>Ga0169931_10011674_pt1 | contig 12325 bp, 11 predicted proteins | sample Kivu_15m_20L_FD_129675 | JGI IMG/M metagenome (GOLD analysis project Ga0169931, IMG submission 129675) | Freshwater microbial communities from Lake Kivu, Western Province, Rwanda to study Microbial Dark Matter (Phase II) - Kivu_15m_20L... | ecosystem: Environmental > Aquatic > Freshwater > Lake...
AAAATGCAGTATCAGTATGAGATTAGCCGTGATCACGGGTGAAAAACCAGTAAATCTGCTTTTTCTCAGAAAGTGAGCAATCTGTCTGTATTGTAATTAGCCAATTAAGATGCGATTACCCTGCTCGTGCCAGCGTAATCCAATTAGCATCATGATAGAGATAATATAGCCAGGCTCTTCAAGTTGGGTAAAGACGAACCCGTTTACGAAGATAGCCAGCACATTAAACTGCGAAAAGCCATCCTTGCATACATACTGCCAGACAACCCACCATAAACTGAGGTAGCTAAACAGACCTAAAATCCCTAGGTCACCCCATACTCCGGCCCAACCCCATAAAGGAGAGAATAAACTGGAATCTAGCCAAGAGTTGTCTGACCAAACTGTCCGAATAGCCTCCGTTGCTGGATGACTAGTTACTCCCAGAGGTGCCAAAAGTGAGTAGTACTTTTCAATCATCCATCCGCCTAAGCGCCCTACTGTATGTCCTGGCCCTAAGCCAAGCAGCAGGTTAAGGGGAGATTTATAGTAACTTGGAATGATTCTCAAGGGCGCTGTTTTGAGTAATGTTGCCGCGCCGTCAGGGCCATATAAGCCAGGACGGATCCATCCTTTAAAGGCAGCGAAGGCTTCTAAATTAAAGATACACCAATATAAAATAAATCCTACGATTGAAGCTATTATCGCATATCTAATTAGCTTCATGGGATCAGCCACCTTGGTCAGCAACAATAATATCCATGCTATTGCAAGAATCATTATTACTTGTTTTGCATCAGAGAAGAGAATCTGATAAAAAACGGCACCAATTAAGAAAGCCTTCAGCCATGTTTGTTGTTTGTCAGCACTAATCCAGATATAAAATGCAAATGCACTAGCTACGAATCCAGATACTACATGACCTCCGAAGGACAAATAAAATACTCCCTGCACATTGTCTTCAGCCGTCATGCTGGTGACAGCTAGGAGTCCCAATCTGATCAAAATACTTTGGCAATAGGCCAAGAAGATATGTAAAAACATGCAGATTCTAACCCACCGGTTAAGTTGGTCAAAACTCTTTTTACTTAGAGGCGTAGCAATGACTATGAAGAGAAAAATAAAAGGTTCTGTTAGGATGAAGAAATCTGCGACTACATTAATAGCGCCAGCATAATTCAGTAACGCACTGGCTGTCATAACTGCCAGGAAAATTAAAGCGCTAAAAAGTAAACGCTGAGCGACTAGTACTTGAAGAGACGTTGATAGTGGATTTTTTGATATGACAAATAAAAATATGGCTGGAATGATTGCAAAATGTGCAAGGTTGATAATAGAGGGAGCACCTAGTGTATCAAGCAGTCTAGGAAAAAAAACACTTGAAAAGCCCAAAAATATCAATAAATTGTATCGGACTTGCCCCCACTCTTTGGTGTAAATATACGGGATTTGAGTACTCATAAATTTTTTTAATTCTTTCGGTCAGCAGCAACTTTCTGATAAATCTCAGTTAATTTTTTTAGATTTAGATCTGCTCCATAGTTTTTTTCAAACTCCCTCCTCGCTTCTACTCGCATTTCAGCAAGGGTTTGGGGATTTGCTAAACACCACAAGACTTGCTCTGCTAAATGATTTGCATCGCCAGGATTAAAGTGCAAACCGGTTCTTCCATGGTCTATCAGTTCTTCAATGGCACCATGCTTTGCCCCGATTACAGGAGTACCTTTAGCAAATGCTTCTATTGCTACGCGCCCAAAGGTCTCGTACCATTTGGATGGAAAAATTAAACAAGTAGCTTCCCCCATCAAAGCGTAAACTTCTGCTAATGGTTGGCGTCCCAAATATTCTATATAAGAAAATTTTTGGGTGGCTTCAGTAACAAAATCAGCTAGAAGACCATCTCCAACAATTTTGAGGGGGAGATTACTACCTACACTTTGCCATGCCTCGATAACGATATCTAGACCCTTTTCAACAGAAAGTCGCCCGACGTAAAGGGCAAATTTACCCTGCCCTGTTCCAGGCCCAGGATCTGGACTAATGAAGTGGGGTTTTACCACAATTCGGTCAGCGGGTAGTCCTCCTTCAACAAATTTCTGGCGAGCAAACTGGGTTAAAGCGATATATATATCCACCTTATCTTGCCAACTTCCCAGGGCCCGGTGAGTACTCAGCATAGCGGTTGTTACGGCACTGGCTACTCGGCTTTGCTGATAACACCCGTGGTGAATGCTGGGTACAGGAAGGGCTTTGCCCAGACAATCTTCACAGGGCTTTCCGTCTCTGAAAAAGAGGGCATTAGGGCAGAGCAGACGGTAATTGTGGAGTGTCTGTACTACCGGCACCTGCTCGGCTTGAGCGGCGTAGTAAACTGCAGGAGAAATTAGGGGAAAAAAGTTCTGTACATGAACGACGTCAATAGGCTGCTCGGCTAAGCAGCGACGGATTCTGGTGTAGTCTCCCTGAGACCAGATTGTGCGAGCTGCCAGTTGCAACGCAGGCATTGTTTTAATTCGGTCGTTATGGTCTTCGTAGGAGATAACACTGTGGCCGTTTTGGCGCAGTAGGTTGATTTCGGCCTCATAGCATTCTTCCTCTCCGCCACGTACTTGATATCGGTTGTGAACGCTAAGAATACGCACGGATCAATTTACCAAATTAAAACTTCTTCAACTGGGCTATTCGAACAGGCAAGCCAACAGCTGTTGGCTAACGACCTGATCAGAAAAATGCTGCTCCATGTGCTGTCGGCTCTGTACTTTCATAGACTCGATTAAGGCCTTATCCTGTACCAATTTATCAAGGCGCTGCAGGAGGGCTTGCTGAGTTGGGCAAATGTAACCATTGCGTTCATGGACAATGACTTCTCTGGCTCCTAGGGCATTTTCAGTGGTGAGCATAGCCAGCCCGGCACAGGCGGCTTCGCCTAAAACGGCTGGGTAAGCATCAAGAGTGGTGGGTAAAACAAAAACATCGTGGCTCTCAAACAACTGGCTATGGGCTGGTTGACCAAATTCTAAGTTAGAAACTACTTCAACACCAGGAATTGGCTCTAATGGTGTCTTAGTTACCATAGTCAATTTAACTTTAGAATTGTTTTGAGCATCCATCCATCTCAATAAGCAATCGCCCCCCTTACGATAGAGATCGCCCCCTACGAACAATAAGCGAATTTCGTCATCCTGGCGTTTAGGACTCGCCTTAAACCGCTTCAAATTAGAGGAAAAAGGATATCTAACTCTTTTGATTTTATTCTCAGGCACAGAGTAGTCTTTCTGGATTTCATCGGCTACTGAATGAGTTAATCCAAGAATGGCCTGTTGTCTATTCAAAACTTGGCTGTGTAATTTTGTTAGCCATGGGGGAGATGGCAAGATATCCGAGAAGGGCTCATACAGTTTGCGTGTCCAGTCGGTAATAACACATGTTTGGTTAGACCCTATTGCTGGTAGAGCATATAAGGCAGGACTGATGCCTTGGAACAGAACTTTTCTACCTTCCTTCTGTGCAGATTTTACGGCACGCCATAGCTGAAATGTTCCTAATATTCGCTGCTGAATTAGTTGTCTGTATCCTCGGCTGGGTTTTGGGTCTGGAGCAAAGCGAAAAATTTCTAGATCAGTAATCTGCTCCAAACTACCAATGAGTAGTTTTTCTAAGGTGGCGTTTCCCCAATCAATGGGAAAAGTCACAAGCAAAAGTTTAGGTTTTTTTGTATTATTTGGGTCATAATAGCACTGATAAAGATTGTCTTTATTTATATTCATTTTGGGCTCTAAGATTAGTGCATTTAAGATATAGTTGCTATGTCAACTTGAAAGGGTCTTGATTCGATTGTATTCCTCGCTGAAAAACCTACCCTTTGAACACCAGAGATATCTATCTCGAATCAGCGCACGTCCTGCTTGACCCATTTGCAGCCTCTGGGCATGGTCAGAGGCCAGTTGAAACACTGCCTTTGCCATATCCTCAACAGCTTGTTCTGGATTTTGAGCTATTACTTTTACGCCTGTTTCGTGAGTAATCTGAGTTGCTGGTCCACCCAAATCGAGACAAATGACCGGGCGTCCTGCTGCCATTGCTTCCAGACAGACCCATCCCCCCGAGTCATGCAGGCTGGGATGAACCAATATATGGCATTCAGACAACTTAGCCAGAGTTTCTGAACGGGGTAGTCGGCCCCAAAACTTAACCTGATCTGCTACTTTAAGATCCTGGCTAAGGCGCTTCAGATGCTCCCCTTCGGGGCCATCTCCCACAATCCAGTACTCCAGATCATCTAAATGCGTTTGGGCAAAGGCTCTTAGGGCCAGATGGAACCCCTTCCAGTGCAAGAGTCGTCCCATGCTAATGAGTCTTAAGGGTTTAGGATTGGCCTCTAAAGAAAATTGATTGAGTTCAGCAATTTCTGCTTCGGAAAGACCGGACTCTGCATAGATTATGGGGTTTTTAACTCCAACTTTTTTAAGACGCCGGGCTGTGTCCTGGGTGGTCGCATAAACTATCTGACTCTTACGGGCGGTGAGCCTGACCAGAGGGTCAAATTCTCCCAGGCGATGGGCCAGTAGTCTGACAACTTCATAAAGTCGTGCTTTGGGTTCGAAATCTTGCCAAAAAGCCTCAGGGGCAGATTCGCCTCCCCCCACGGGGCCCCAGATAAAAGGTACGGGTAATAGAGACAATAGGCTGGGGGTTGAGTAGCGAACGAAGGTGATGTGATGAATGACATCAAACCCAATTTCCTGATGTAGCTTGCGGGCAATCCAGTAGGCCTGAATTTGCCAGAGATAGTAGTGCAGTTGCATGGCCCCCGCTTGCCCTAAGCGCAGACTGTCTCGCCAGAAGGGTAAGGTGAAGTAAACGAATTTGAGGTTGGGGTTGGGGTTAACTGCTAATTCAGCTTCAATTTGGTTTTTACTTTCATCGGGGCGGGTCAGTACCCAAACGGAATGGTGTTTGGCAATAGCCTGGGCCATATTCCAACCTACACCTGGTTCAGACCCCCGACCCGGTTCGCATGAATAAGCGGATAGGAGAACTTTCATGGGGAATGGGGAGTAGATATTGAGGGGGAAGCGTGAGCTGCCCGGTTGTGGCCACTGGCCAGGGCAACCGCTTTCAAAATTTGATTGGCGGCATGCTCGGCAGTGTAGGACTGGCTGAGGATTTTGCTGTGGTTGCTATGGGTAGGAATTTGTTCGGGATGGTTGATATAAAAAGCCATTGCTGTAGCCAGTTGGTTGTGATCTTCCGGATCAAATACAAAGCCGTTTTGGCCTTCCTCAACCAGGTCTGCGTAGGATCCTGCATATTTTGACAGCAAGACGGGAAGCCCGATCGACATGGCTTCCAGGACTACCAAGGGCCAATTGTCGTGCATGGTGGGTAACACAAAGATGTGGCTACTGGCGTAAATCTCCCAGGTTTTATCGGGAGGAACGAAACCTAAAAAATTAATTCGGTCAGCAATTTTTAGCTCAGCAGCAAGTTGTTCTAGCATCTGACGGTCTTCACCGTCTCCCAGCAGAACCACCTCAAACCCATGGGGGAGGGATTGCTGAGCTAAGTTGGCAACGGCTCGTAGTAGATGGTGGGGGCCCTTGCGCTTGACCAGTTGGCCGCAAAACAAAAACTTGATGGGAGGTTCTGGCTGAACGGCAGATTCTAGCTGCTTGACCCATTCTTGAGGAGCCGAACCCGCACACATGCCGCCCAAAAAAATGGTCTCGGCTTTAGCCCCTAACGTTTCAACCAGATACTGTTGGGCCAGGGTTCCGTTAGCAACAAATGCTTTTGTACGGCTAACAATCCAGCGACGAATGGTCTGCTTCCAGGAGCGAATATTGCGTTCTGTATGGTTGGTGCCTTCCCAAAAAATCACTAGGGGATAGCCCATTAGAGCGGCAAGTATGGTCCAACTGCCAAAGCCATCGCTGATGACGACTTGAGGTTTGAGGGAAAACAAAATAAGAGGCAATCTGGGGGTTAAGATGGCGCGGGCCGAAGACCCCATGCCTTCGTCAAAGACGTTAAAACTATCAAAGTTCAGAACCAGGCTCTTCAGTATGGTTTTAGGAAAACGGCCCATGTCGAGGGCAAGTTCGCTAATGGTGTTGTAGCGTTTTTGCAGGGTAAGTACTGAGAATCCACGACCGATGATGTCAAATACCCGGTCTAAGACGGGAACACGATAAGTGGCATAAGCGGGAAGCAAAAAAACGACTCGTTTGGCAAGCATAACTGAGCCCTAAATCTTATGAACAACTGGTTTGGTTAAGAGGCCGCTGAACGACGATTGACCCTGGTAATAAGGCGAGATATTAGATAAGGTACATCACCTTGAAGGGCTAACCATCCCCACTGACGAAGGCGGAAAGGAATGCGCAGAAGGGGATATAAGGGATGCCGACGAATAGCAAATTGTGGAATGAAGTAAGATTCAGGTATTCCCTTCTGATTTTGCCCACCTGCACCAAGGGATTTGCTAAGGGTATGGTCACGGTATGTACCAAAAGTCACGTGGAGAAACGCAAACTTGGCCTGGGCATCAATAAATTTGGCAATTAATTCAGCATCCATACTAAAATTTAGAGCTTCATTCAGCATTCCCACTTTCAAGAAGAGCTCACGCCGCCAAAAAACAGCACTTTGGGCAGGAATGGGAACCGTATTAAATATATAAGCCCGAGCATTGAAGGGGACTGACCGCACTGCTCCTATTGGACGACTGGTTTCATCGGTAAGTATGGCGTTGCCGTAGATGACATCAATCTCAGAATGATTAGCAAAATAAGCTCCAACTTGATGCAATGTGCCGGGCAAAAAGATGTCGTCACTATTCAACCAAGCGAGAATCTCGCCTGTGCTTTTTTGAAATCCACGGTTTAAAGCATCTGACTGCCCTTTATCTGGTTGACTCACCCAGCTAGTAATAAAAGAGGAATACCTTTGAATGATTTTTACGCTACCGTCAGTGCTACCCCCATCCATAATAATGTACTCCAGGTTGGGGTAGCCCTGTAGCAAAACTGAACGAATAGTTTCCTCAAGGAAAAGTGCCTGATTATAGGATGGGGTAACGATAGTAATCTTAGGCCATTTTTTTTCTTTTGGTAATATCTCTGGTAAATTGTGTTTTAACTCTTCAGTTGTCCAAGGCCAGCCTTGTTTTTGAGTTCCAGATGCAGGCAAGGGAGTAACCATAGTAAAGTTGAATATGAATTCAAGAATTATTGGATTTGGCTAGTGATAAGTTTTGATATAATTTGTAATGTCTTTCTGCTTGAAGATTGGCTGAAAATTGTTGCTCGGCAATATGTCGAGCTTGAGTGGAAAGATACTGATATCGTTCTTCATTTTCGAGTAACCACTGAATGCCTTGAGCCATGTCTAACGGGTCAAAGGCTTGAACTAGGTATCCGCTTTTTTGGTGAACGACTACGTCTTGAAGCCCTGTAGCTTTAAAGGCAACGACAGGGGTACCACAGGCAATGGCTTCTGATGCGGTCTGGCCAAAGGCCTCCTGTAGAGAAGGTACAACCATGACATTAGCTGCGCTATAGGTTAGAGCAATGCTAATGTCGTCGTGAAGTTTGCCAAGACAGTGCACAGGAAAGCTAAGGGATATATCCTTAGGTAAGCTAGATGCACCAAAGACAACTAGTTCAAGATCTTTGCTCTGGCCCTGAACAGATAAGTGCTTGAGGGCAGCCTGCAGCAAATGAAATCCTTTTCGGGGATCTGTGATCCCATTACTGGCACCAAATAGAACTAGATGCTTGTTTTGAGGTAATCCCAGGATGGCACGAGCAGTGGCTTTTTCGATCGGTTTATATATCTCCAGGTCAAGCCCATGGGGAATAAGCTGAATGGGAAATTGGCTAAACAGAGAACTGCTGTGGGCACAATCCGCCATCCATTGAGAGGGAGAAACGAGAGTCAGGTTTAGAGACTTCCATGCCCTCTGCTTGCGCTTCCAGATTTTATAGGACAAGTCCAACGACCTTGGAGACCCAAGCTGAGGACACTGACCGCACTGCTGTTCATATCCTCTACAGGTTTCTGTGTAATGGCATCCTCCGGTAAAAGGCCACATATCGTGGAGAGTCCAGACGATTGGCTTTTGGATTTTTGCTAGGGTTTCGATCTTTAAGAAGCCGTTACAAACCCAGTGGAGATGAACAATATCAGGATTAATGGCGTCAACCTGAGGCCTTAAAGTATCCCAAACCCATTGAGGGGAGAAAAAGGTACCAGATTTGTGAGGATATCTCCTTAAAGGCAAACCACTAAGGGGTGGCCCAAGTTTGGTTGTTAGGCCAACAGCTTTATGAATGGCATCACTATCTATTTGGCGAGCCCGTACTAGCATTTGTGAATCTAGTCCCTTTTTTATTAATCCCTGATGAAGCCGAGATGCAGCCCTGGCGGCTCCACCATCGAGGTCAGAAGTACTGAGATGAAGAACTTTCATCGGTTAGACTACTACTGTGTATGGAGTCTTTGTTGACCTTATTTATTGAGTTCGCTGTGAGCAGGCAACTTGAGCATTCGTCGGGCTTTTGCTGTTGCACGCATTTGAAAAGTGGGGTTAAACAGAGTGCGTTGCGTAAAGAGATCAGCCTCTATATGGCGGAGTACGTAGGGAGGATGTTGCAATGGGAGGGGTAACTCAGCGGTGGGCATGTTAGCGTAAGGACTATTAACAGCATCAGTCTGAGTGTTAGTTGAGCTACTGGCATCGAAACCGATATTGGATACAAGGTTATGCTTGGGAATAACGCTTAACCCGCTTTGAATTAAAAAGGCAAAAGCTGCCTGGTAATCCCAGGTATCCACTAAGCCGTCGTAGGTTTCTTGAAAAATCCGGCTCCAATAGGCGACATCGCGAGGATGTTCATAAATAAGACACAGTAATCCTGTATCTCTTACTTCGGGCCAAAGCCTCATGTTGATATCATAGTGTTTCCATGCCCGCCGCCAACTGGCCCACCCCCAACAGTGGAAATAGCGAGAATAGTAGTAGCTGTAGGAGGTACGACTATTATTAAATTGAACATTTTGACCACCTATAGAAACGATGCGGGCGTCGTTTCTATAGCGCTCTAACAATGCTTCGCAGTAGAGAAAAAAGCTTGGGTGAGGCAGGCAGTCATCCTCAAGAATAATAGCTTCTTCAACCTTGCTAAATACCCAATCGAGTCCGCTAGATATACGTTTTTTACATCCTAAATTGACATCAGAGTAATTAGTTAAGACTTCACAGGGCCAATCTACCTGTTCAATCACAGAACGAGCCACTTGGCAACGCTCGGCCTCTAAAAGACGCTCAGCACGTGAACCGTCAGCAACGACTAAAAGCTGAGAGGGCTTGACTTGACGAATAGCATTGAATACAATTTGAGTATTTTGAGGTCGGTTGAAAATAAGAAATGCAATAGGGGTTTTCATTATCAAATGACTTCCATAAGTTCATCTACTTACATCAAACTGGGTCGATTGCATATTCTTAAATGTTTTCTAAGCTGTTGAGCATCTAAATTGCATGTTGGCTTCTGTGAAGTCCTTGTCGCAAGGCTTTTGTGGCGATTGTACTAGTGCAGTTTGAATGCCTAACAGCTTAATTCATGCCTAAGATTTTTTTCACTATCTTTTTTGCAGCCATGATTGGACTAACGGGAGAAATTTTACTTTTGTATGTACCTGTGAGAGATCCTTGCGTTATCAACCAGGGATGTGACCAATAAAATGAAATTGATGGATTAAGCCTCAAAATTTCGTTCATATAGTTATCAATGATTATTTCAGCAGGATAGCGTTTAAATGCCTCGACCATTTTTGTAGCGCCCTCATAAGACCATAAAATAGAATCAGTACATCTAGTGATTCCCATTTTATATAAGCGAATCTCAGAACTACTGTGAGCATCCGGTGGGATTAAATCGCATCCATGGCCAATACTTATTGCATGCCAACCTATGGGTGCACCAGCTAGAGTTTCCTTCAAACGTGATGGAAATTTTTCACTATCCCATAAAACATCGCTTTCTAGGATTAGAAAATAACCATTGTCTGTTTTGGTATTCGCAATATTATCTAGAGCTTCTGCATAGTTAATTGTGAGAGAAGCATGAGAGGGTTTCATGTTGGCATTTGGTGATAGCCATTTTTTCTTAAGACTTGGAGAAATATTACGGCCATAGGTAGGGCACCACTCGATAATTTCACATTTGTCGAGATTGAGAGTGGAAGACTTTCGCAAAGCTTTGAGTAGTTTGTCGACCTCTTTGTAGCGTTCAGGTTCGGCCTGTCTGTTGCCAATAAGGTAAATTGATTGTATTTGTTGCATGGCTAGCATTAAATTGAACTTTATGGGGAAACAAAATGAACAATATTCAGCAACTAAATTAGCATATCAAAGTCAGCACAAAAGGGTATTTAGAAAAGTGGTTTCATTGACCGATACCTTTAGTTCGCTTCTCTAATCAAAACAATGTACTGGGGTTTTAGGATTTTATTTCAATATTTATACCAAGTCCAGCTCGAAAACAGCAGCTTTCCCCCAGGTAAAACTCCAGTTCTGGATTTGGACAAGGTTTATATACAAATTCACCCCTCAGAAAATACTTAATCATCTTTTTTTCTTTTTCCCACAATGTTAGACTCAATTTTTTGGGCTAAGGTCTGAGATATTGTTTCAACAGACCTAATAGAGTAATGCTCCCCAAATTCTAGCTCTTGGCTATTTTTAACTAGATTCAAAGCCTGCTGAATAGCTTGCTCCATATTTTCATGATCAAATACTGTACCAACCTGTGCTGGGAAACAGAGCTGGTTTCTCAAAAAAGGATAATCAGGGCAAACTACGTAAGTCTTAAGCCCCACAGCGTCTGCTGCAACTGCACTACATCTGTAGAAGTATTTTTCCTTATCGTAGTTCAAAATAATAATGTCGCATAAGCTTAGGGCTTTTATATATTCTGGGCGTGTAGATGTGTTGACTAGTCTTATGGCAGCAGAATCGAAACCCTTAAAGGAAGACAAGTCATCTGTTCCGATTAAAACATCATAATTATATTTGTTTTTTAGACTTAAAAGTGGTTCTATAATCTCTTGATTTTTTTTGCCCGATCTTATTCTGCCGATTACTCCAATCAAAACTTTCTCAGTCTTTGTCTTACCATTTGTTATCAGTTCTGTGATATGTGATAGTTCCGAAGACCGATCTAAAATAGGATGCAACATGGTTGCATGGCGTTGAACCATAATCTCCGTAAACCCTAAATGCTTCAACACTCCTGCGTCTTCATTAATAATGAAGCGGCACCCAAAATTTGCATAAGCCCTAAATAAAATTCTTATCAAATGATTTTGATATGCCTGCTGGATATTGTGATGGGTTAAGAAATAAACTTTGTTCTTTAAAAACCCGGAAGCTATTATTGTCAAAAATAAGAACTCGGTAGAAAAACCATGAATTAGAATAGCGTCATTATTTCGAACCTTGAAGATTTTAAAGCCCAAATCGACGTGGCAAAGGGCCAATGTTAGAATCTTTAAGATTTTTTTGGGGATTAAGAAATGCTTTAAAGCTTCTTGGAATTTTCTCTCATCTCCAGTAAAGACCGAAATGTTGTATCTGGAAATTTCAGCAATTTTGTATAAAACTTTTAGCTGGCTACAGATTTCCATACAGTTATCTTGGGAAAAATTCATGCTTGTGTGTGATTGAATGAAAAATAAGTGCAACCAAAATTTTATGATAAACCTAACAGCTTTATTTTTTCTTTCACAAAGAAATGGTTATCAAGCTCTGTATAGTTAAGCATATGGCCGCCAGCAAGTATAAGATGAGTAAACTTGCCAAAAATCTTCTACAGATTGGGCTTTAGAAAAAACCCCAGGAAACAGAATTTTAATCACTGATTCAGCCCCAGATCTTTTTAGGGTATTAAGAACCTTAAAACTATGAAGCACTTCAGTTCGTTTTGGCTCTTCCGGATCTGTGGTTGAAACCGTATTGGCTGACACATTTTGCTTTCCCTGCATTCGCTGAAAGCCTTGCTGTGCCTAGATATTGGCTGGGCTTATCACCCTGAACCCGGAAGAGCCATACAATCTTTAGTAAAGAATATAGCTTTTTAGTCACTAGCCTGGGAAAGCCTGAGACTCCTAGATATTTGCCACCAAAGTGATTTTGGAAAGCATAATTGTCAGCATCCTCATGCTGAGCAACTATCTTGGGATGGGTTAGCTCACCTAAGCATTCAACCGCCATATTTTCAAATTCACTACTTCGCTTTATCGTATGGGTTCCATCCTCTCCAAAGCCAATATTGCTGACCAG
>Ga0169931_10011675_pt1 | contig 12325 bp, 9 predicted proteins | sample Kivu_15m_20L_FD_129675 | JGI IMG/M metagenome (GOLD analysis project Ga0169931, IMG submission 129675) | Freshwater microbial communities from Lake Kivu, Western Province, Rwanda to study Microbial Dark Matter (Phase II) - Kivu_15m_20L... | ecosystem: Environmental > Aquatic > Freshwater > Lake ...
CGAGGAAATTCAAACTTCACTTTCTATACAATTCCTACTTCGTATTGACGATGTAACTAAAGAAGTAATGGACTCCTTACAAGGACTCACTGGAACAGAGCGTTTACAAAAACAAGCTGTGGTATTAGCTGCAATCAATAAAAGATTGAGTAATGCATCAGAGAGTATTGAAACAAGAGTAAGCTCACTTTTCAAGGGTAATCAGTTTCTGGCATTTGTATACCAGCGCTATTCTGATATCAGATTAGTAGGCACCCCTCCTGAGAGTGTTGGAAAATTTGGTGGAGATACTGATAACTGGGAGTGGCCCAGACACACTGGAGACTTTTCCGTATTTCGTGTATATACCGATGCCGCTGGCAAACCTGCAAAATATAACGCTGCTAATGTTCCCTTGAAACCAAAATGGTATTTGCCTGTTTCCTTAAAGCCGTTGAAAGATGGGGACTTTGCCATGATCTGGGGTTATCCTGGAAGTACTAATCGATACGAAAGCAGCTATGGGATACGATTGGCTACTGATATCAACAATCCAACCCTGGTTAGTTTAAGAGATGTTCGCTTGAAGTATATGTTTGAAGAAATGAAAAAAGATCCAGCTGTGAAATTACAGTTGGCTTCCTCCTACGCAGGCATTGCCAACTACTGGAAATTTTTTGATGGCGAAACTAAACAGTTGTTGAAGTATGATGTAGTGGGACAAAAAAAGAAAGACGAAGAAAAATTTAATCAGTGGGCAAAGGGTAAGCCTACTTATGAAAACTTATTTGCAGATTGGGGTAAAGCATATGATGCCTGGAGACCTTATGCAAAACATCAAATGTTTATGCGTGAAGGAATTTTAAGTTCGCCCCTTATTGCCTTTGCAAGTTCTTTGCTGCAACTGGAAGCAGCACTCACGCGTCCCGGGACTCCTGCCGCAGAAGTATTGAAGGCTGTTGATGCAGCTAACCAAGGTCGAAAAGGATTTTTAGAAAGTGAAAACAAAGTATCAGATCAAAAAATCTTGGGTGCCATAACTAAAATGTATTACCAGGAAATTGATAAGCAACAACATCCTGCCACCTTCTTCCCCACCCTGAAAAATCAATACGGTAATCTTGAAGACGATGATACTTATCGTCGTTATGCAGCAGATGTGTTTACAAAGACTATCATTTTTGATGATGCACGTTGGGCCGCTTTTATTGCAAAACCAGATGCGGCTACCTTACAAACCGATCCGGCCTTTACTTACGCTAGCACTTTTATCACCAATTATAACTCGAAATATGGAATATTTTCTCAGCAATTCAATGCCAAGTATGCTGAGTTTGGTAGAATTTATCTGAAGGGTGTAATTGAAATGGATACAATCAAAGCAAAAAAAATGTACCCTGATGCCACATTCACCATGCGTGTGAGCTATGGAAACGTAAAAAGTTATCAGCCACGTGATGCCGTAAAATATGATTATGTTACTACCTCTCGTGGATTATTGGAAAAGTATAAAGCAGGTGATTATGAATTTGATTTACCAGCCAACCAAGTGGAATTACTCCGTAAGAAAGACTTTGGTCAGTATATGGACCCTTCTCGCAAAGACCTGGTAATTGGCTTTATAACTACTAATGATATCACAGGTGGTAACTCAGGTTCACCCGCATTAAATAATAAGGGCGAACTCATTGGTTTGGCATTTGACGGAAATTATGAAGCACTGAGTCATAAGTTGGCCTTCGATAAAGACTTGAATCGTACAATCTGTGTAGATATCCGTTATGTACTATGGTGTATTGATAAACTAGGCGGAGCTCCACACTTGATTAACGAATTGACACTAGCTAAATGAGGATTACCCGAATTGGTCTCTATAAATTAAAGATTCCGCTCAAGGAACCTTTTATCACTTCCTTAGGTGTAGACACAGATGCGCTTAATGTAGTAGTTAAAATAGAGACCGATTCGGGCCTTATTGGTTTTGGGGAATGCAGCCCCTATATGCCTATCAATGGCGAAAGTCAGGATACTTGTTACCAAGTTGGTCAATATTTTGCCAAAGTACTTTTAGGCAAGGACCCTTTACAAATTGAAGCAGGCTTTCATGCTATGGATAGTGTTATCTATGGTAATTACAGTATCAAAAGTGCCTTTGACATGGCGCTTTATGATATTGCGGCACAACATGCCAATCAACCACTTTGGAAATTCTTGGGCGGTCAACACAAACAAGATATCTATACTGACTATACAGTTAGCATCGGAGCCCCTGATAAAATGGCGCTGGACGCAAAAAAAATTCAGGAGCAAGGATACCCTGCTATTAAAGTGAAATTGGGTAAAAACGGAAAAGATGATGTCAAAAGAATTGCTGCTATTCGTGAAGCAGTAGGGAAGCAAATTCCCTTACGGATTGATGCCAATCAGGGATGGACCGTACAAGAAGCTATTGAAACTTTACAAGCACTGGCTCCCTACGATATCCAACATTGCGAAGAGCCCATTTCCCGTTATAGCTATATGGATTTACCAAAAGTTCGCCAGGAAAGTCCCATTTCCATCATGGCCGATGAATCCTGTGGCAATCATCATGACGCCGCTCGTCTGATAGCATTACAAGCCTGCGATTATTTTAATATCAAATTAGGAAAAGCAGGAGGCATATTTAACGGACTCAAAATTGTTGCCTTGGCTGAAAAAGCAAATCTTCATTTACAAGTCGGGGCCATGATTGAATCCCGCTTAGCCATGACTGCTTTTGCACATTTTGCCTGTTGCAGTCCTGCCATTGTTCATTATGATTTTGATACCGCGCTGATGTTTAGAGAGGATCCAGTGGAGGGAGGAATACAATATGCTACCAATGGACACATTCAAGTTCCCACTGCGCCAGGACTAGGGGCACAAATACAAGAAAGTTGGCTTAAGCAAATGGAGCAAATCAATTTTTCCTGAAAAAATATAATCAAGACTATCTTTACTGATAAAATCAGCGTCGAATGACAATTGGGAAAAATAAATTTATACAAAAAATTGTCCGTCAATTTCGACTTGAGTTATTTGCGGAACAGTTGAGTAGATCCGGGTACTCAAAAGCCAAACGTTACCGAATCCGAAAAATAGTAATAAAGAATTTTCTAAAAGATTTTTTACTAATTACAGCCGGAATAGTTGCAGCAGGATTTGGCTTAAAAGGTTTTTTACTCGCTAACCAGTTCATAGACGGAGGAGCTACTGGTATTTCCTTGTTACTTACAACGCTCACCGGAATACCCCTTTGGCAAATTATTTTAGTAGTTAATATCCCATTTATATTTCTAGGTTACCGAATCATGGGACTACCCTTTGCAGCCAAAACCATAATGGCTATTGCGGGTTTATCCTTGTGTCTTGCACTGGTGAATTTTCCAATAGTAACCAATGATAAAATTTTGATTGCCGTTTTTGGAGGGATGTTTTTGGGAGCCGGAATTGGACTGACCGTAAGAGGAGGATCCGTAATAGATGGGACTGAGGTATTAGCCATTTTATTAAGCCGCAAGGCTGGTACCACTATCGGTGATATAGTATTAGTTATTAATTGTATAATTTTTTCATTGGCGGCGTACTTATTGAGTATCGAAACAGCATTGTACTCTATGATTACCTACATGGTAGCTTCTCGAATGCTAGATTTCATAGTGGAAGGAATTGAAGAATATATTGGAGTAACCATTGTTTCCTCGCATAGTCAAGAGATTCGTGAAATGATCATTAGTGTAATGGGAAGAGGCGTAACTATCTACGGTGGTAAAAGCGGATATGGAAAAAGAGGAAACACGCGAGAGATTGAAGTAATCTACACGGTAATAACCAGACTTGAAATTGGGAAACTCAAAACAGAAATTGAAAAAATTACTCCCAATGCATTTATAGTGATGAACTCCGTAAAAGAAATTAAAGGTGGGTTAATCAAAAAAAGACCCTTGGTAAAAAGCTGATCTAATCAAGCGTCCAGCTCATTCCACCCCCCTTCTCATCTTTAAGCTGTATACCTAGTGCTGCAAGCCGATCACGAATTTTATCAGAGGTCATAAAATCTCGTTTTCCTTTTGCTTCCTTTCGGATATCAATCAGCAATTCCATGACGCCTTGGAGTTTTTCCTGATCAGCTGCTTGTATCGATTTTAAGCCTAAAATAGTTTCCAGCCATAATCGCAGGGTAGTTTGCATGTGCAATAAGGTGGAAGCAGACAAAGCACCAGCCGGAGTAAGGCCGTCTTTGATTGAATTCAGCACAGGCACTAGCTCAAAAATAGTTGCTAAAACACGTGCCGTACTAAAATCATCATTCATTAAAACAGGCAACTGACTTAACCAACTATTGACCTTTGTTTCCAAATTTGAATCAGTACCGGCTTCTTTTGCACCCACTGAATTAGCCTCTACTTTATAAAATCCATCAACGGCATCCATCAATCGCTTCAATCCTTTTTCCGCAGCCAATAATGCTTCATTACTAAAATCGAGTGTGCTGCTATAGTGCGTTTGCAAAATAAAAAAGCGAATGGTCATCGGATGAAAAGCCTTAGCCAAGATCGGGTGTTGTCCGCTGAAGAGTTCAGTTAGCTTTATGACATTATTATAACTCTTCCCCATCTTTCGGCCATTGATGGTGATCATGTTATTATGCATCCAATATCGAACCGGAGCCTTGTGATTACAAATAGTACTTTGTGCAATTTCACTTTCATGATGAGGAAATAATAAATCCATACCACCTCCATGAATATCAAATTGTGCTCCCAGATATTTTGTGGCCATTGCGGAGCACTCAATATGCCATCCCGGGTATCCTACACCCCAAGGGCTTTTCCAACGCATGATATGTGCTGGAGCTGCCGCTTTCCATAAAGCAAAATCCGCGCGATCCCTTTTTTCATCCTGGCCTTCCAAATCACGAGTAGTAGTGAGCAATTCATCAATAACCCTACCACTTAATTTACCATACGCATGGTTGGATGCATATTTTTTTACATCAAAATAAACAGAGCCGTTGACTACATACGCATAACCAGCCTTGATGATTTCTTCAATCATTCCAATCTGTTCTACAATATGGCCAGTAGCAGTTGGTTCAATAGAAGGAGACAGTGTATTAAATTGTTCCATAGCCCAATGGAAAAGATTGGTATACTTCTGTACCAATTCCATGGGCTCTAGTTTTTCTAATTCTGCTTTTTCGGCAATCTTATCGGTAGCCGCTCTACCCTCTTCTTCAAAATGCCCGGCATCCGTTATGTTCCGTACATAACGTACTTTATACCCCAAATGCTGTAAATACCTGTAAACTACATCAAATGTTATATAAGGTCTTGCATGTCCCAGATGACTCTCCCCACTCACCGTTGGTCCACACACATACATACCCACATGTCCCGGTACTAACGGAACAAACGCTTCTTTTTGTCGGGTAAGGGAATTATAAATATGGAGAGGCTGCATATTGCAAAGATGAACAAAATATCATTACGGATTATTCAGCTGTAAATCCGCCACAAGCATATAATGATCAGAGTAATTTTTCTTCTCTCGCTTAAATTGTGCCACAGAAAAACGGGGATCTGTAAAAATATAATCGATACGAAGTGTTGGAGACAAACCCCGAAATGTTCTACCTAGACCATATCCCTTCTCTAAAAATGCATCAAGTAAGCCCCCCCGGACTTTAAAGTATGTATAGGAATTAGGCACATCATTGAGATCGCCAGTGAAAAGGACCGGATAAGGAGAATTAGCACGAACCTGCTCGATAATATCGGCCTGTAAGCTGCGAATTACAATGGCGCGTTTGAGTTTAGCTACAATGGGAATCGAATGATACACCAGGCTATCCTCCCGACTCCTAATTTTTTGCATTCGTGCATAGTCAAATTTGTCAAAGCGTTGAGACTGCAAATGCGTAGTGAATACACGCAGGGTATCATTGTTTATTTGTATGTCCGCTTGAATCAATGCCTCTGGCTGGGAAGGCCTTGGATAACGCAGTAATGCGCTATCCACGATTGGATATCGAGAAAAGATAACAGAGCTGTAATAGTTTCTGTCTCCATCTTTATCGTAAGGAAAATAATGGTATGTAAAGCCTAATTCTTCCCGTATAGCACTGATATTATTATAAAAACCAGGATTTTCAGAGGTGTGAAACTCTTGTAAGCAGAGAATATCTGCTTCTTGGGCTTTCAATAAAGCCAGCATTTTTTTTCGCGTATTACTACCTTGATTGTTGTTACGCGCCAACTCTATAAAGCGTGCCACATTCCAGCTAACTACCCGGATGGTGTTGGTTTGCTTCTGTGTGGTAAAAGTAACAGGAGCATTAAATCCTATAAAAACAGCAATACTCTTGTAGCCCAGTACCAATGCAATCAATGAAATAAAAAGCAGCTTAAATTTTAACAGCAACAACCAGCCAAAAAAGAAACCAATTACCAAGCTTAATAAAACAGGGATACTAAGCCCCATCATTGACACCCACCACCATTGTTGTGGATGTAAAAGCGGGATCAAACAAGAAAGCAGAAATAATAATACTACCAGCCAGTTGAGATAGATAAAAAAACGCTTTGTAAAAAGTCGAAGCCGGCTTGCCATTCCTGCAATATAAGAAATGGATTCCTTTACTTTCTCAGAAGGCTATCTGCCTTAGATAAACTACCCAAAATGGCTTTTTTTACAGCAGTGACTTTATCCAATTCAGACCGTAAATACGCCATACGCAACTCCAGGTTATCCTTTGCAGAATCCAGATTAAATTCAACCATCCATTTATCCATGGCAAAATCAGCATAATTAAGATCGCTGATTAATGTTTCTAAATTTTGTTTGTAAGAAGCCGCTGCCTTGGCTTGCCCAGCTGGGAGTAAACTGAGTGAATCTAACATTTGCTGTGCCTGTTTTTGTGCACCACGGATCTTGCCCATTTTTGGCATTACCTGGTCATGAATATCCATCACCTGTACATACAAGCTATCCACTGGTGTTTTTGGCGTACTATTTTTCCCATGATCACTATGATTCTCATGTTCATTTTCAGTAGCAGATTGGCAGCCCAACAAAACAACGGAGAAGGTCAAGAAAGCTAGCAATTTCAATTTCATAAAATAGTATTGAAGTGGCAAAGTTAGGGACGTTATCAGCAACAGAAACGGTAACTTCGCCAGGCAAGCTTTCCCTATGAAACCACTCGAACATTATATCCAGGGACAATGGGTTTCTGGTACTGAAACCGGACAGATCTTGACTGATGCGGTAACGGGCCATCCCATTGCCTCAGCCAGTACAAAAGGCATTGATTTTAAATCGATGATTGAATATGCCCGCAATACGGGTAATCCTTCGTTACGTTCCCTTACTTTTCACGAACGAGGGCTTCGCCTCAAAGCACTGGCGCTTCATCTTCAAAAAAAATTGCCAGAATTTTACGCATTGAGTTATAAGACCGGTGCCACCAAAGCAGATAGCTGGGTGGACATCGAGGGAGGAATTGGAAATTTATTTGCCAATGCCTCTTTACGCAGACGTTTCCCTAATGAACCCTTTTGTATTGACGGAGAATCACATAATCTCAGCAAGCAAAACACTTTTATGGGAACACACTTGCTGGTTCCCAAAGAAGGAGTAGCCATTCATATCAATGCATTCAATTTTCCTGTTTGGGGAATGCTTGAGAAAATTGCAGTGAACTTATTGGCAGGAGTGCCGGCCATAGTCAAACCAGCCACCGTAACAGCCTATTTAACAGAAGCTGTTTTCAAAGAGATCATTGCTAGCAACCTCTTTCCTGCTGGATCGTTACAATTAATTTGTGGCAGCGCAGGTAACTTACTAGATTGGACAGACAGCCAGGATGTTGTAACCTTCACTGGAAGTGCTCACACGGGAGCATTACTCAAGAAAACACCTGCCATCTTAGCAAATAATGTTCCCTTTACCATGGAGGCAGATAGTCTTAATTGTATTGTGCTTGGTGAATCTGTTCAACCCGGCGATCCGGAGTGGGAATTATTTGTAAAAGAAGTACGAAAAGAGATGACGCTTAAAGCCGGTCAACGTTGCACGGGGGTAAGAAGAATTTTTGTACCCCTACAACACTTGGAAGCCATGGCTACTGCATTACAAAAAGCGCTTTCACAAACTATCATTGGTTCCCCGCTTAATGAAAAAGTACGAATGGGAAGCTTGGCTGGACAAACACAACGCGAGGAAGTGTTAGGACAAGTAAAAAAATTACTGGCCAGCTCTCAATTAATCTATGGATCACTGGATAGCGTAGAAGTGATAGATGCAGATTGGGAAAAAGGAGCTTTTATTTCGCCCTTACTATTATTGAATACAAATCCTTTTTCACAAACAGCTGTTCATGAAATAGAAGCCTTTGGTCCTGTCAGTACCCTGATGCCCTATAAAGGAATAGAAGAAGCCATCACCCTAAGTAAAATGGGCAAGGGCAGTTTGGTAACTACCATTGTAACCAATCAGAAATCGGAGGCAAAAAAATATGTACTAGGTACAGCCTCACATCATGGACGTATTCTTATTTTAAATAGAGATTGTGCCAAAGAAAGTACCGGTCATGGTTCTCCCCTGCCCTTATTGGTGCATGGAGGCCCCGGCAGAGCAGGAGGCGGGGAAGAGATGGGAGGAATCCGAGGAGTAAAACATTATTTACAACGAACGGCCATACAAGGTTCTCCAACCATGATTACGGCCATCACCAACGTATATCAGCCACACGCACTAGGGAAAGATCCAGGCAAACATCCGTTTAAAAAATACTTTGAAGAATTACAAATTGGAGATCAATTGATAACTGATTCTAAAATCATCACTGCAGAAGATGTTGATCGGTTTGCAGATTTAAGTGGTGATCATTTTTATGCGCACTTGCAGAAAACTGATTTTTCCGGAACTATGTTTGAAAAACAGGTAGCTCATGGTTATCTGATCATGAGTTTGGCCGCCGGTTTATTTGTAGACAGTTACGAAAAAAATCCCGTGCTACTGAATTATGGTATTGACGAACTACGGTTTACCAAACCCGTTTACCCAGGCAGTGAAATTAAAATTCGTTTTACTTGTAAAGAAAAACTACTTCAAGATAAAAGAGTAGTGGAGAATCCCGCAGATGCAAAACGGGGAGATGAAATCGATAAAGGAATTGTAAAATGGTTGGTAGAAATTTTGGACGAAACAAATGAGATCACAGGTATTGCTACTATTCTGACTATGGTTGCAAAAAAAGAACAAACCGCGTAAAGCTAGTATATGGAAAAGGCTTATGTAAAATCGAGTATCCAACACGGACTTTGCAGTATTGAATTTTTTCATCCCCAAAGCAACTCCCTGCCTGGTGTTTTACTGCAAGAACTAGCAGCAGCCATTCGAGCAGCAGGAACAAATGCTGATTGTCGGCTACTTTTACTGCGCAGTCAGGGACAAAAAGCATTTTGCGCTGGCGCCTCTTTTGATGAGTTGTCTCAACTAAAAAATCAAGAGGAAGGACTACAATTCTTCAGTGGATTTGCCGAAGTGATCAATGCTATGCGTACCTGTGGTAAAATTATTATTGGCCGTATTCACGGGAAATGCGTAGGCGGTGGTGTAGGATTAGCAGCAGCAGTTGACTATGCCCTTGCTACTGAAGAGGCCGCTGTAAAGTTGAGCGAATTGGCCGTTGGTATAGGCCCCTTTGTTGAAGGCCCCGCGGTAGAAAGAAAAATTGGACTCTCTGCATTTTCACAATTAGCACTAGATGCAACCGGATGGCGCAGTGCCAACTGGGCGCATGAGAGAGGACTATTTGCCGAGCTTTACGCAGATACAAATGGACTAGATGAAGGTATCAATCGGTTGGTAAGTCAGTTACTAAATAGCAGTGAACAAGCCCTCCGCGCTCTTAAAACAGTTTTCTGGCAAAACACAGAACATTGGGACCAGCTGTTAATGGAACGTGCCGCTATCAGCGGAAAATTAATCCTAAGTGAGGCAAGCAAAAAAGCCATTGAATCATTCAAAAAACGATGAGCCAGTTCCTGCAGTATGATACTAATAATTTCACAGCGCTTTGTGATATACTGTCAAAAAAAGACAAAGATCTCAGTAATATAATCCAGACACATGGTTATCCAACACCATGGATTCGTCCTAATACATTTCAAACACTGGTTCTAACAATACTAGAGCAACAGGTTTCGCTGGCTGCAGCTTATGCCGCTTTTAATCGACTAAAAAATAAGATTGGACTTGTAACCCCTACAAAAATACTGGCACTCACTGATCAGGAATTAAGAGACTGTTATTTCACTAGACAAAAAATTACCTACGCGCGTGGACTGGCCGAAGCCGTGCAGTCTAAAAAAATTCGTTTGAAAAAAATGGAAGAACTCCCAGATGAAATAGTAAGGGAACAGCTTATTCAATTAAAAGGAATTGGTAATTGGACTATTGATGTATACCTCATGCATGCCCTCAGACGCACCGATTTATTTCCACTGGGGGACATTGCGTTGGTAAATAGCCTAAATCATATAAAAAAATTAAAACCTGACATTGCAAAAGAAAAAATGTTAGCCATAGCAGAATCGTGGCGTCCCTATCGCACCATTGCAGCCATGATTCTATGGCACGATTATTTAAAAAGAAGAGGAACTAAAATTCAAGACTAGATATTCAATCCGCCGCAGGCGCTTATGGTTTGTCCTGTTACATAAGAGGAAAGATCACTTGCCAAGAACAATGTAACATTAGCAATATCACGCGCAGATGCAAAACGTCCCAGCGGAATTCCGGCTTTATACTTTTCACCAGCTTCCCCCTCTTTTAGATAACTAGTCATATCTGTTTCTACAAATCCAGGTGCTATAGCATTACAACGAATATTTCTACTACCCAGTTCTTTTGCCACAGACTTGGTAAATCCAATTATTCCAGCTTTACTAGCCGCATAACTACTTTGTCCTGCGTTACCCATTTCCCCAATAACAGAACTCATATTGATAATGGAGCCTGTGCGCGCTTTCATCATAGGTTTTATTACCTGCTTGGTCATATAGAAAACACTATTAAGATTAACTTGAATGACCTCATTCCACTGATCAGGCGTAAGACGCATTAATAAATTATCTTTTGAAATTCCTGCATTATTTACACAGATATCAATTGTACCAAATTCTTGCAACACCTCGCTTACAAATTGCTCGCATTGCGCCGCATCACCTGCGTTACTTTTCCAGGCTTTTGCCTTCACGCCAAATCCTTGCAATCGACTTTCCAATTGCTTCGCTTTATCAGCACTTCCCTCACTTACATAGGTAAAAGCCACATGGGCTCCTTGTTCTGCAAATAGTAAGGCAATGCCTTCACCAATTCCACGTGCGGCTCCCGTGATGATAGCCACTTTATTCTCGAGTAGTTTCATACTTAAAAATTAAGTTGTCACAAAAGTAGGGTTATTCAGTTGTAAGATTTCCTCCAAAACGGTGCGATCATTACTCAACCGGGGAACTTTGTGCTGGCCTCCTAATTTACCTTTCTGCTTGAGCCAGGCAGCAAAAGTTCCGGTAGCAACTTGTCTAACCAGCGGCTCACGTAATACAATACTCCGATAGCGCTTTGCTTCATAGTCACTATTGACTTCTTGTAAGGACTGATCGAGCATTGCAGCAAATAATTCCAATGAAGTAGGGGGTTGTTCAAATTCAATCAACCATTCGTGCGCCCCATTTGCGTTGGTATCAAAATAGATAGGAGCAGCCGTATAATCAACAACCGTAGCGCCTGTTTTAATACAAGCAGCCGCAATGGCTTTATCCGTATTATCAACAATTACTTCTTCGCCAAATGCATTGATATAATGTTTTAGCCGACCTGCTACATGAATACGATAGGGATTTAATGAAACAAATTCAATAGTGTCTCCAATCAAATAACGCCACAAACCTGAGTTGGTACTAATCACCAACGCATAGCGTTGTCCAATTTCCACATCCTGCAAACCAATGGTCCTCGGATTAGCAGACCCATATTCACTGACTGGCATAAACTCCATGAAAATTCCATGATCAGTGAATAGCAACATTCCATCCTGTGTAGGATCATCCTGTGCAGCAAAAAATCCTTCACTGGCATTATACATATTCAGGTAAGTGACCTCTTTTCCCAATAAGGCAGAGAATTGTTGCTTATAAGGCGCAAATGAAACACCCCCATGTAGATATAATTCAAGTGAAGGCCATACTTCGGCAATGGTTGATTTTCCCGTTAGTTCAAGAATTCTTCTGAACAACACCATAGTCCAGGTGGGTAC
>Ga0169931_10011677_pt1 | contig 12324 bp, 11 predicted proteins | sample Kivu_15m_20L_FD_129675 | JGI IMG/M metagenome (GOLD analysis project Ga0169931, IMG submission 129675) | Freshwater microbial communities from Lake Kivu, Western Province, Rwanda to study Microbial Dark Matter (Phase II) - Kivu_15m_20L... | ecosystem: Environmental > Aquatic > Freshwater > Lake...
CAATTGTAAATTCAAAAATTCTAGGGGCTGAAACCCTTGATACCTCGTTCAGATCAAGTTCCATTGATGGGCATTGATCGGCTAAAACGCCGTAAACTCGTTCCGAATTTATTTTTGCTGCAAACCGCCCCTCGCTGATGAAAAAATCGCGCATGGATGCGGCATCCTGTTTCGCATAGTTGAGCGATTGCAGGTTGTAGTACCCATTGATGCCGATACAGATGGCCCAGTTTCTACTCATCCGGCGTCAGTCGTCATCGTAACAGGCTTTCCATTACTAGTTTTACCCTTGATTTTCACTAGATTTCGAAAAATGATTTTTGGGAACGGTGTAAGCAGGAAGACAGTACTCAGTACCCAGCCAACCTCCCGTCTCCTGACTCCTGACTCCTGACTCCTGACAACATCACCCCTTGGTAGAGATCCGCGATCGCGATCGCCAACCCAATGCTTTCCAACACCACCGTATCCTCAGCTTGATAGACCACCCCATGCCACCCATCCTGGGGCGTTGGCGCAGCTTCCCTGGGCGATCGCCGTCGCCAGCACTCCACTCGCCGTTGATCTTGGGCGATCAACACATACTCTTCCAGCGAGATTAGCTGCTGATAGTCTTTAAACTTATCTCCCCGGTCAAACTCTTCGGTAGAGGGCGATAACACTTCGACAATCAGCTTGGGGTAGCGCTTAACGTAGCGATCGTCTAAATCGCGCGGGTCGCAGGTGACAAAGGCATCGGGATAGTAGAAAAAATCATCAATATAATTGACTTTGACATCGCCAGAAAAAAACTGACAGTCGCCGCCCCGCAAATGCAAGTTAATTTCGGTTAGCAGATTGATGCTGAGGCGGCTATGGTTGTCGCTGCCCCCCGCCATCGCATAGACCAAACCCCGCCGATACTCGTGGCGAATGGCGTTGTCGTGCTCAAGCGCTAAATACTCTTGCGGACTAAAGCCCGATGGAATGGCTACCATAGCGTTCATGACCTGTCTCCCAACGGGAGAATTGTCCCCTATAACTACCGTCGTTGAAGTAGTGCCCCTACCCCCTATGCTACCTTCCACCGTTCCTCAACGCTCTATCCCCATCGTCCCTGCTACCCTGTCATCCTGAATCCGCCTTGGCTACCCCCGGTTGGGCTGGGCAAACACCGTTTGCCCCTACGCAGGCCTCCTGTTTGGAGTCGGGGTGATGCGATGGCGACTTACTCAAGCGCCTGGGCAAAATTGCCCGCCAGAGCTGTGTGCTACTCACCACCCGCGAAAAACCCCAGGCGATCGCCGCTCAGGAGGGGGATCTCTTGCCCGTGCGCACCCTGCACCTAGAAGGGGTTGATACCGACACAGGCCGCCAGATTGTCGTGGCCAAAGGCCTAGCCTGGCTGTGTTCACCCGGTCTCTGCTCACAAAATCATCGGGGCGGTGGCGATAGGGCGCTGATTAGCGCTTTGGGACAGGAGTGGTGAGAAATTCGGGTTATACAGCCAGACTCTCTTCGGCTTTTCAAGTACCCGCTCAGTCCGATAGGGTGAGAAGTCTAGACTAGCTGTGACCTGCGCAGTGGTTTCCTGCCCCGAGCAGGTAGACAACCGAGCTTTCTAAGAATTTTGGAGGAGTGATGGCCATGGAACAGTTACGACGATGGATGTTGGGGCTTGTGGTACTGGTGACCGCCCTGGGTTTAATGGCGCTACAACCCCGCGCTACCGCCCAAACCCCCAGGGCAGAGACCCCCGCTACCCTAGCCTCAGCGGGGCTGACCCTGGAAGAACTGGGCGACGGCATCTATGGCCTGATCGCCAGCGTCGATTTTCCACCGGCCAATCCTAATCTGGCGATCTGCAACGGCGGCATCATCATTGGCAGCGACGGTGTGGTGGTGATCGACCCCTTCCAGAACGAGGTTCTGGGTGACCTGCTGTTTGACACCGTGGCCACCCTTACCGACCTACCGGTGAAGTACGTGGTCAACACCCACTACCACTTTGACCACACCGGCGGTAACCCCGCCGCCGCCAGCCGTGATCTACCGATTCTCGGGCGCGGCCCCATTCGCGACTTTATGCTCACCCGCAACGGCGATCGCGACCCCAATATCACGCCGCCCGAGGTAATTATCGACGGCGCTTGGGATCTCTGGCTGGGCGATAGTCAAGGACTGGCCGAGGGCCAACGCCAGGTGCAAATTCGTGAGTTTGAGGGCCACTCCGGCGGCACCGATGTGATCGTCTACGTGCCCGATGCCGATGTGTTGCTGACTGGCGATCTGCTGTTTAACGAGCGCTTTCCCTACATGGCCGACGGCAATATTCGGGCCTGGCAGGCGAGCCTGGCCGCGCTGATTGCCGATTACCCCACCGCCACGGTGCTGCCCGGCCATGGCCCGGTGACCGATGTTGATGGCTTAGAAGCCCTGAAGACCTACCTAAATCATCTCGTCGCCCTGGCCCTGGACTGGAAAGCTAACGGTACCACCCAAGTCGAGGCCATGACCATGGCCCTGCCTGCCCAGTACAGCCGCTTCAAATTTCAGGCGCTATACCCCGGCAATCTGGAGGTGGCTTATCAGCAGATCACCCTGGGCCAAGATGATGCCGCGTCGATTCAGCGGTATCTGGCGGCTCAGCCTCCGGCGCTTCAGGCGCTCTAGAGCACCGGTACAGGATGGCTAAAAACCCGGTTTCTTCGTCGCTGCGCTAACGATATGATTTGCATTCTGGCCAAGAAACCGGGTTTCTGTACCGACGTTCTAGACAAGAAAGGCAGAAGGCAGAACGGTAAGCCTTTTTGAAACCAGGATTGCCTGTTCTGCCCTTGAGGACTAGCCGATCGCCAGGGGGGCCATCAACTCTGGGTCTTGAAAGAGGGGGGTGCTCAAGTACCGCTCCCCAAAGCTGGGCTGGATAATCACAATCAGCTTGCCCTCGTTTTCGGTGCGGCGACCCACCTCGACCGCGGCTTTGACCGCCGCACCGGTGGAAATGCCCGATAGCAGACCCTCGTCGCGGGCGAGGCGGCGACCGTAGGCGATCGCCTCTTCGTCGGCCACCTGCACCACTTCGTCGATCAGGCTGACGTCCAGCACCTCGGGAATGAACCCCGCCCCAATGCCCTGAATTTTGTGGGAGCCGGGGCGACCGCCCGACAACACCGGGCTGTTGACCGGTTCGACGGCGATCGCCTTGAACTCCGGCTTGCGCGGCTTCAGCACACTGGCCACCCCGGTGATGGTGCCGCCGGTGCCCACCCCGGCCACCAGCATATCCACCTGGCCATCGGTGTCGGCCCAGATCTCCTCGGCGGTGGTGCGGCGGTGAATATCGGGGTTGGCGGGGTTGCGAAACTGTTGCAGCATGTAGGCATTGGGCAGGGAGTCGAGAATATCCTGGGCCCGCTGAATGCAGCCCGTCATTCCGGCCACGCCGGGGGTGAGCTCAAGCTCGGCCCCGTAGGCCCGCAGCATCGCCCGCCGCTCAGAGCTCATGGTCTCGGGCATGGTGAGAATCAGCCGGTAGCCCTTGGCCGCCGCCGCCATGGCCAGGGCAATGCCGGTGTTGCCCGAGGTCGGCTCCACCAGGGTGGTTTTGCCCGGTGTGATCAACCCCGCCGCCTCGGCGGTTTCAATCATGTTGATGCCGATGCGGTCTTTGACGGAGGCGGAGGGGTTCATGCCCTCGAGCTTGATCACCAGACGAGCCAGGCAGCCCGCCTCCTGGGGAATGCGGTTGAGCTGTACCAGAGGGGTACGGCCAATCAGCTGGGTCACGTTTTCGGCAATTCGCATGGGCCTGGCCTAGATGTAATACATAATGTCGATCTGCTGCTTGGCGTTGCGTTTTTCCACCAGGTCTTGCAGGGTGTACCTTTGCAACACCCCCTCGGCGGCTTGGCGCACCTCCCCCCAGACATCTTGAATGACGAGGGCCTCTGGAGTATCCGAAACCTGGGGTGGGTCGGCCTGGGGCTCAAACCCCTCAATGCAGCTCACCACATCATAAAGGGTAATCTTCCAAGGATCGCGGGCCAGAATGTAGCCCCCCCGTGCTCCCCGCTGGCTTTTGACCAAGCCTGCCCGCCGCAGGGTGGCCAGCAGTTGCTCCAGGTAGCGATCGGGTATGCTCTGCTGACTGGCAATCTGGCGAATTTGCAGCGGTTCACCGCTGGCGTAGTGGGGGCTAAGCTCCAGCAGAGCCAGTAGCGCATATTCACTTTTAGCAGACAAATCCACAGGGTCAGCGGGGTAAAGAGTAGTGCCACCTATTATACCCCGGTTCTCCACTGGGGTTTGCAGGATTGTACGACGACGGAAAATCTACCGATTTGTATTCGGCTTCACCAAACGTAACAGAGCTTCAGGGTAGTGTTCTAGGACACATTGCCTGACCGATCGGTCAGGCAATGTGTCTCATCGCCGCGTTTTTCCCCTCGCGGGCCCACCTCTGGCAGGCACAATCTCCCATGAGCCCACTGAACCTGGTTGTCGATCAACTCGTTGGCCCCACGGCTACTGCCCAAGCTGCCCTCGCGGCTGACTCGGTGCCCCTCGAAGGGATGGCCGACTTTCTGGAAATCCTTCAGTTTTTAATTCGTGAACCGGCGGTGGTGGGTAGTGAAGACTCGTTCTTTCGGGTGCTGCGCCGGGAGCTAGAGGAGGTCGGGGCCGAGGTCAGCTACTACCATGGGGTGCTGGTGGCCCAGGGCAGTCGCCCCACCGAGCTGATGCTGTCGGCCCACATCGATCGCCACGGGCTGATGTGCACGGGCCCCAACGAGTTTCAGTACGCCGCCTTTGTGGCCGGTAACCAGAGCGAGCTGACCGGCGACTCGGTGTCTGAGCAAATGCTCCACACCATCGAAAACCGCTTTCAGGGGCAGCGGGTGCAGGCCCACCTGCCCTACACCGGCACCTATATCGGCCAGGGGGTGATTACCCGGTCTTACATTTGCCCCGAGCGCCACAACCTGATCTTCGAGGTCAATGGCCTTGATTACCTGCAACCGGGCACCCCGATCGCCTTTTTAGATCGGCTTCAGTTTAAAGATGGCTACATCTCGGCCCAGCTCGACAACGTGATTAGTGCCGCCATCATCATCTTTTTGTTCCGCTGTGGGTTTGAGGGCACGGCCCTGTTCACCGCCCAAGAGGAGTCGGGCCGCAGCTGGCGCTATGCCCTGTCGTGGTTTCAGCGCCAGCGGCGCTCGACCCAGCGGCTGATCGCCCTCGACACCAGCCCCTACCACAACCGCGAAGCCGCCGACGAGCAGTTGGTGACCCTGCGCCGCAAAGACGCCAGCGCCAGCTTTGCCCCCGCCATTACCCAAGAACTGGCCGATCGCTGCACCCAGATGGGCATGGCCTACAGCTACAAAGATGACTACATTGAGACCCAAAACCTGACTCGCCCCCGGCCCTACTCCCTAGGCCGCACCGAGATGGGTCGCCTGACGGCGGCCACCGATGGGGCGGTGACGGGCACCACCCTGCAAATTCCCACCACCGAGTACCACACGGCCACGGAGACGGCGTCCCTGGCCTCGGTGGCGGCGGTGATTCGGCTATTGCAGACCTATATTAACTAAGGGTCAATCGACGGTTCTTAAGGGAATGATTGATAAGGGCATCCCCAGTGAAATGAGCAGTGCGACTAGCCTTCGGGCTACCGTAAACACCCTTGGGGATCAGCAAAAATAAATTAGGAACAAGTTTAAGACGTTTCAGCCAATTCATGCCCATCAATGGAGCTCGATCTGGACGAGGTGAGCCGTTAGGCATTCAAACAGCACTAGTACAAACGCTACAAAAGCCTTGTAGCAAGGGCTTTGCAGAACTCAATATGCAATTTAGATACTCAACAGCTTATCAAGGGTTTTAACCCCTAGGACTTTTGAATTTACAATTGCTGCTTGGGGATGAGCCGCTTTGATCTGCCTAGTATTTTCAAGTGTAAAGGAAGACTCTTCTTGGCTTGTCAGACATCCTCTCAGGGGAGTACCATAGCCCTGAATTAAGGTAGTTAAAGCCAGGCTTCCAGAGCTTTCCAACAGCGCTAAATTCTGTACATTCCAGTTAAGGCAACGCAAAATGTCGTTAGGTATGGGTCAATCTTTAATCGGTCATTGGGCAATAGCAGGGGTGATGGGCAGCCTGGCTACGCTGGTGTCACCGACAAGGGTGATGGGGCAGTCGGCTGTGATCTTTGAGGTCGCAAACTATACCAGCCAGACGTTGTTCGAGTTTTACGCAACCCCCACCGACGATGAAAACTGGGGCGACGATCTGCTTGACGACGAGTTACCTCCCGTCAGTGCACAGCAAATCACCCTCGATAGCCTGCCCTCCGGCTGTCTCTACGACGTTCTAGCCGTTTTTGGAGATGGAGAAGACGATGTCGTCGAGGAATACGGGGTTAACCTGTGCGCCCTAGAGAATGGCAGGTACGCGTTCTACGACGAGAACGATCGCGTGTTTAGCATCGAGAACCAGGCAAGCGTGGGCATTATCGGGTTTTACTTCACCCCAACCATCACAGATGACTGGGGGAATAACCTGTTTGAGCTGAGTGACAGTGACTACTACGTACTTCAGCCTGGGGATGTGGTGGAGGTGCCCATCGATTCGAGCGAATGTAGTTACGACTTTAAGGCTGTATTTGCTGCCGATACTGAGACTATCGACGAAACACCTGAAAGTTGGGATTGGACTGTTTCTGGCTGGGATGTCTGTAGTGAGCCCGTTGTGGTCATCGAGGAGGAATAGGCATGGGTGCCAGTCTGGCGATTAGAATACTGCGCAGCGCTGGGACGGCGGTTCTAGTAGTTGTCACCAGCGGTGTGATTAGCTCTCTGCCCGCAGAGGCCAAGCCCCGCGCCTGCCGAGTTCCACCCGGACAGGTAAGCTGTAGTACGCCCCAACCCATTGCTGCCTCCGATGGCCGCGATCGCCCTCGACCACAGCCACCTCGAACCACCCAATAACCGTTGTGTTCCTAGCCGCCGCCCTAGCGCTGACAGTGCTGGCTTGTCTTTAGTTCAGGGGACTGGAGCTGTCTCCGCTGGGGGGTCATAGGCGGAAAGAGGAATGCGATCGCCCCATTCGAAGGAGAGGCGATAGTACATGATGGCGTCGTCGTAGCGGTTGAGCCCAGCCGATCGCAGTGCGTTGTAGCAGCCCTGGGAATCTTCATAGAGCTGGTAGAGTTGGTCGCCCGGCTGGTAAAAAATCTCGGCTTGCAGCTGGGCCACAATCTGCTGGTAGCAGGCGGCTTTGCCCAGTTCAGGCCAGTCGGTGGCCTGGGCTAGTTTGCGATCGCCCATCTCGGCAAAGGCATCTTCATAGACGGCAGCCTCGGCAAAGGCATCCAAGGCATCCTGGAGTCGTGGCTCAGCCGCGTCCTGGTCGAGAGCATCAAAGTCAATTTGGATCAGTTTGAGTAACCCTTTGTTGATATAAGCCCTGACCAGCAGTTTCATGTCGGCCACGGTGTTGGCAATCTGACGGGTGTCGGCGACTGGGCCATCGTACAGCGCCAGAATGCGATCCTCCATCTCGCTGCGGGTGCGCATCTTGTATAGAGCCGTCTCGAGTAAAACCTCAGCCCGCCGCGCCGCCAGGTCATCGATCTTGGCATTCCAGCCCTTGGCTTCGATCTCCTTGATCATCAGAGTGTGAGCCAGACCACTCATAGCTGCCGGATCCCCCAGGGCCATCCCCTGGCGGTAGTAGACCTCGGCCTGGTCAAGCTCACCCAGCTTCAGCGAGACATCCCCCGCCGCCGCCAGCAGTCCTCCATCGTGGGCATTAAAGTTGAGGGCGCGCTGGTACTTCTTGCGCGCTTGCACCAGATTCCCCTGGCCTACAAAGCGATCGCCCTGGCGTTGATAGGTGTCGCCCACTTTGGGCAAATTGTTGTTGAGCAACACCGTAGTGCCCAGCAGTAACGCCGAAAATCCAAAGGTGGCTTCGGCGTAGAACACTGGCGGAATCCTGAGACTGTGAAGAACATCTTCAGTCACCTTGCGGCCCTTATCGGTTAGAGCACCGCCCGCCACCAACACCACCCCTGCTCCCTGGGTGATGGTGCTGATCGTGCCCATCAGGTCAAACCCTTGGGTAGAAAAGGCCTTAGCCGTTTGGGTGGCAAAGCTGGCTGAAAACACCAGACAGGTCACCGTCAGCACATTCCACACCCAGTCGAACTGATCGAGCTTGTAAACTTTTGCTGGGGCCTGAAGCGACCACCACCAGGCGGTCTCGGGCGGTGTCAGGGTGGCCCGACAATCCTTTAGGGAAAGGGCGGCATTAATGGGGCCGGCCAGCCGCCGCAAGCGCTGGTCGAGATCCAGTAGGCGCACCGAATCTTCCGTAGCGAGGGGGGCAGCTGTCTTGACTAGGAGGGCGACCTGATCGCGGGTCAGTAACAAATCGATGAAGCTGGCCGCAGGATCTGAACTGCCGCTCGATTCAACGGTAATCAGAGAGTTTTCGTAGCTATCTAAGGTAGACCTGAAAGATGATGTGGCGGGCGATTTATCACGATCCATCAGTAAAAAAAAGTACTCTATCCTGGTTAACTAGGATACTCGATAGAGTCTGCACTGCATCATCCTATCTTCGCTATCAAGGGGTATCAGTAGCGCCAGACCACTCTGGTGGTGGGGCCATCCCTCGTGGCTAAACAGGTGCCGGGCTCCGGGCCGAGAGTGGGCCAGTAGGGTGAGCATCTGTAGGATCACTGGCTACGGCCTGGGAGGTTGCGATCCCATGGTTAGGATCTGTCGATCCCGGTAGCCTAATCCTTACTTACCCCACTTTTGCAGATCAGTGATCACGCCATACCAGTCGGGGTTGTCGGTGGCGGTGGCCTCGGCCTCGGCGGCCCGGTTGCCGATAAAGGTGGGGAACTGGCCCAGCACCCTCACTTGAGGATTACTGCGGGGGCGATCGCCCCTAGCCTCCGGCACAAAAATTGCGCCGCCCTTGCCCTGGCCGGGGTTGGCGCCCTCGCCTGCGATCGCCCCATTGCCCTCAAACACGGTGTTGTTCAAAATCAGCCGCCCCGCCTTGAGAAAAATGGCTCCGCCCAGACCGCCGCCGCCGCCCCCCTGGTTCATGGCCCCGGTGCCGCCGCCAAAGCCGCCAATACCGGGTTGGCCAGGGCTGCCGGGCAGACCAAAGTAGCCTCCTTCGCCCCCCCAGCCCCCAGCCCCACCGCCGCCGCCAAAGCCCCCGTTGCCACCATTGCCCCCGCTGCCGCCATTGCCCCCGGTAGCCGTTGGGGTCTGGGCATCGCCGCCGCCGCCGTTGCCCGCATTGCCCACGCCGCCGAGGCCACCGCCGCCGCTAAAGGTGGCCACCCCCAGGGTGCCGAGATCGCCCTGGGGGCCACTGCCGCCAAAAATACCAATGCCGCCGTTGCCGCCGTTACCACCGTTGCCGCCGTTGCCCGCGTTACCCAGGCCGCCAAACCCGCCGCCCCCGGCAAAGGCAATGGTGCCAATGCCGCCGCCGCCAATGCCGTTAATGCCCGCCATCGCTCCCCGGTTGAGGGTATACCTCTGCTTCTCGAGGCGAATGGCGGTGTTTTCGGGCGCTTGCCGGGGGAGGCCGCTGCCCCCGATCGCCTGGTTGTCGACAAACCGCATAGGGGTCAACGCGACCTGGCCACCGTTGATCAGCAGGCCTCCCCCGAGCCCGGCGCTGCTCCCGGCCCCCGCCTTGCCGTCCTCTCCGGCGGCGAGGCCATCGGCCACGGTGAGGTCGCGCAGGGTGACATCCCCCGATTCCACCACCAGCACGCGGTGGGCCCGCTGGCCGCTGAGCAGGTCATCGCCATCGCCGGCCAAAACCAGGCTGCTTCGAATCGGGGGCAGGGTGCTGTCGAGGGCAATGGTGCCGCTGACAGCGGCCAGGGAAATCAGATCGTCCTCGGGGGTTTGGTTGGCCACCGCTAGGGCCTCGCGCAGGGTGCCGGGGCGGCTGTCGGCGGTGGAGGTGACGGTGATTTGCTTCAGCACCCCCACCAGGGGGGCTACCTGCCAGGGGACGGAGGTTTCCACAGATCCCAAGGTGGTCTCAAGCCGCCAGTCGCCGCCCTGGTCGGGGTTGCCGCTGGGGGTGGTCGAGGCGGCCAGGTCGGCCCCGGTGAGCCGCTGAAGCGCCTGAAGAAAGGCGAATCCAGTTTCGCCCTGGGCGACGTCGCAGCCGTAGAGGAGCAGATCGGCCCCGGCGGGCAGCAGGGTGGCCCATTGGGGCAGGTCGGCCCGGTACCGGGCGAGGCTCTCGCTATTTAAATCTAGATTCCCCAGGGCCAGGTGGCCGGGGCTGCCGTGGCTGACCAGGTGTAGGGCCCTGGCCCGCTATCGGCCCAGGGCCAGGGTGATGGGGGCCAGGCCCTGGTCGCCGTCGATCACGACCAGGTGCTGGTGGGGGGCGAGGCGCGATCGCCACTCGCCCACCCCATCGACCAGGGTGCGATCGATCGCCACCACCTCCGCCACCACCTCGGGGGCTGGGGTGGGGTGAACAGCCATACCGGGCAGAGCCAGCAGGAGCACCAGCACCAGCAGGAGCCCCGGCCCATACCAACGCGATCCCATGGTTGGGAATCCCATGGTTGGGAGCCGTCGCTCCCGGTGGCCTAATCCTTCACACCCCTGATTTGCCATAACCCTGATTTGCCGTAAATTGGAGGAAAAAACATCCCTAAGCAGGTATTTGAACAGGGCATTCCAGGGTGCTGTTAGCGCCATGGTTACCGTAAAAGTCTGGAGCTCTAAGTCATCTTGACCCACTTTCGGAGTCTAAAGTCAGACTCTCTCAGGCTTTGCCAACCCTCTCTAACGGTAAAAATACTAGTCTGTTACGGGTACAGAAAAGTTCAGTGGAGCCTTTCTTTGCGTCCAACGGCGTTATTTGCGATATTTCTGCCCTTTGGAGATTTTTTGAACCACCTTTTTCGACCGGCTTTGTATGATGGGGGAATGTTGCCGTCGGGCCAGTGGCCTTGGCGGCGATTGTTCCTGTGGGCCGCTGCCAATCCGATCCAGAGGTTAAATTCCCTGTGATTTTGTCGCCTTCTCCTACCATTAATCGCGGTAAGTCTCTGTACGAGCAGGTCTATCAGGCGCTGCGATCGGCCATTTTGACCGGGGCGTTACCGCCGGGCGATCGCCTGGTCGAAACCCAGCTGGCGGAGTGGCTCCAGGTGAGCCGTACCCCCCTGCGAGAGGCCCTGCGCCAGCTCCAGCAAGATGGTCTGGTCACCGCCGATGTCAGCGGTGGGCTGCGGGTGACCACCATCACCGCCGCCGATGCCCAAGAGCTCTACGACTGTCGTCTGGCCTTGGAGTCGTTGGCGGTGGCGGGGGCCTGCGTTTACGCCACCGATGAGCAATTGAAGGCGATTGCAGCCTGTGTGGTCAAGGCCGAGGGGGCTAGGGCCAACAGCCACGGCAGCCTTGCGCCAGAGCATTTGCTGGATGTCGACTACCAGTTTCATCACCTGATTGCCGAAAGCTCCGGCAATCGTCGGCTGGTGTCGCTGCTGGATACGCTGTTTGACGCCATGGCCCTGCTGCGCATTCAAACCCTCCAGAAAAACCCCAATGTGCTCGATATTCGCCTGGAGCATCGCCAGATTTACGAGGCTATTCTCGTCCGCGATGCTGAGGTAGCCGTGGCCGCCATTACCCACCACCTGAGCGCCAGCAAAGTTCGAGTGGTCAAAGAGATTGGGGGTACCTTACCCGCGATCGCCGCCGCCATCACCGAGGTGTGAGCCAACTGCTCCCTACAGCATTCTCGTTTTGGCTTCTAGACTCTGAAATCTGGCCCAGACCACCAGGGAGTGAACGCCCTGGCTCATCGCTCAAGTCCGCTAAAGCGGACTGGGCCACCTCCGGAGTCTCCTTTAGGGGACGGAAGCTTTGAGCCGTGGGCTTTAGCCCTAGGCTCAGCGATCCATGATCGCTAGATTCAGGCTGCTAGGGATCGGGGCATAGTCATCATGAGAATTGCTGTGCTCCCTGGGCTGGGGTGCGGTGGGGGATCGGGGTCTGATAGGATCTTGGGGGCCAAACCCGTTACCCAGGATCTACTGTTATGTCTCAAACGCCTACCACCGGTGCCGATGCCGTTGATGCCGCCATCGAGCAAGGCATTGACCTCGACGGCACGCCGATTCCTGCCGCCAAGCTCGATCTCTACCACACCGTGATGGCGAAGGAGGCCGGGCGGCAGCGCAGCGGGGTGTCGAATTCGATGCGATCGCGCATTGTGCGGATTGGGGCCAAGCATTTCTCCCAGGATGACCTCAACGCCATG
>Ga0169931_10011678_pt1 | contig 12322 bp, 7 predicted proteins | sample Kivu_15m_20L_FD_129675 | JGI IMG/M metagenome (GOLD analysis project Ga0169931, IMG submission 129675) | Freshwater microbial communities from Lake Kivu, Western Province, Rwanda to study Microbial Dark Matter (Phase II) - Kivu_15m_20L... | ecosystem: Environmental > Aquatic > Freshwater > Lake ...
ATCAAAATGTTCCCCTATTTTGAAAACGAGGATTACGAAAAAAAAGAACTAGAAATATTAAAAAAAGCGGTAGGCATCCTTGAAGAAAAAAAGGGAAAAGAAATAATCCAAAATGACGAAGTCCAGAAAATAATAAAAACCGTGGAAAATTTTATCAAACGAAAAAACTTGTTTTGCTACGGCGGAACCGCAATCAACGCCATTTTACCGGAAAAAGACAAATTTTATAACAAGGAAATTGAATTACCGGACTATGACTTTTATTCTTCCAATGCGTTAAAAGATGCCAAAGAGTTGGCGGACATTTTCTACAAGGCAGGGTATAATGAAGTAGAAGCAAAAGCGGGGGTTCATCACGGCACATACAAGGTATTCGTAAATTACATGGGCATTGCCGACATCACGCAAATGGACGAAGAACTGTTTCTTAAATTAAGAAAATCCGCAATTAAGGTGGATGGTATTCAATACGCCCCGCCGAACTTTCTTCGCATGGCAATGTATTTAGAATTATCACGTCCAAGCGGCGATGTTTCACGCTGGGAAAAGGTCCAAACGCGCCTAACCCTCTTGAACAATAATTACCCGCTTAAAGGGTATGCGTGCAACAAAGTGGATTTTCAGCGCCCGTTTTCACAAGAAAAAGATAAATCGGCGCAAGAACAAATATACCAGCACATTCGCGACGCGTTCATTAAACACAAAGCCGTGTTTTTAGGCGGTTATGCCAACATATTGTATTCAAAATATATGCCCAAGAAACTGCGTAAAATCGTGGAAAAAGTCCCGGATTTTGATGTGCTGTCTGAAAAACCGGAAGAGTTGTGCCAATATATAAAGTCGCACTTGACCGACGCAGGGTACACCGCGGTAAAAATTGTGAAGCACCCCGGCATTGGTGAAGTGATTTCTACTCATTACGAAATCAAGGTTGGCGAAGAAACTATTTCGTTTGTATATTCGTCGTTGGCGTGTCACAGTTATAATACAGTCCACTTGAATGGCGAAGATGTGCGGGTTGCCACCATTGAAACCATGCTTAGTTTTTATTTGGCATTTATTTATGCGGACCGAGTGTATTATGACGAAAACCGGATTTTATGCATGAGCCAATTTCTATACGACTTGCGTTTAAAGAACCGTCTATCAGACAGCGGGCTATTGAAGAGATTTAGCACCGATTGTTATGGAAAACAGGAAACACTGGATGATATGAAAAATGAAAAAAAGGAAATGTATGAGCGGTTGAAAGACGATAAAACCAGCGAACAATATGAATCGTGGTTTTTGAAATATGTTCCGTTGGAGGAGCATGCGTCAAAGCCAAAGTCAAAGTCAAAGTCCAAACCAAAAACCAAAAAATCATTAAGTTATGGCACAATTTTTAAATCCAATTCCAAGTCCGAATCCAAATCAAACTCAAAATCCAAGTCCGAATCCAAATCAAACTCAAAATCCAAGTCCAAATCCGAATCCGAATCCAAATCCAAATCAAACTCCTCCACCAAATCCAAATCCAAATCCAAATCAACAAAATCTAAAACACAAAAAAAGAAATAAAATATTATTATTATAAATAAAACAAATAAAACAATGAGATATTCAGTAAAAACATTCTTTATTATTGTATTTGTGGTGTATTTGACACTAATGCTAATTTTTTCATTAAATATTTTGCCACGGTATGGTCCCAAAGAAGGTTTGTCACTGGTGCATGACAACTCCATACTTGAAACCACAAACGCATACGGCACAACTCAGCCATACACCTCTCACAAACTTCAAAATTGGGAAAACTGCGTTCAGCAAGGATACCCGAAAATGTTTTGTATGACAATGCCTTACCCAAATGCGGCGGTTGAATAAAATTTATATAATTTATATGATTTATATGATTGCTTGTCCTACGCGGCTCAATATTTTTTGAATAACATAGAACACAACAGCAAACCCGGCGCTGACCGCAATCAATCCCGACAACTTATAATTCCCGTCTTCTGAAAAAAAGGACGGGACAAACTTCATCGTGTTTGCCCGAAACGCCGGCATTTGAAATATGAAATACATAATTCCAAGTAAAATGGGGGTCTGAATCTCTTGATACACCGCATCCACGGTATTAACCCGATTTTGCTGTTTTACGGCGCCTCGCATGATGGAATGGAAATTCTCGTGATTGGTAATGTAGTCGGATTGTTGTGCCGGAGGCTGCGGAATGTAATTGGGTTGATGAACATACTGGTCGTGGGTGAATGCGTTTGGATTCATGGGTATGTCTCGTGTGGGCAGCATGGTGAGGCCTTGGGCGCTGGCTTTCTGAATGCCGGAAACCACTTCATTCATAAGTGCGGGATTTGCGGGGGGAAGCATGCCGGGTCCCGCCATACCTCCGGTGGATGGAGACAGCCCTTCTACATTCGGGGAATATATCATCGGAGACGCAACCGCGTTGTCATTTTTTTTAATTATGATATTTTGTCCGCTGCCGGCCATGCCGCCGGCAGGACCCATAGGTAAATCATCTATACTTGTTGTGTCTGCCATTTTAAATCACCTAAAATGTGTTTATTCAATATACACCTTTGAAGATTTAAAATGGCGCAGTTAAACGCCAAAACCGGGTATTCCGGGTATTCAGTTACCACCAATGGTTTTTTTATTTTTATCACAAGTCGTCGTTTTTGACTTGTATTTATAGCACTTGTCGTCAATGCGATAAACATCTTTTTCTAATTCTTTAATAGACGGCGCTTCAAATTTGATGCAATTGCGGTCCTTACACGCTTTTCTAAACAGCGACGCAATGCCGAGTCCTAATATAATTGATACTATTATTTTACCGGTGGGGGTGTGAAACAATCTTCCAAGCGCCATATTATTCCGATTCCGATTCCGAATGTATGTATTTTATGTTATATATACACAATAATATAAAATATAATTTTTTTTTGTTTGATTACGGGATTACGGGATTACGGGATTACGGGATTACGGGATTACAGGATTACAGGATTACGGCATTACTGAACCGGAATGCGTTTATAATCATTGTTTGCGGGGCATTTCACTTCTGTCATATCAAAACTATAACAATTATCCGCACGGTCTTTATATTGGATTTTATCTAAATTATTGGGGGTTGGATACACATAAATAACCTTGGGAGGCGGCACGGAAATATACACATAAAACAAACCAATTGCTAGACTAACCAAAAATATAGGGAAATTCACAAAATTATTAAACATTTGATACAAGACAAATACACAAATACAAATATATTATATAATACATATAAAATTAAAATAAAGAATTGGGTTGGTGTGGTGGTGTTGGTGTTGGTGTTGGTGTTACACTTTTTTTATAACATTTGATATAACATTTGATATGACGTTTGATATGACGCTCGGAACCACCACAGGGACATACAATTCATTATAAGAATACGTCTTTTGTATCATATAAAATTCGCCCTTGATATACGACGGCACCAATACGCCTTCTTCATTATCCGCGGTCTCTATGTTGCGATACACCGATTGTTTCAACGCAAATTCTTTATAAAGCGGTTCTAAATTATCTTGGTATATTAGCAGGACGTCATCTATCAGGGAGCGGTTTCGGGTTTCAGAAAACTCCGCCATAATACCTCTGATTTTCTCTTCATTTTCACGGATGCGTTCCATGATGGTGACTAACTCCTCCCGTTTTTCCGCGTTGTCAGTCACGTCAAAGTAATACTTACGAAACTCCGCATATATTTCCAGTTGTTCATTTAATTCCTTCATAATAGATTCAAACTTCTGCGCGACTTCGTCTTCGGTAATAAAATTAAACAACACATCCAACTTCATACGAATAATGTGTTCCTTGGTTTCTTTGACATCTTCGTGCGACTGCTTCATCAACTCCTCCAAACTCTCGTATTTTCCGCGGTTAATTTGTATGTCAAGGCCGCACGGTTGCGAAATGTTTCCGCAATGCGCCTTTAAAATGCCGTCTTCGTTCTTGAATATGGTGCCGCCTTCTTGCCGGCAAATGACACACTTGGGTTTTGCAGATTGAAATACCCGCTGGCGTTGTCTGGTGGATAAATCCGGGTTTCTTTTAATCAAGTCATCTTTTTTGTTTTGAACCGCCTTTTCGTACTTGGTTTTCAGCATATAGTATTGATGAAAGGCGTCATTCAACTTTTCAAATTCATCTTGCGAGAGAATGTTTATTTCGGCCGCATATTCCAATTCCCCCGCGTTTTTGCCTTTTCCTAAATCGGTTCTCGCAATCAAACGATTCGGTATTTTAGCCCCGCCAAATTGGGTTTGCGCCTGTCGTTTACGGCGGTTTTTCGCGGTGAGTTGAAGCAAGGCGCGTGTCGCCGCCTTCATCGTTTCCCGTGTTATTTTCCGCTGTTTAAGAATTTTTCCACCACTTGCTTTTGAACCTCCTCCACGATATTCTTGGTTGTACTCGTCACCGTCAATGCTGTTGTAGACACCGCCGTAAGTGATAGAATTGTTAAGATTGCTTGATATAGTTTCATTTAAATATGGTGAATTGTAGACTGACCCTGTCATATTATAATGTATCTTTATATTTCTAATATTTATTTTTTTATTTAATGGATTGAATGGATTGAATAGTTATGTATTATTTCCGTTTATAATATTCTTCGTCTGGTCCGCTCCATCTAGGTAAGTTTGTAAGCATGCCAAACCCAATGCCCGCACCATCCCCGTAATCCATGTATCGTGAATCAATGGGAATGCCTTTACTTTGCGCATAGTGCGTGGCATTCACGAGTTTTAATTTAGACATAATGTATTCCATTTCCTTTCGTTTTTTCGCTTCCTTTTCTTCTGGTGTTATTTTGCCCTTGTATTTAAAATATAGTATTGCGCTTATCACCGCAACAAACCCGACAAAAAAATACACATTGTATAACTTGGTATAATACCGTTCTTTGATTTGTTTACAGTTGTTTAATGTGCAATTTAAAAAGTATTTAACACCGGGCTCTATTAAAGCAGGTCGGTCCATATAATTTTGGTATGTATATTGGTTGGATGTATTGGATGTATTGGATGTATTGTATATGTTATATGTTGAATATTACAAAAAAAATTATACTTATAATATAACCTTTTATCTCTATTCATTCTCTCTTACAGACAAACACACACACATCCTAAATAAATAAATATGGCAGAAACAGTTAGTCCCACATTTGGCGTTTTGTATGCGTTGGGTCTTTTTGTTGGGTTGTATTGGTATCATTATTCCCGAAAAGGCGAAGGTGCGATGTGGGCGTACTTCGGGTTTGCTAGCATCCTTATTGTGGGCGAATTATTTATCAACCTTGGCATAACCAAAGACGTGTACGGGTTTGACCAGTTTCCAATCGCACTGTGGGGAACGCTGCTACCGTGGATACTGGTAGTCGGCGTGCTAAAATTGGCATTAAACACCTTTCCCGGCTGGCTATCGCCCTTTGCGAACACATTTGGATATTTGTTTGTTTCCATTGCCACCGACATGAAAGACACATTTGATAAAATATTAACGCCGAAATACAATTTGGACCCGAATGCCCAGGTGCCCGAAGGCAGTGCAGACATTCCTAAATCATCGGTTGCCAACCGCAAAGACATTGGTATGGCATTGGAACAGATATACACCGATAAATCTGTTTTACTAAATGAATTGACACTGGAAAATATAGACTCTGTATGGAAGAGTTTCAAAGATTCTAAATTGATTCGTGAAAGCGCTCAATTAGACGACCTTGTCAAATTGAGGAATTATATTTTGTTAAAAGACGTGGTTGCTGAATATGTATGGATGGTTCTGGGCGGCATATTAGCAGTCACCATTAGTTATAGTTACATTTTGAATTCTACGCCCAAATACACCGAAGAGCAACAGAAAATACGCAAGAGCGTACTAAAACAAAAGATGGAAGAAAAGAAACGGGCAAAACAAGCCGATGAAGCAAACATTTCTGAGATACGGTCATAACCGCTTTACACCTTTTAACCTTTAATAATATGTCCGTGGAGAGATATAATACAGCACAAACAAATAACACAATATGGCTAAAATAATTGATATCAACCAAATGGGTATCACTGTTTTATTTTTGTATCCTATGCCAAATTCTCTCAGACTACCGTCTTCGTTGTATAAAAATGCGGGTTGAATGTATTGAACCAACATAAATACCACAATAAATAACGCAATGGAAACCCCCGCAATATTTTTCCGAATCATCATTTTATTCAACATTTTATATAATATTTGTTATTATGTTATGATACCGATATATGATATATACTTTGAATAAAATGATTTACAAATTTTGAACTTTTTTTTGATATTTTATTGACACGACACACTAATCTACTAATCTAATCTAATAATCCTCATTTGGTTCTAAAATATATTCGTCGTCGTTGTTATAATCCTCATCCTCCGGCAAGTTTGCCATGGAGTATTCTTCCGCTTCAATTGCGGCAGCACGGTCCGCTTTTTCAAGTTCATCCATTAACAAAACCTCACGGTTCATCGCTGTCACCACGTCGTTCTTCCCAAGGCGACGTTCCATCATCGCAATCTTTTCACGTTCTTTCATTGACCGGTCGTATTCCTCCGGGTCATATTCAAAGATGCTGCGTTCCAACCCCAGCCCCCAACGCCCCATTTTAAATTTCTTTTTGATGTTCTCAATCTCTCGTTCTTCATCAGACATGACCCTAAAATAAGAAACAATTTCATCTTTTTCCTTGTCTTTCACTTGCATATACTTTTCCTTTATGGATTTGATGTTTATATTAATTGCTGCCTTATCTTTGTCAACAATGTTTACGTACGCAATTATTAATTCGGCAACCTTTTGACCCAATGCCCGCCTGCTTGCCATAAGCATGTCAATGTCAAATTCATTCATGACGCCGGTTTGTTCGCCGGTGCTGAACAGCAAGTCTTGTTGTTGTTGCTGCTGCTGTTGTTGTTCTCGGGTTGTAATGCCGCCCTTTCCGACCATGGTTCGGGTGCTTTCTTTGTCTGTTCCTTTGGTCGTTCCTTTGCCCGTTCCTTTGGTCGTTCCTTTGGCCAATTCCATAGGCTCATGGTATATGGAAGTCGGCGTGGCTTGCACCAATTCAATGTACGCATTCAGCAACAAAAGAAAATAGTGTTTATGTAGCAATAATACAATCTTGCGGTCAAACACGGCGTATTCGCCGTCATTGATTTCTGCGAAAAAAGGTGTTACCGATGACATCTTTCCCAAATCTGCCGCCTTGTCGCCAATGGCTTCAATCACCTCTTTCACAACCTTGTCGTTGTAAAATTTGCGAATGCCGGTGTAGTGCTGAGAGATGATGTTTTGTAAATTGCGAATGTGGCGTTCGGAAAATCCCCAATGCGCGGGCATAGACAGTTCTTTTGTATCAAAATCCACGCCATTTATGATGATTTGCGGTAAAACATCCGTGATGCGGAACATGGTGTTTTTCATAAATTGGGCGCATCGGCTAGCGGTTTCGTCTTGGGGTGATATAAGAATGTTTGTGTTAAGCGGTTCAAAATCCAGCAGTGTCTTCAATGTTTCTTCCACACCTTTTACTGCCTTGGACTTAATATTTTCATGTAAAAACGCCATGATTCGGGTAATCAATCCATCATTTTCCGCCGCCAAATAATTTTTCAGGTCTCGCATTTCCTCTGTATCTTCATCGGTCGCAATTTCAAAGCGGTCCATGTTTGCCGTCAATAAACGCCGCAATTCGTCAGATACCGCGCACTTTTCCCGGCAATCCGTGTATTTCGCGTCTAGGTGGATGAGCACATCTCTCAATTGTTGTATTTGCGAGTATTCATGCCGCCCGTCATTTCGCACAATGCGCGAATCCAACATGTGTTCGGTATCATTATTCACAACTCGCAGCAAATTATCCAAACTCTCGCTCGTGAAAATGTGCGAATCCCTCTTCAATTTCTGTATTTTTTCTTGAATGGTGTCGGCGGGGTTCCAATCAGACGGGCGTTCCATGCACATTAATTTCAATTCGTCGCTAATTGGCATTCCGGTGTTAAGCCGGCAGTATGAAATAAACACGCTATAAATGGTGGCTTCATCAAAGGTTTGGGGTATGGCGGGATACACCATTTTAGTGTTTCGGTAATCCGACAAAAATGACGCTTTGCTGATGGCGTCCATATCAAGCAACACGTCGGTCAAGTATTTAATAACCGTGTTGTTGTGCTGTATGAGTTGGTTCTCCTTTATAAAATAGTCAATGGTGCGGATGTTTCGGCTGTCGCCCGTGCCTTCATTACAGCACGCGTTTTCCAGAAATGGTTCGCCGGCATTGCTCGCAAGCAACGGGCTCTTTGATTTCACAACCTCGTTAATCAGTTGTTGCGTGTATAACGAAAAATACAACGCCTTGGCTTCTAACAACAATAGTTTTTCGTGCTGACTGCCGTGCCCCTTTTTCATTGCGTCCAACAACGAATTGTTAAAGTCGGTGGACACATTTTGCGGCGTTTTCATATCTGCCATGTCGTGCAACGACGGCATGAATGTTTGCCACCGCTTGACATCCAGTTCTTGCGGAACATCGTCGTCGTGAGAACTGGAACTGGCTTGTTGTTTTAAATAGTCGCGCTTTGTTTGCAGTTTATTTTGGATTGCCCCCACATTTACTACGTAAGTTTCAATGTATTTCTTTAACATGGCAATGAGGTCGGTTTCCTTTTTAAAACTCTTTATCGTTGTCCACGGTTCAATGCTTCCGCTGCGAATTTTAAACGCAATACAGGCAACATAAGTTATGCCGGTTATATCTTCGGCGCCGTCCAGTGGAAAGCCGCTGAATGACCGCACACAGCCAGCGTGTGTCTTGCGCGTTTTTAGAGAAGGGATGGCGGTTTGAATGGCCACCACAATATACGCCAGTGAGAGAAGCAACAGATTTTGAAAGTAGGCTTCCTTGTATGGAGCCAAATGCTTGCCTTTTTCTTTAAATATTTTTTCGGAACGAGCCTTGTATATGTCTTCGGGCGGGATGGAATTCTTTATGGTTGAAATCGTGTTTTGGATGATGAATTCTCTCTGGTCGTTCAAATCTACGCCAATATACCCGGACATGGTGGTGATGATGTTATTTATCATGCGAGCGTCGGGGCTGGTGTATTTATTAAGCACGGAGGAGGAGGGGGAGGTGGAGGCCAATGCGCGCTTCAAATACTCGTCTCTGGCATCCGTTTCCAGCAGGTCTCGTGTTATTTTAAATCCGGCTTCGTCAAACCCTTCGTCCGTGCTGTGTTCAATGCGCTTTATGGTGTAGCCGCTGTATTTGTCTACACACACGTCGCCGTGTTCGGTTCCGCGCTCTTTACATATGGCATCAATCACCGTCGTCAATTGCGAAATTGTGCCGCTGGCTGTGTGCTGAACAAATGCCGTCGCAATGGTTTCAAAAAATGTCGGCAACAGTTTTTCATTGGTCTTTATACAATACAGCCAATGCGGGTCTTCTTCCAATACCGGGTTTGCACGACGGGTGTACGCATTCACAAATTTGATAATGTCGTTCTGTTTTTTCACATAGTCGCCTTGCCCCAATATCATGTCCCGGAGAGATGCGTTTGGTGATACCACGACTTCATAATCCAATTCGCTGCCTTTATCGCCTTCAATGCCAATCTGGTATTTGCGGTCGTTGTGTTTATAAAAATTGAGGTTTGACAAATTGGTAAGGCGCGTCAAGTTGTGTAAATCGTAATCAAACTTCTTATTCAAAAAATCAAGAAACTTGTCCTTGGTTATCTGGTATTTCATGTCAAATTCTTTTGTCATGTCAGCGAGTATTTTTTGTTCTATTTCTTCTTTGCTAGCGCCGCCCTTGTATTCTTGGGTTTGTTGTGATTGCTGGGTTTGCGGGTATTCTTCTTCTTCTGACCCCGACACCGAAAGTACCCCCTTTCCTGTGGCGCTGTTACAAAAATAACTGGGGTCGTCCATTTGCACGGTTTCCGGAATGCTTTCATCTCTCTTCCACTGCAAGCCTTCCGGCGTTTTTGTCATCTTGTAATACAAAAACCGCGGCTCGTCGCTTTCTTCTTGTATGGGTTCTTCTTCCACCACGGCATAATCCCCCACCATTACTTTACGAAATCCATCCAACACCGCATCTGCTTCGGTTTCGGCATCTTCCAATCGCATATTCTTGTGTTTAATGAATTCATTTGCCAAAAACATGCGAAAGTCGGCCTCGCTCATATTTGCCTTTTCGGTTTTGTAGAGAGACAGCGAATTGTAATCGGTGGTGTCGTATTGCTTGTCATAATAAATCGGCATCTCTCTTGCGTTGTCGTTTGCTTCTTCTACCGCATCCACATTTGGATACACTTTCGCAAGTGTAAACCCGCATATTTTATTTCTATTTTTATTGTCGTTGTCGTCGGTTACGGATGGTATTACGTCGGCGGCGTCGGCGGCGCTCTGATTCAGTTGCTCCTTCATAATCAAATTAAAATCAAAGGGCGTTATTAAATCCGACGTGGTTAATGCGATGGAATCCATGTACACTTTCGCGCAATCTAACGCAACAATCCGAGAGATTAATTCCGAAGATGTCAGTAAATTTTCGTTGTATTCTTTTTGGGCACCCAACCCACTTGAAAACGCCCGGCCTTTTTCCCGCAGTTTCTCTTGTTCGGTGGTCGCATTGGACGTCCCTGGCTGCGAGCGCACTTGCGCATCCGTGAAACCATACGCCGCAAACACATTGGAATCCAACATTTTACCCGACACCAACAACTTGTACAGGATTGTTATGCCGGCATATTGGAGAGAATATTTGAATGTGCGAATCTTATTGAATTTCCTTGAAATGTTGGCGTAATTGCGTTTGTATTCCAACACCCGTTCATAAATAAATTCGGTGATTTCGTCATACTGTTTTGCCGTCAAATCGGAATGATACACCATAAACGGTTCTAAGAACCCCACCACTTCTGTGAATGACAGCCGTCCGTGAATATAGCGCTGCATGAGTTCAAAAAATATCCGGGTTTTCGGAATAATCAACTCCAAAAACTGGCGGTATTTGTCTACCGCCGGCTCATCATCTTTTTTACCCGGCAACCGCACATTGGGGGAAAGCGTGATTTGTTTGATAGACTCTAAGAATTTCTTGCTGTTGAAGTCAATGGGTTTGGTTAAATCCTCAATTTCGTGGGTTACGATGCTGGTGTCTTCTTTCAGTGCCTCCCAAAAAGAGAGGGGTATCAAGTTCAAATTAGATTTATCCAGTATATTGGTGCCGGGTAGAGAGATGCGGGAATAATTCATGATTTGTGCGGGAAACACCAGCACGGATTTCAAAGACAGCATGTCATTCGGCGTCATTTGTGTAAATTCGGCTGACAACTTAGACCCGGTGTGTTTTGTGGTGCGAAGTTTTGACAAGCCCAAATTATACTTCTGGATGACATACCGCCGCTGATTTATGGTGTCAATTTTGGGAGTTGCCTTAAGCACGCTGGAATAAAAGTCGTCCAAATTATCTATTATGGCGCTGATATTGTCATTCACGCGGCGGGCGGCAATCACGCCCGACTCATTTTCCGGTTCTTTAAACGGGGTTATCACATCCGACATTTTTTTCACATATTCGCTTAATACATTTCCGCCCTTGCCTTTATACGTGTCGGTCAAATCTTTAATATCGTCTATAAAATCGCCCACTTCTTTTGCGCTAACATCGCTGTTTAAAGCAACGGCATCGGACAAATAATTTAATTGAAGTTTTCGCTTATTTTTGACTACCGGTAGTATCCATTGCAAATTCTTATTGAAATTATACAGCGTATCTACCAACGGCTTGTGTAATGCGCCCTTTATATCCGGAAGCGTTGCATTTCCATTTTCGTCAAATTTGGAGTATTCGGTTCGCAGTTGTTTAAATCTCTCTACCATCTTGTGGAGATTGGCAATTACGCGGTTGGTACGCTGGCTGTTTGGAATGTTGGATAACAATTCATCCAACAAGTCGTTTGTCTGGCGTTCAATGCTGTATCGTTTTTGTTCTTCGGGAACATCCACGGTTTGAACCAAGACGTCCAATTCTTCGCCAAACACAATTTGGTCGGCGTCAAACAACAATTCACGCAGTTTTTCTTTGATTTCGGCTTTTGGCGGGGCGATGATGTTGGCAATTCGTGCGTCTTCGCTGGGCGGTGCGCCGATAACACCGGGGGTTGCGTCCGTTATGCCTTTGGGCTGTGAAACCAACATTTCGCCTTCATCTTGTTG
>Ga0169931_10011679_pt1 | contig 12321 bp, 7 predicted proteins | sample Kivu_15m_20L_FD_129675 | JGI IMG/M metagenome (GOLD analysis project Ga0169931, IMG submission 129675) | Freshwater microbial communities from Lake Kivu, Western Province, Rwanda to study Microbial Dark Matter (Phase II) - Kivu_15m_20L... | ecosystem: Environmental > Aquatic > Freshwater > Lake ...
CGCGCGGCGGCTCGGTGGCGAGGATGTGAAGGTCATCGTGCGCTCGGGGTTCGAGGAAATGAAGGCCTCGCCCTGGGAGAAGGAAGACGCGATGCACGAGGGGATCCCCATCCTCAACTTCCTGGTCCCGGTGGCCTTTGTGCATCAGGAGGGCCGTCTTGCAGGGGTGCGTTTCGACCGGGTAACGGCGCAGTATGATTCCATGGGCCGGCGCAAGCTTGTGTCGTCGGGCGAACCGGAGCAGTTCTTTCCCTGCGATGCGGTGCTGATCGCGGTCGGCCAGGAAAACGCCTTCCCCTGGATCGAGGCCGATGCCGGCATCGACTTCGACGAGTGGGGCATGCCGAGGCTCGACGGGAAGACGCTTCAGTCGAGCCTTCCGCAAGTCTTCTTCGGAGGCGACGCAGCACTCGGTCCGAAAAACATCATCTGGGCTGTGGCGCACGGACACGACGCGGCAATCTCGATCCACAAGTACCTGAACGGAGAGTCGATCCACGATCGACCGCCGCCCGGCATGAGCATGATGTCGCAGAAGATGGGCATCCACGAATGGAGCTACGACAACGAGATCCTTCCCGACCGGCGCTACAAGGTGCTCTGGGCCGATGTGGCCACCACCTTGCGCCACGTCAACATGGAAGTCGAACTCGGTTTTGACCCAGCCACCGCCTGGAAGGAGGCGCAGCGGTGTCTCAACTGCGACGTCCAGACGGTGTTTGCCCCGAAACTCTGCATCGAGTGCGATGCTTGCGTGGATATCTGCCCGATGGACTGCATCAGCTTCGTGGAGGACGGTGAGGAGTCCGAACTGCGCGGACGCCTGAAGGCGCCTGCGGCCAACATGAGCCAGGACCTCTACATCGCCAAAGGGCTCAAGACCGGTCGCATCATGGCCAAGGACGAGGACGTCTGTCTGCACTGCGGACTGTGTGCCGAGCGCTGCCCCACGGGTGCCTGGGATATGCAGAAGTCGCTGATCGAAATGGTGCATGCGGGCGAAGACGCCTGTGCGAAGCGTCATGCACCGCGTGGCGAGGCGGTGCCTGCATGATCGCCCGCGCAAGCACTGGCACCGGAGCTGCACGATGAAGCGCATCGAGGCCGTCAACGATTTCGTCGTCAAGTTTGCCAACGTCAACGGCTCAGGCTCGGCCTCGGCCAACGAACTCTTCGCGCGTGCATTCCTGCGCATGGGTATTCCGGTTTCGCCGCGTAATATCTTTCCGTCGAATATCCAGGGACTACCCACCTGGTACGAAGTCCGGGTCACCGAGCGCGGCTGGCTGGGCCGACGCGGTGGGGTTGACCTGATGGTTGCGATGAACCCGCAGACCTGGGAGCAGGATCTTCGCGAGATCGAGCCGGGTGGCTACCTGTTCTACGACAACACCAGGCTGGTCGCCCACCATCGCCTGCGGGAAGACATCCATGTGATCGGCATGCCGCTCACCGGAATCTGCAATGCGAGCTACAGCAATCCTCGCGAGAGACAGCTCTTCAAGAACATCATCTGTCTCGGAGCACTTGCCGGAATGATCGGCATCGAACCGCAGGTGATCGTTGCCCTGATTGCCGAGCAATACAAGGGCAAGGAGCGGCTGCTCGAACCCAACGTGCAGGCCTTGCACCTGGGACTCAACCACGCCGCCTCGCATCTCGAAAATGCCATGGGCTTGCGGGCGCAGCGGGCCAACGGGGTTGGCAAGCGCATCTTCATGGAGGGCAACGCCGCAGTTGCGCTTGGTGCGGTCTACGGTGGTGCCACGGTTTGCGCCTGGTATCCGATCACGCCCTCGTCCTCGGTGGCCGAGGCCTTCCAAAAGTACTGCAGCCGCTACCGGGTGGATCAGGAGAGTGGCGAGCACCGCTTTGCCATCGTTCAGGCGGAGGACGAACTCGCCTCGATCGGAATGGTGCTCGGTGCCGGATGGAATGGTGCGCGCGCTTTCACCGCCACCTCGGGGCCGGGCGTGTCGTTGATGGCCGAGTTCGTGGGTTTGGCCTACTTCGCCGAAATCCCGGCGGTGATCGTTGATGTGCAACGGGGCGGTCCCTCCACCGGCATGCCAACCCGCACCCAGCAATCTGACCTCACCAGTTGCGCCTACCTTTCACACGGCGACACCAAGCATGTGCTGCTCCTGCCGCAGGATCCCCACGAGTGCTTTGCCATGATGGCCGACGCGCTCGATCTGGCCGAACGCTTGCAGACGCCGGTTTTCCTCCTCACCGACCTCGACATCGGGATGAATCACCGGCTGTGCGAGCCTTTGCAGTGGGAGGAGGGACGACAGTACGACCGCGGCAAGGTGATGACGGCGGAAATGCTCGACGAGGGTGAGGTGTTTGGGCGTTATCTCGACGTTGACGGCGACGGGATTCCTTTTCGGACCTATCCGGGTACGCATGAGAGCAGGGGCGCCTACTTCACCCGTGGTACCTCGAAGAATGCCTACGCGGTGTATTCCGAGGCGGGCGCCGACTACCGGTACAACATGGAGCGCCTCAACCGCAAGCATGATTTTGCGAGAACGCTTGTGCCGCAACCGATCGTGCGCCCGTCGACCTCGCCGAGTGACTGCGGAGTGCTCTACTTTGGTTCCACAGCGGCCTCCATGGACGAGGCCCTCGAGGCGCTCGCAGGGCAGGGCGTGCACCTCGATGCCTGCCGTATCCGCGCCTTCCCCTTTCCCGAGGCGGTTGCACGCTTCGTGGAGCAGCATCGCAAGGTTTTCGTGGTGGAGCAAAACCGTGACGCGCAAATGAAGTGCCTCCTGGTGAACGAGGCCGGGGTTGCACCGCACAAGCTCGTATCGATACTTCACTACGACGGCACCCCGATCACTGCGCGTTTCATTACTGCGGCGATTGCGCGGGCGATCGGGGAAACCGCGCAGCCGCCCAATCAGGCGCGCGACCTGGAGCTCGCCCCGGCACCCGACCCGGCACCCGACCCGGCACTCGATCCAGCGCTTAACCCGGCACCCCGCGCGGTGCGCAAGCCGGCCCGGCGGGAGAAGGCAGCATGACCTATCTGGCCAAACCGAAACTGCATCACCCGAGCCTGCAGACCAATGCGGTGGGTTACACACGGCGCGACTACGAGGGCAAGGTCTCCACGCTGTGCGCCGGTTGCGGTCACGATTCAATCTCGGCCGCGATCATCGAAGCCTGCTGGGAACTGAGCATCCAGCCACACCGCCTGGCCAAGCTGTCCGGCATCGGTTGCTCTTCGAAGACCCCCGACTACTTCCTGGGTAATTCCCACGGATTCAACACGGTCCATGGCCGGATGCCCTCGGTACTTACCGGGGCCAATCTGGCCAACCGCGAGCTGCTTTTCCTGGGCGTATCGGGCGACGGCGATTCGGCATCGATCGGACTCGGGCAGTTTGCACATGTGATGCGGCGCGGCGTGAACATGCTCTACATCCTCGAAAACAACGGCGTCTACGGGCTCACCAAGGGACAGTTCTCGGCCACTGCCGACCCGGGGTCGAAGGCCAAGCGCGGCATGGTCAACAGCGACGCCGCCATCGATACGGTCTCGCTCGCCATTCTGATGGGGGCAAGCTTCGTTGGGCGATCCTTCTCCGGCGACAAGGCCCAGCTCGTGCCCCTGATCAAGGCCGGGCTTGCGCATCGGGGGGCAGCCTTCATCGATGTGATCAGCCCCTGCGTGGCGTTCAACAACCACGATGGCAGCACCAAGAGCTACGACTACATCCGCGAGCACAACGAGGCAGTGAACCGACTGGATTTCTGGCCCTCCCGCGAGGCGATCCGGGTCGATGATGCGCGCGCCGAGGTGATGGAGCTCACGCAGCACGACGGATCGGTGTTGCGCTTGCGAAGGATCCGCCCCGAGTTCGACCCTGGCGACCGCGTTCGCGCGATGAACCAGATCCTGGAGCATGCCGCGCGGGGCGAAGTGCTCACGGGCCTGCTCTACCTCGATGCCGAGGCCGAGGACCTTCACGCCCATCTCTCCACCGACCGGCGCCCGCTCAATCGGCTCGAGGCCGACGAGCTCTGTCCGGGGAAGATTGCACTGGAACGGATCAACGCCAGCCTGCGCTGATCCGCCCTCATTTTCGAGGTGCATACTCCGCAGTCGTCGCAGTCATCCCGAACGACCTGCCCACCGGTTCTCAAGTCCACCCAGCGATCTCGAATCCATCCAGGGGATGCGCCATGATGAAATTCTTCCATACCAATTCCTACCTCTTCGGCGGAAATGCGCCCTATGTCGAGGACCTCTATGAGAATTATCTGAGCCACCCGGGATCGGTCCCGGAGCAGTGGAGGGCCTACTTCGACCGAATGCAGTCGGTGCCTTCGTCGAGCGGCGACATCCAGTTGCGTGATGTGGCGCATGCGCCGATCGTGAAGTCCTTTGCCGAGCGTGCGCGTGAAGGCACGCTTCAGCCCCGGCAGATGGGTGGCGATGCGGTTTCGGCGCGCAAGCAGGTCTATGTGCAGCAGCTGATCGCCGCCTACCGCTCGGTGGGTAATCGATGGGCGGATCTCGATCCGCTCAAACGCCAGGAACGCGAAAAGATTCCCGAACTCGAGCCTGCCTTCTACGATTTCACCGAAGGCGACCAGGCCAATGTGTACTCGATCGCCAACACCTTCTTTGGTGCCGAGTCGATGACGCTGCGCGACCTGATGACGGCGCTGCGCGACACCTACACCGGCAGTATCGGCGCGGAATTCATGCACATCAGCGATCCGGAGCAAAAACGCTGGATGCAGCAGCGGCTGGAGAGCACCCGAGGCCGGCCCAGCTTCAGCGCGGAGCAGAAGAAGCACATCCTCGAGCGGGTCACCGCAGCCGAGAGCCTCGAGCGCTATCTGCACACCCGCTACGTGGGACAAAAGCGCTTCTCGCTCGAGGGGGGCGAAAGTTTCATTGCTGCGATCGACGAGGTGGTGCAGCGCGCAGGCGCGCAGGGAGTGCAGGAGATCGTGATCGGTATGGCGCACCGCGGTCGCCTCAACGTGCTGGTGAACACCCTCGGCAAGATGCCGGGAGATCTCTTTGCCGAGTTCGAGGGCAAGCATGCCGACGATCTGCCTTCGGGTGATGTGAAGTACCACAAGGGGTTCTCCAGCGATGTGACCACGCCGGGGGGTCCGGTGCACCTGTCGCTTGCCTTCAACCCCTCGCATCTCGAGATCGTCAACCCGGTGGTATCGGGCTCGGCCCGCGCGCGGATGGACCGGCGCGGCGACAGGAACGGTTCGCAAGTGCTGTCGGTACTGGTGCACGGCGACGCTGCCTTTGCTGGCCAGGGCGTGGTGATGGAAACCCTCAATCTCGCGCAGACCCGGCACTACGGTACCTGCGGCACCGTACACGTCGTGATCAACAACCAGATCGGTTTCACCACTTCAGACCCGCGCGATTCGCGCTCCACGCTGTACTGCACCGATGTTGTCAAGATGATCGAGGCGCCAGTGCTGCATGTGAACGGCGATGATCCCGAGGCAGTGGTCTATGCCACCCAGATCGCGCTCGACTTCCGTAACGCCTTCAAGAAGGACGTGGTTGTCGACATCGTGTGCTTCCGCAAACTCGGCCACAATGAGCAGGACACCCCGTCGGTCACCCAGCCGCTGATGTACAAGCGCATCGCGCAGCACCCTGGCACACGCAAGATCTTCGGAGATCACCTGATCGCGCAGGGCGTAGTCCCCGAAGACTACCCGGATCAACTGGTGAAGGGCTTCCGGTCGGCGATGGACGAGGGGCGTCACACCTCCGACCCGGTCCTCACCAACTTCAAGAGCAAGTTTGCGGTCGACTGGTCGCCTTTTCTCAACAACAAGTTCACCGATTCGGCCGACACCGCGGTGCCGCTCGCCGAACTCAAGCGCATCGGTGAGCGGATCACAACATTGCCCGAGGGCTTTGCAATCCATCCGCTGGTTGAGCGTGTGATCCGCGATCGTCGCGCCATGAGCGAGGGCAAGCTCGCGCTCGACTGGGGGATGGGTGAGCATCTGGCCTTTGCCACACTGCTTGCCAACGGCTACGGCGTGAGGCTTTCCGGTCAGGACTGCGGGCGTGGCACCTTCACCCACCGCCACGCGGTGCTGCACGACCAGAATCGCGAGCGCTGGGACTCCGGGGCGCACGTTCCGCTCCAGCATGTCTCGGACGATCAGGGCGAGTTCGTGGTGATCGACTCGGTTCTGTCGGAGGAGGCGGTGCTCGGGTTCGAATACGGCTACTCCACCGCAGAGCCCAACAAGCTCGTGATCTGGGAGGGGCAGTTCGGCGATTTCGTGAACGGCGCGCAGGTCGTGATCGACCAGTTCATCTGTTCGGGCGAAGCGAAGTGGGGGAGGGTGACCGGCCTCACGCTGATGCTGCCGCACGGTTACGAGGGTCAGGGTCCGGAGCACTCCTCGGCACGCATCGAGCGATTCATACAACTCTGCGCCGATCAAAACATGCAGGTTGTGCAGCCCACAACGCCCGCGCAGATCTTTCATGTGCTGCGCAGGCAGATGCTGCGCAGCTTCCGCAAGCCGCTCGTGCTGTTCACGCCGAAGTCGCTGCTCCGCCACAAGGAGGCGGTATCGTCGCTCGACGAGTTTTCCAAGGGAGGCTTCCAGCTTGTCATCGGCGAGGCGGATGCATCGATCGATGCGAAGAAAGTCAAGCGGGTGCTCGTGTGCTCGGGCAGGGTGTACTACGACCTCGTCGCGGCGCGTCGCGACGGGGCGCGCGACGATGTGGCGATCCTTCGCGTCGAGCAGCTCTATCCCTTCGGGCAGAAGGCTTTCGAGGCGGAGGTTCGGCGCTATGCGCAGGCGAAAGACTGGGTGTGGGTGCAGGACGAACCGCAAAACCAGGGGCCATGGTTCTACCTTCGCGATAACCTGCTGGATGCACTCAGGGAGGGCCAGAAGCTCCACTTTTCCGGCCGTCCGCCTTCGGCCTCGCCCGCCGTTGGCTACTACGACAAGCACTTTGCGCAGCTAAAGGAACTTATCGGGCACGCCTTCGGCGCGCTGCGTACCTCGCGTCGATCAAGCAAATAAGAGTGAATCCCTGGTTGTACGGATCGGGCTCGCCCTCTCGGGTGCTCCCCACGGGTAGCCCTCAGGCGGGGCACGCTGCTGAAAGCGGGCCTTCCGATTCCGCGAATGCCCGCCTGAACGCTTTCCTTTCTTGTTCTTTCGGAGAATAATATGGCATTGGTAGAAGTGAAGGTGCCGCAACTGTCCGAGTCGGTTGCGGAGGCAACGCTTCTCGGGTGGCACAAGCAGGCCGGGGATCTGGTTCAGCGCGACGAGAACCTGATCGACATCGAGACGGACAAGGTCGTGCTGGAAGTGCCTGCGCCCGAGGCGGGCGTACTCGCACAGGTGCTCAAGCAGCAAGGTGCCACGGTGGTTTCGGGCGAAGTGATCGCAATGATCAATACTGATGTCAAAACTGATATTAACACCGATGCCAAGGCGGCTACCTCGAGCGGGCCAGCAGCCACGGTCGCTTCGGCCGAGGCAGCCCCAGGTACCAGGGCTGGCGTGGCGATGCCGGCGGCGGCCAAACTCATTGCCGAGCAGGGCTTGAATCCTGCCCATCTCGCGGGAACCGGCCGCGACGGCCGCATCACGAAGGCCGATGTGCTTGGCGCAGCGGCCGCAGCAACCGCGCAGCCCGCTCCTGCACCGTTGCCCTCTGCAACACCGCAGGGTCTTGCGGCATTGCCGCCTGTGGCACCGCAGAGTCCTGCGCCAGTGCCAGCTCCGGCCTCACAGGGTGCCGTCCCGGCAGCGCTCCCGCAGGTGGCAGCGCCTGCCGATCTGGCCTCACTGACCCAGGGACGCCCCGAGCAACGGGTGCCGATGTCGCGTCTGCGTGCGAGGGTGGCCGAGCGGCTTTTGCAATCGCAGGCAAGCAACGCGATTCTCACGACCTTCAACGAAGTCAACATGCAGCCTGCGATGGATCTGCGCAAGAGATATGCCGAGCGTTTCGAGAAGGATCACGGGGTGAAACTCGGGTTCATGTCCTTCTTTGTGAAGGCGGCGGTGCACGCCCTCAAGAAGTACCCGATCGTGAATGCTTCGGTCGATGGCAGCGACATCGTTTATCACGGCTATTTCGATGTGGGCGTTGCGGTGGGATCGCCGCGGGGGCTGGTGGTGCCAGTGATCCGCAATGCCGACCAAATGGGTTTCTCGCAGATCGAAAAGACGATCGCCGACTTCGGCAAACGCGCGCAGGCGGGCAAGCTCGGGATCGAGGAGTTGAGCGGCGGGACCTTCTCGATCTCCAACGGTGGCGTCTTCGGATCGATGCTCTCCACCCCGATCATCAATCCGCCGCAGTCGGCCATCCTCGGCGTGCACGCCACCAAGGAACGGCCGGTCGTGGAAAACGGCCAGATCGTGATCCGTCCCATGAATTACCTGGCCGTTTCCTACGACCACCGGATCATCGACGGCCGTGATGCGGTGCTCTTTCTGGTCTCGATCAAGGAAGCGCTCGAAGACCCCGCCCGCCTCCTGCTCGATCTCTGAGCCTCCGGAGTATCCATCATGGCAAACAGTCTGGATCTGATCGTGATCGGTGCAGGACCCGGCGGCTACATTGCTGCGATCCGTGCAGCGCAACTCGGCATGCGGGTAGCCTGCATAGAGAAGTGGCGCAATCCGGCCGGCGAGAATGTCCTCGGGGGAACCTGTCTGAACGTGGGCTGCATCCCCTCGAAGGCCCTGCTTGCCTCCAGTGAACATTTCGAGCAGGTGAGGGAGCATTTCGGCGACCACGGCATCAGCGTGTCCGACGCACGCATGGATGTGGGGCGGATGCTCGGGCGCAAGGACCAGATCGTCTCGAAAATGACCAGCGGCATCGCGTATCTGTTCAAGAAGAACAAGATCGCCTGGGTGAAGGGCCACGGACGTTTTCGGGCACGCGACACAACCGGCTTTGCCATCGACATCACTGGGCATGGTGCTGAAGGTGAAGCCGTTCGCGAGACGCTCAGCGCCCCCCGTGTGATCATTGCCACCGGTTCCAAGGCGCGCCACCTGCGTGGGATCGAGGTGGATAACGAGATCGTCTGCGACAACGAAGGTGCACTCAATTTCGCCACCGTGCCGGAGCGTCTCGGCGTGATCGGCTCGGGCGTGATCGGCCTCGAACTCGGCTCGGTCTGGAGGCGTCTGGGCTCGCAAGTCACGATTCTCGAGGCATTGCCCGAGTTTCTCGGGGCTGCCGACAGCGGCGTGGCGCGCGAAGCGTGGAAGATCTTCACGCGTCAGGGCCTGGCGATCGAATTGGGTGCGAGGGTGGATGCGGTCGCGATCAAGGGCCGCGGCGCATCGCGCAAGGTTCGCATCGATTATCAGGATGCCAAGGGCGAGGCACGAAAGCTTGAGGTCGACCGTCTGATTGTGTCGGTGGGCCGCCAACCCAACACCGACGGCCTCGGGCTCGATGCGATCGGGTTGGCGTGCGACGAGCGTGGCTTCATTCCAGTGGATGCACACTGCGCCACTGCAGTCGACGGCGTCTACGCGATCGGCGACGTGGTCCGCGGGCCGATGCTTGCCCACAAGGCCGAGGACGAAGGCGTGCTGGTGGCCGAAATCCTTGCCGGGCAAAAACCGCACATCGATTACAACTGCATTCCCTGGGTAATCTACACTGCGCCCGAGATCGCATGGGTAGGCAAGACCGAGCAGCAACTCAAGGCCGAGGGCCGTGCCTTCAAGCCCGGGCAATTCCCCTTCTCCGCCAACGGCCGGGCACTCGGCATGGGGTCCGCAGAGGGTTTTGTGAAGATCCTCGCCGACGCTGCCACCGACGAGATTCTCGGGGTGCATGTGATCGCCGCTGCAGCCTCCGACCTGATCGCAGAGGCCGCTGTCGCGATGGAATTCCGTGCCAGTGCCGAGGATATCGGTCGCGTCTGCCATCCGCACCCTTCGCTCTCCGAGGTGATGCGCGAGGCGGCGCTTGCAGCCACCGACAAGCGGGCGCTCAACATGTGATGCGCCCCCGGGTTTGGTGGGCACGCCCTTGACCCTGCCACACGCGGCGCTCGACCTCCGATCGACCTACCGCAACATCCTTGCCACCCGCGGGTTCGTGGAAGACCCCGCACAACTGAGCGCGCTCGAGCACCTCCAGGTCCTTGGCGAAGCGCTCCACAGCTTCCGCGATCAACGCAAGTCGGTGCTGCGCCGGGTGTTCCGGGCGCCGGTGGTGCCACGTGGGGTCTGGATGTGGGGGGGCGTTGGGCGGGGAAAAAGCCTGCTGATGGATCTCTTTTTCGGCGCCGTGGCGCTGCGCCGCAAAGGACGCATGCACTTCCATGAGTTCATGCGCGAGGTGCACCGCGAACTTGATGCACTCAAGGGACGCGCCGATCCGCTCGATGCAGTTGCTGCGCTGTTTGCGAGCCGTTATCGCCTTCTTTGCTTCGACGAATTCCACGTGTCGGACATTGCCGATGCGATGATCCTCGAGCGCCTGCTGCGCGGCATGTTTGCGCATGGCGTGGTGCTTGTGACCACATCGAACTATCAGCCTTCGAAGCTTTACCCGGGCGGACTGCACCGCGACCGGATCCTGCCTGCAATCGCCCTGCTCGAGTCGCATCTCGAGTGCCTGCAGGTGGATACTGGCATCGACTATCGGCGGCGCGCCCTGTCGCAGTTACCCGTCTACTTGTCGCCCCTGTCTGCGGAAGTTGCCGCCGGAATGGAACGCAACTTTCAGCGGCTCGCCGATGGTCCTGTCCGGCGCGAGGTGATTCTTGATATCTCGCACCGGCCGCTGCGTTGCGAAGCGCTTGGCGGCGGCGTGGCGTGGATCGGATTTTCAGCCCTGTGTGGTGAGCCGCGCTCCCAGCTCGATTATCTGGAGCTTTCCGAGCGATTCCACACCATCCTGTTGAGCGAGGTACCGCGCATGGGGCCAGCGATGGCTTCCGAGGCGCGCCGCTTCGTCTGGTTGGTGGATGTGCTCTACGACCGCAGCATCAAGCTCCTGCTGAGTGCGGAGGTTTCGGCCGATGAGCTCTACCGGGAGGGCGCGATGGCGCAGGAGTTCTTCCGCACTGTGTCGCGGCTTGTCGAGATGCAGACCGAGGCCTACAGGGATCGACCACTGCGCAGCAGCGACGTCGTTTCCGGACCCGCCAATTCCGGGCATCGCTCAGGGGGGATTGGCAGCGCGGCAGCCGGGTGAGAAAATCGCGCATGGATCCGGAGAACATCCGCCACCGCATCAGCGAACTGCAACTCGAGCATCGCAGCCTCGACCAGATGATCGCCACGATCACCCGGCAGACGCACTTCAATGAGCTTCAGCTGCGACGATTGAAGAAGCGCAAGCTCCAGATCAAGGACAGTATCGTCCAACTGCAGATGATGCTCGTGCCCGACATCCCGGCGTGACTGCGCTCCGGCCGCGGTTTCCGAATCGACCGGGGGTGCAGTCCTGATGTCGAGGGCTCCCGCGCGCGACTATGCGGCGGTGCTCGGACCCTCAGGCTCGCTCGCTTCGCAGCCCGGGTTCCGGTTCCGACCCGGCCAGCTTGCGATGGCGCAGGCTGTGGGGACCGCGCTCGAGTCGGGCAGGGTTCTGGTGGTGGAAGCAGGAACCGGCACAGGAAAAACCTTCGCCTACCTTGTCCCGGCTTTGTTGTCGGGTCAGCGTCTGATCATCTCCACCGGAACCAGAACGCTTCAGGACCAGTTGCTCCAGCGCGACCTTCCGGCCCTTCTCGAGAAACTGCCGGTGCGGGTTTCGGTTGCCGCTCTCAAGGGTCGCGGCAACTACGTGTGTCACTACCACCTCGAACGAAACCTCGCCGACGGTCGGTTTGCCGCGCGCGAGGACGCAGCGCTCCTTCGGCGGATCCGCCGCTTTGCCACGCGCAGTGCAAGCGGCGATCGGGCAGAGTGTACGGATGTCCCAGAGGATTCGGCGGTTTGGTCGATGGCAACCTCCGCCCACGACACCTGCCTCGGGACCGAATGTCCGCGAATCGCGAGCTGTTTTGTGTTGAAGGCGCGCCAGCGGGCGCATCAGGTTGACATCGTTGTGGTGAATCACCACCTCTTCTGCGCCGACCTTGCGCTTCGGGGCGATGGGGTCAGCGAGCTGTTACCCGAGGTCGACAGTGTGATCTTCGACGAGGCGCATCAACTGCCCGATGCAGCGATCCACTTCTTCAGCCGCTCATGGTCGCTGCGACAAACGCAGGACCTCGCGGTCGATCTTCTGCGCGTGGGACTGCGGGAGGCTCCGGATGCGGCCGACTGGATCGACTGCAGGGC
>Ga0169931_10011680_pt1 | contig 12321 bp, 9 predicted proteins | sample Kivu_15m_20L_FD_129675 | JGI IMG/M metagenome (GOLD analysis project Ga0169931, IMG submission 129675) | Freshwater microbial communities from Lake Kivu, Western Province, Rwanda to study Microbial Dark Matter (Phase II) - Kivu_15m_20L... | ecosystem: Environmental > Aquatic > Freshwater > Lake ...
CCGATCTCGAGACCTTTTCCTCTCGCATCGTGCGCAAGTTCAGCTTGAACCAACTCGGCGACTGCCCCGCGTCGCCTGCGATGTTCTAGTTTCCTGCGGCCGGAACGCGGACCGTCGCGGTGACTTCAGGTGGGAAATAGGGCGGAAACTCGTCGAGCGCCGGCAACGCCTTCAACGCGCGAAAGACAGCCTCGATGTCGGCAGGATCCGCGTCGACCTTGGTTTGCGTGATGACGTCGGCTGGTTTCCATTCCGCAGGAACCGGGAAGCCGATCGGGCAGAGATCGCGCGCCTTGGTCGGTGTGCTCCAGGCCGCCATGATGTTGTTGCGATGCGATTTGACGGACTCATCAAGCACGTCGAGGGGTGTTCCTGAAAATGTCGACTCGATGATCGCCTGAGAAGAATCACCCGCGGCGATGCCACCAAGCAAGGCCCCCATCTTTCCACGATGGGCATTGTTGTCACCGTGCAGGATGTAATCAATGAAGGTGTAGGCCGTCGCTCTAAAGAAACCACGCACCTCGGGCGTCGCCACCTGATTGAAGGTGATCTCCCGCATCTTCGTCAGGCCAAGGTAAGCGGACGGATAACGAACATAACCGAGGCAAGAAATAACCTGACCGGTGGTGTCTCCTCGCAGCTCCATGGTGGACAGGTAAGCCGACAGTCCCTCGTGAAACCAAAGCGGCGCCTTCGGGAAGGCCTTGTGTATGAACAGGTGTGCCAGCATCTCAAGCGCCGCCCGACCACCTGTATTGCTCTCCGCGTCTCCCGTTTCCTTGAGACTCGATTCCAGAGACAGATCGGTGCCCATGGTGCGCAAGGTGTACGGGCGCAAGACGAGCGCGCCGTTCTTCCCGATCTTGCCGTCGCCCGGCATCTTGGCGATCGCCGCCCCCCAGCGCCGGTTGCCCATGAGCTCAAAAAAATCGGGATCGTCGAGGAAGACCACCTCGACCTTGCCGACGCCGGCGGCCGCGCCCTTGAACAGCGGCGAGGACGCAAAGCCTGAGTATCCGTTCTCAAGCGCCCGAATCACGTCCTCGTGGTTGCTCGTCCCCGCAGTGTAGACCGTGAAGTGATCCGTGTTCACGGCGCTCCATCCCTGATACGTGGCGCAGCCGGAACCAAGCGTGACGAACAAACAAAGCGCAACTACCGTGGCTCTCATGACGACCTCCGAGGAGAATTGACTGGGCGGGAAAAACCATGATTAACACGTTCCACGCCGATGAACCACGGGGTCAAACGGACCCAGCTTGCACGCAGGGGCGTCGGGATGTTATCGCAGGGGGATGAAGGACGCGCTCAAGAGCCGCCTGCTTGATGGGCTCAAGTCACCGGTGGGGAATCGACTCGCGCCCGTGCGGTGGGCCAAGGAAGCCCTGCTGTTCGCAAACGATCTCGCTGGACGACCCCTTCGACCGCTCGACAAGATAGACCTTGATGATGCGCCGACCGCCGACAGCGGAAACACATCGACCACTGCGCCTGCAACCGGCGCCGCGCGCGAGCAGGCCCCCGTCATGCTCTACAAGGACTGGAACTCGCGCCACGATCTCAAACGCATCACGGACGTGCTCACCGGCGCGGGCATCCGATTCGAGGAGCTCGACGTGACAGACGATGAGGCGACCCACGCCTGGGTCATGGCCACCTCGAAGGTACAGGCGCTGCCCGCCGTCTACATCGCGGGTGAGGCGATCGGCGGCTACCACGAACTTGCGCAGCTCGATGTCAGCGGGCAGTTGCGCAAGAAGGTCTTTGGAAGCTAATGGCCGGCTCCTACGGCGTCTCGTTTGCAGCCAGGGCCATCGCCGCCGGGAACCACACCGAGGCGATCGCCGCAGCCACGACCGCCATCCTTCGCGACGACTCGGATCCCGAGGCCCATTTCGAGCGGGCCACGGCGCTCGTCGCCCTGGATCGCCACAACGAGGCGACGTCCGACTTTGAGCGAGCCCTGCAGCTCGATGTCGAGGCGGGAATCTTGGAAACCGACGCAGTCGATGACGCGTTCTTTTCCTCGCTGCTCGCGGCCGCAAGACGGGCCACATCGGTATCCGATGGGGTCAGCATGCTGGAACGATACGCAACCGTGCTACCGACAGGTCGACACCTGACCGACGCGGTCGACTGGGCCCGCCGCCTTCGTGGCGAGCTCAAGAGCGAATTCGTCAAACACCCGGACTTGCTCGAGGAGCAAGAATGAAGGTCGACGGACGGGTTACCCGCGCCCAGCGTCTGCGCGAGTCGCGCAGGGCAGCCGTACTCGCCATCGCCCGACGCATCTTCTCCGAGAAGGGCTACCACGCGACCAGCATCGACGACATCATTGAGGGCGCAGAGATCGCACGTGGTACGTTTTATCTCTACTTCGACTCCAAGCGCGCCATCTTCGACGAACTGCTCGACGGTCTCGTGACCACCCTGCAGGCTCAGGTGCGGCGCATCGAGATTGGCCCAGGCGCCCCCGCGCCAGTCGAGCAAATGAATGCGACGGTCGATCGGGTTCTCGCGATGTTGCTCGAAAACCGCGAGATGGCGCGGATTCTCCTGCGCGAGGCGGTTGGCATCGACACGGACTTCGACCGTAAGCTCGGTGCGTTCTATGGCCGCATCGACAGCATGATCGGGAGCGCCATCAACACCGGGCAGCAGATGGGACTCGTGCGGCCATGCGATTCACGCGTGGTCTCCCGTTGCATCCTGGGGACGATGAAAGAGGTCGTGAACTGGACCTTCGTCGAACAGGATCCCACGCATATCGATCTGCAGAAGCTCGGACGCGAGGTGATCGATCACACCCTGAAGGGACTCTTCAGATAGAACGACTACCCGGCCGCTGCCACGCTGCTGTCGTTTCCATCGGCTGACCGCTTCAGCCCGCTCCGCCGAACGAGACGCTCGGTGAAATCCAGAACCTTGGCCATACGGCGCTTCTTCACGTCGTCGACCACGTGTTGCACCAGGTTGGCCGCCATGCTCGCCACATCGCCGTGGCGCGGGTAAAACAACGAAGATCCGCGCCAGGCCTTGGTCTTCAGGTAGGCCCGCAATTCTTCGACGGTGAGTCCATGCTTCTTCAGCTCGGATTCGTATTCCGCCCGGGCCGCGAGGCGTGCCTTGAACAACATCATCTGAACGCGTGAGTAGACGTTGACTGCGCCGTCCCCGTTGGTCTCGATGGGGCAGAAGATCCCTTGCGGATACTTCTCCGTGATGATCGATTGAACGCCATCCGACACACCCGCCGAGGGCATGCAACCAAAAGGCTTCACCGACAACGTCATGGTCGCCTTGGCCTGTGCGATGTTGAGGATCAACTTGCCAACCTCCATGTGGCCTTCGCCACCCCGGAGATGGTTGTTGTAAAACGGCGCTGCGGCCGCTGCGACATCGTCCATGTCGGAGAGATGAACACCGTGCAGGCCCATGAGGTGGCCAATGCCGTAGAACGTGCCCTTGATGGCGTGCTTGGCGGCCCAAAGCGCGAGCAGCTTCTTGCGCACGTTGACGCCGGCGAGACCCTTGCGGGCATTGTCCTCCTCACGCAGCGTCATACGCTTCAAGGTGTCCCAGCGCTGTTCCCAGATCATGTAGAGGATCCACGCCGTCACCGGCTGGATGTCGCATTCCGCGCCCTCGTTTTCGAGGAACTTCTGCAGACCATAGTTGCCGTCGCCCTCGGTGGTCATCGCCCAGAACTCGCCGATGATCGAGACCTTTGGCTTCACCGTCGTACGGTCAACCTGCACGTTCATGAGGTTGCGACGGGTCTGAATCAGCGCCCACAGCAGCGACTTCTTTCCGCCGCTCTCAAACGCATCGTGAATCAGCTTCTTCGAGGCCTCGAGCGCCTCGTTGGTTGCGCCGGGCACCACCTCGTAGGGCCTGATGCGATAGCCGATCATGTTCAGCACATCGCCAATCAAGATTGCCTTCAGCAAGGCCACGAAGAACTTGGGGTTCATCTTGAGCCCCTCCTCGTCACCGGTCGCCTGCTTGAGCCCGCCCTGTTGCTGGAACAGGATCACGCGGAATCCCTCAAAGCCAGAGTCGCGCAGCGCCTTTCGGTACTCGGTGACATAGGTGCCGAAGCGACAGGGACCACAGGCGCCCGCCGTGAGAAAGAGGTAGTTGTTGACGATGTCTGCGACCGGGATCTTTTGATCGTCTCGCAACCACGTCAGGTACTTCACCAGGTTCCCAACCGTGAAATAGGTGGGATTGCACTGCCCGCGGTTACCGAACTCCTTGCCGAAGTTGAGGGCCGCGTTGTCCGGGCAGTCGATGGCCTTCACCTTGTAGCCGATGCCACGCATGGCCCCTTGCAGGAACATGTCGTGCGCCATCGTGAGTCCCGAGATGAGAATCGTCGTGTGTGGCCGCCGCGTCCCCGTGAATGTCGTGGGGTTGTCGTCGCGCCAGTGCTCCTTGCCCGGCTCAAGACCAAGCGCCGCCATCTGCTCGAGTTCGAACTTCTTCAGCTCGGATTCGATGTCGATATCCGTCGTCGCCGGTTCGGTGACGATGGGAAGTCTCTTGTGGCTGCTCTTCTGTTCGGACGTTGCGATCGTTTCCATTTTTTCAGACCTCCACACAGTTTAGATACGAGCCATGACTTCTTGATCGTCGACCACTTTGCGAATACCCACACGAATCAGACCGGCATCCTTGGCCGCCATGAGTTCGGGATCCACCTTCGGCCGATTCGCTTCAACCCGACGCGCGTAGGCAGCGACTTTCAGTTTTGTTTCCTTGATCAAGGCCTCAAGCTCCGGATCCTGCTGCTTGCGTGCCTCAAGCTGGTTGCGCTTGAGCTCGAGCAGAGACAGACGCTTCTCTTCCATGCGGAACTTCAACTCGTCCCGACGATGACCCGTGTCCTCGAGGCGCTCTTCATGCAACTTGAGCGAGTGTGCATAGGTCTTCACCCGGATCTTGATTGAACCGCCCGGCTTGTTCGCGTCAATGTCGTGCAGCGCAGAGTAAGGCGTGGCCGAAGCCGAGATGATCGAGTCGACAAGGCCATAGGTCGGCGCATCGTGTCCGCACTTGAATGACGACAGATCGAGCACCACGACGTTCGGGTGCCGTGCTGCGAATTTCGCGGCCCACACCTTCTGCACCGAGTTGGCCGAGTAGTTCTCCGGCCAGACATCCTGCACCTCAAGTGGACCCTCGATGCGACCCGCCTGAATGTCGCTCTCGAAGAATCGGTGCAGCCACGCAGGATCCTTCGGGATCGAGCGCATCGACAGGATGGGATAGCCGAGCACCTGAAACTCCTCGAGCACACCGTGGTTCAACCCCGGATCGGAGTGATACGGCCGCCCGATCATCAACACCGCGACGCGGTTTTCGTCCTCGACGGTCTCCAGGATCGCGCGCCCTTTTCTCTGTAGATCCGCGTCCAGGATCTCCATGGCCTTCCAGGCCTGGTTGCACGCAAAGTCGCTCTCGTCCTCGGTGACGTTGAGGATCGGACCCCACGCCTCGAACAACTGCCGCTTGAGCAGCGTCGGCTCGGTGAAGGAGAGCGCCGGATCCACGTAGGTGATGCCTCGCTCGGCGAAGAAGTCGGTCTCCTTCGTGAAGGCCGCCTTCATCACCTCTGGCGCGCCGGCGACGATCGGACAGGACGCGGTGTCCATCACCTTGTTCAGACCCGGCGGCACATGGGTTACGCACGGGAAGAAGATGTGTTGCAACTTTCGGCCGCCGTCCTCCACCGACTTCTCCTTGTCGTGGTGGTGGAAGATCAAATTGTGAATATGGGCCTGTGCGACCTTCGATGGGTAACACGGGTCGATGGAGCCGTACTTGCCGCCCTCCTGCCACATCTCCTCGGAGGTATCATCCGAGAACACCACGTTTTGTCGCTGGATGCCCAGCGTCTCAAGATAGGTCCGGTAGAACGGCGCCAGCGTCCAGTTGTTGAGCACCTTCGGAATGCCCACCCGGATCGACGCGCGAGACTCCCAGGCCAAGGCGTCCGATCGCTGAAAATTGCGCAGAAAAGTCCGTTTTTTCACGCCCATGAAGGTCTTCTTGACCTCGACATCGGTGACGGACTGGGTCGCTTCCGGCATGGGCTCTGGATCGTAGAAGTGGCGAAACGCCTGCTTCGATTCGTAGTCCACGAGGTTCGGAAACTCTTTCATGAGTTTCTTGCGCTCCTTCGCGAGCGCCAACATCGCTTCTTCCGATTCGACCGTGCCCTTCTCACAGCTGAACCCCGAGATGTACCGCGAGGTGCGGCCGTCGGGCGTCTTCGTGTCGATGAAGGTACGTGCACACAGGTTCGGACAGAAATGGCAGCGAGTCGACTCGTCGTTGATCGCCTGGAATTCCAGATTGATCGCGGCGTCGATGCCAATGAAGGTCGAGTGGCCCTTGCGCATCACCACGCGTCGGGTCTCCATCGCCGCGCCAATCGCGCCCGCTTCTCCCGTATGCGGATGCACATACACCTCGGCGCCCGGCACGCGGGCCTTGATGTAGTCGACCTGAGCCTTCAGCGCCGCCAGGTTGTGCTGCGTTCCGCCCTGCAGCACAAACTTCTTGCCGAGCTCCGCCATTCGGGGGATCTGCACCACGTATTGCCACACGTTCTTGGGCAAGACCTGCGCGAGACCAGCGAGCAACTCCTCTTTCGAGAAACCCTCCTTCTGGAAATTCACACGATCCGAGTCGAGAAAAACAGCACAGCCGTAGCTGAATTTCGGCGACAGCTTGGCCTCGAATGCCACATCGGCGTAGTCCGTCACCTTTACGCCAAACTGATCCGCCATCGCCTGCAACAACATGCCGTTGCCTGCAGAACACTGGTTGGAAAGGCGGAAATTTCGAATGTCGCCGTTCTGCATGAACAGCACCTTGATGTCCTGTCCACCGATGTCACACACGACGTCGATGTCACCAAAGTAGTGCGTAGCGGACATCATGTGCGCCACGGTCTCGACGATGCTGGTATCGGATTTCACCGACTCCTTGAGCACATCCGCTGCGTAGCCCGTCGCACCGAAGCCCATCACCTCCATCACAGCGCCCTGATCGGTGATGAACTTCTTGAGTCCGGCAAGGATCTCCTTGGTATCCGCTATCGGATTGCCCTTCGAGAGCATGTACGCCTTCTTGAGCAGCTCACCGGAGTCGTAGTCGATGAGCACGGCCTTCGAGGACGTGGAACCGCCATCCATCCCGATCACCACACGCACGATCTGGCCAGGCTCAAAGGTCGCGTCCTGGAACTTCGGAATCGTGTAATACGCCTTGAACGCCTCAAGCTCCGAGCGCCCCATGTCGTCACCGAGCGTCAGCAAGGGCGGCCCTGCCGATTCGCCGAGCCGCGCCGCACGACCGTGCAAGATGAAGTCACGCAAGCTGTCCATGCCACGGTAAACGCCCACCTCGGCGTTCTCATACAGGCCGTACATCACCGCGCCAAAAGCCGCATAATACTGGGCATTTTCGGGCACAATGATGAGCTCCTCAATGGGCACATCCTTCGGATAGGCATAGCCGCGATCCCGCCACGTCTCCGGAATACGCTTGCGCCAACAATCGCGCAAGAACGGCAAGTAGGTGTTGGGACCGCCAAGGAGAAGGACCTTGTGCCGCAGCGTATTTCCTCGCGTCAGAACCGATAGGTTCTGCATCACGATCGCGTCGGCGAGCGAGTTCATGATCTCGAGAGACGGAATGCCGCTCTTGACGAGGTTGACGATGTCCGTCTCGGCAAAGACACCACACTTGGCCGCAACGTGGTGCAACTTGGAGTCGTCAAAGCCGATCTTGACGACCTCCTCGTTGGGGAGGCCAACCTTGATCACACACTTGTCTATCGTGGCACCGGTACCCGATGCGCACTTGTCGTTCATCGAGGTGATGGCCGTCTTCTGACCGGTCTCCTCGTTCTTCTTGAAGATGATGATCTTGGCGTCCTGGCCGCCCAGCTCGCAAACCGAACCCACGTCCGGGTGCAGGGTCTCGACGGCCAGCGTGACCGCATTGACCTCCTGCACGAACTTCGATCCAATATGAGGACCAACGGGAGCGCCACCCGACCCGGTGATGAAGGTACGAATCTGATGGTGGGCGAGGTTCGGAAAGGCGCGCTCGATCCGCTCAAGAAAGGCCAGAACAAACTCGGCCTGCTTGGTTTGGTGGCGCTGGTAGTCGCTCCACAGGATCTCCTTCGAGACCGGATCGACCACGACAGCCTTGACCGTGGTGGAGCCCACGTCGATGCCAACGGCAACCGGCTCGGAGCGAAAATTCACGATCGTTTCTGCGGACATGCTCGCTCCCCCATTGGCCAACGGACGACTCAGTCTTAAAATTAGACTGACGGGGGAGTCTAAATTTGGACCGACCGAAACGTCAAGCAACCAGCGTTTCCGGTTCGCCTTTAGTTGCCAGGGTCGCTGCGGAGTCCAATCCGGGCAGAAAGAGCAGGCCCTGTACCGGGATGGGCAGTATCCAGGCTCGCCAATGACGCATCGCGCCTCGAATCAGGCAGAAAGAACCCTGACCTCGAACCGGGCTCCGCCCAGGGCAGACGGCACGTCGGCCACACGAATGTCGCCACCGTGGTCGATCAAGATCTTCCGCACGATCGCGAGTCCCAGCCCGGTGCCACCTTCTTTGTGGGTGACGTAGGGATCAAAGATTCTCTGCCGATCTTTTTCCGGTACGCCAGGACCATTGTCCTCGACCGATACCAGTACCTTATCCGCCTGCTCCGACGGACCGACGTTGATCACGATCTGCGGCGCGCGCCCCTCCGCCTCGGCCGCCTGCACCGCGTTCTCCACCAGATTCGCAAGCACGCGTCGAAACAGGACCTTGTCGCACTTCGCGTGCACCGCCGTCTCGGGGACCACGACGCGGGTCACCTTTTCGAATTGCGGGTTTTGCCGGACGAACTCCGCCACGAGCGCACTCAGATCCATCATCACCGGCTCGGCCCGCGAGAGCTTCGCGAAGGCTGAAAAATCATCGACGAGGCGACGCAGGCCGGTGATCTCCTCGTATAGGATTTCATTCGCCGTGGTCAGCAATCGACGGTAGCGCTCATCGTCACCGGCATATTTTGAAACCAGCTCCTGTACCGCCAGTTGAATCGGCGTCAGCGGATTCTTGATCTCGTGCGCGAGACGGCGCGCGACCTCCTGCCAGGCCGAGACCTTCTGAACGTACTCCAGACGCGACCGCGCGTCGGCTATCTCGGAGACCATCGCGTCAAACGTACGACCCAGTTCGTCGAGCTCGTCCTTGCCATCGGGACGAACACGGACCGTCAGATCACCGGCGGCGACGCGCGTCGTTGCGTCGCGAAGTCGCGCAACCCGCTTGGTCACTCTTCGCGCGACATAGAACCCGACGAGCGGCGGGATGACGAGGATTATCACGATCACCGATATGTACTCACGCAGCACACGCGGAACCACCGCCGCCAACACACGATCCAGCTCCCGGTCTCGATCCATCGATTCGCGGAGCCGCAGGAACTTGTCGTACATTTCACGAGGAATTCCGAACGTCAGCTCGAGGATTTGTCCGGGTCGCGACACACCTTCCTGAACAGGCATTTCAGCCAAAAAAGGCGGCGATTTCTGAGATCGCTCAAGGACCGTCGCGCTGGCGTTCCACTCATCCACCGTCGCGCCACCTTCGAGCAGTCGAGCGCTCAACAAGCCCTCGACCCCCTCTAGCTCCGCCATCGAGGCCGGGCGGCGCCTCGCGATCTCCTCCGTTCGAGACCGAAAGATCTCCTTCCGATCGTCAAAGTAAGCACGAAAAACATCAGCCGCCTGCCCCATCGCATCGCCCGCCTCGCGTTGCTGCTCGAGCAGCACGGTCGAAAAATTCTTCAGATAGAACTGCAGCGCATAGGTTCCCGCGCCGGCCGACAGAACGCCGACCAGCAACATGGCACCGAGAATCTTCAGCTCGAACCGGCCCGGCAGACGCATCTTCATCGACGAGGCTCCCAGAAAGTTTGCGACACGAATCGCAACTCGCGATCGCTGTCATCGGTGCGCGGGCTCACGAAGATCGAAACGAACGACCCGAAGATGCTCTCACCTGGAAGGTCTTCTCGATTCTGCTTCGGCTGCGTCAGCGAGCGTTGGACGTTGTTCGCCATTTCCTGTGACAACGGATTGAGGTCCGCGCGAAAGGCGACCCGATAACGCTGTCCCGGCTTCAGTACACCGAAATTCGCGACTGGATACTTCACAAGCGCTGTCGCAAGGCGAATCGCCTCCGCCTCGGTGGAGACCGAGAACCGTTCATCGCGAATAACACCACCGGCCTCTGACCCCTCCTCGCGATGCACGCGGTATCGCTCTTCCCAGATATCGTAGACGATTTCGCAACGTCGAAACGTGTTGGCGATGGGCTGTTCGATGCCATCGGGAAACACCGAAATGCGGATCAGGACCCTCGTCGCGAAGCCAGAACGCAGACGTTCACGTTGTGCCGCGCCGAACAGATCTTGCAGCCCCACATCGACATGCAATTTCTCCGAGAAACGATTGAGCCCCGTCTTTCGCACGGGCAGCGGCTTGCCGTACGCAGGCGAACGTCCGCCAAGGCCCATGATGAGCCCAATGACGGAAACCGGTATGAGCCACCTCTTCAAAATGGCATTCGCCCCACAGCATTGCCCACCGAGAGCAGGAACACACCGAAGGCCGTGTCCACTCGAACGCCGACATCACCAATCGGCTCGATGGGAATTCCATCCAGTCCCGATCGACCGCGCGTCCGCAAGTCTGCAGTCTGCGCAAGAGAAAAGACGCCCGCAGAAACGAAGGCGTCGGCTGCATACATCGGCCCCGGCGCTCGCCAAAGCGGGATCGCGTACTCGATCGTCAAACGCCCGGCATAGTTTCCATACCGAGTATCGTTGATGGACGAAGACAACCAGTTATGTGAAGGACGGGTCGAGGTGTTTACACCCATCATACGACTCGGCAGCAACGGGTTAAGGTCGCCCACAAAATACTGATCGATGTATGGCGCTTCGCCGACAATGGCGCCCGCGAAGGCGCGCAACGCGATCGCATGATTGTTGGCGACTCGAAAGAACCGCTGCGCGTTGATGTTTGTTCGGTGATACGTGTAGGAAGACCCGATCACAGGCAAGCTGTTGTCCAGATCGACCATCAAACGATACCCGTGACGCGGAAACGGGCGATGCGACGTCGTGTCAATCTCGATTCCGATGACGAGCGCAGAGAGAAAACTATTTCCGGCATCGATCTTGTAATCGATCCCGGATAGCGCCAGCGGGAGGTCGGCGTCGAGGTATTCGCCTCGTCCACCGAACCACATCCGAGTCGTGGGCGAAAGGGGCAAGCCAAACGCGAGATCCGCCCCCATTCGATTCAACCGCGATGCGACGAATTCTGTCGGCTCCGAACCTTTGAATGAAACCTGACGGGAAAAGAACTCGCTCGATCGGCTGGCCAACAATCGCGTTCGAATCCACGTTGCGCCCATACCATCAAGCGGCATCAGCAAATTCAAACGGCCCGCCGCCGCTGACTCGGCGCCGTCCACCTCCGGCCGCGCCGAAAAGAGGACTCCGCCCCCGAGGCGTATCCCGCGGCCAAGAAGATTTGTCTCCGTTATCCCGACCCCAGCCCACCATGAAGTCGCCTCACTTTTGCCGACAAAAATATCGTCGACGATGAGTGATCCGCGCTCGGTCACCTTCACGGTCAAGACCGCATCACCCCGGGTTGCACCCTTCGTCAAGGTGAGCTCGACGTCGAGAAACAAACCGAGAGCCAACAAACGTCGGCGATTTTCGGAAAGCTTGGGATCATCGACCGCGACCACCGCACCCGGCGAGAGCCCGATGTTCGCGAGGATCAACGATTCGCGAGTCCTGCGATTGCCATTTACCCGAATCTCGGTGATGAGATATTTCGGATCCTCCTCCACCTTGACGGGCGCGGCCGTTGATTCGGCCACAGGCGCTTCGATGTACTTCGCACCGAGATCGTCGATGCTCGGTTCGACCGGATGCAACGCCGACGGGAGTTCCTGTCCGTGAACCTCAGGCGTCGCCCAAGCCAGCTGAGTTGCCACCCCGGCGACCAGAAAGGCAAATCCAGCTCGTCTGTCCATCTCGCCTGACTATACCGTCACAAGGAGGTGCGAGGCCATATCCCGTCAAGCCGCCAGGGGCGGGCCCGCGGGTCCTGAAAAGCGCTTCCCGGGTCGATCAGAACGCCGAGGCGCTTCGACCTGTCTTCGGATCGCCGGCTGAGCGAAAAATACCGCGGCGCCAGTCCA
>Ga0169931_10011681_pt1 | contig 12319 bp, 13 predicted proteins | sample Kivu_15m_20L_FD_129675 | JGI IMG/M metagenome (GOLD analysis project Ga0169931, IMG submission 129675) | Freshwater microbial communities from Lake Kivu, Western Province, Rwanda to study Microbial Dark Matter (Phase II) - Kivu_15m_20L... | ecosystem: Environmental > Aquatic > Freshwater > Lake...
CCCGCTTGTGCGGCGAGAGCGGCGGCGATGATGGTGGCGGCGAAGAACATGCACTGACCGTGGCACGGCGGGCGCCGCGGGAGGAGGGTTGACCGGAAGGGGCGTTCAGGGTGAGCGTCGGGGATGTCGATCCGGCGAGTGCTCATCAGATTGCTGGTCATCGCCGTTGTTGGCGCTGCTGGCTATGCGATTCAGCGTGCGAATGAGCGGACTTTCATCGCCGTGAAGGTGAAAGAGCTGAAGCGCTGAGTTCGCAGCTGGAAGATACGTTGATAAGCATCCCGTTCGAATAGACGTGTTTTACACCCCAGTTGATGTAGTTCGCAGCCGTTCAATGGGAACTCCTATGTCGAAATAGGCGCGGTTACCGCGTGGCGGTTTGGTTCCCGTCGTGCAGGACAAGACGCGCGAGGAGGGGCTGGTAGGCGTGGGTTCGTTCGATGGTTGCGAGACGCGAAGGGGCTATGGCGAGGAGGGTTGCTGCCTGCGTGGTGGTCAGCCCTCGACGTGAGCGTTCGTCGATGAAGGTCTGAGCGCTGATGACGGTAGGCGGCGCGTCCACACCGGTATGGTGCTTGATTGTGGCGCGGATCTTGTCGTGGAGCGGGAGCTCTCGCTGTGTGGCGAGGAGTCGTTTGACCTCGCCTCGGCGGATGCCGAGGAGTGCTTCAGCCTGGGTGGTGGTGATGCCGTAGGCGTCGAGGAAGCGGGCCAGGCGCTCGCCGGCGTGGCTTGGCTCTTTGATGTGAGGGAACACGCGCTCGGCGCGCTCGAGGAGGTACTGGCTGATGGGTTCGGTGCCGTGCTCAAGGCGAAACAGGGCGGTCTTAGAGAACTCGAGGGCCAAGGCCGCTTGGTGAAGGCTCACAGCGTGTGTTTGCCTCGCCCTGGTGAGCTCTGAAGGCAGAAAGAAGAGGGCAGGGGGCAGGCGCTTGAGCCGAAGACGGATGCGGCTGAGCTCGTCGGTGGGGATGGTTGTCTGCTCCCAGCTTCTGAGCGTCTGGGGCTGGATGCCCATGAGGCTGGCGAGGTCTGAGACCATGAGACCCTTTGCGATCCTGAGGCTTGCCAGGTCGTCGCCATCAGTTCTGGTCGGCGCTGGTGCTTTTGGCGTCGGGCGATGGGATTTGCGCTTTTCGACGGCAGGGTCAGCGAGGACGAGGGCGATGCGAGGCGGGATTCTGCCTGTTTGGAGGGCTCGCCAGATGGATGTTTGGGGGACGTTTCTCGCGGCGGCGAACCGGCGGATGCCGCCGGCGAGGTCAACCGCTCGCTTGAGCAGCGCTGCTCGCCGTTCGTCGTGGGGAGGTTTGGAGCTCACGGCGACGAAGCGCTCCTGCTCGTGTCTTTGGGGTGAGAGGGCAAGTCGATGTAGCGTGACTGCATGGCGGGCGTCGATGTGCCTCAAGAGCCGATGGTGTTTGGTCGCTGCGTCTGCGAGGGCGAGGCGTGCGATGCCGCTGTCTGCGTCACGTACCTCGCTGGCGTCGTCGAGCGGGCGCGTGAAGCGCATCTGGCGATCGCGAGAGGGCTTGTACTCGTGCGGAGTGACGACGAGAGCAGGGTCGTCGTCCGCGGGCGCGTGGCGCCGAGCGGCCCACTGCAGTTCGTCTCGAGGGCTTCGTGGCTGAGCGTGGAGGGTGGGAAGGGAGGGAAGGCGAAGGCGGCTGTGACCGCAGAGAGCGAGTAGGTGGCGGGGTCAAGCAATTGTCAATGTCCTGGTCGACGATTCGATTGAGAGAGATCGAGGCGATCGCGCGATGGATGACCTCTTTGCCCGCTGATGAATCACGAGTCGCGGACGGTCATGCAGCGCTGAGAATCCTCGGCGTGACGTCGGAGACCGCAGACGCTGACGATGAGTGACCACGAGGCGTTGAACAGCGCCGGCGGCACTGCTCGCGCACGTTCACCGCTTTCACGTGAGAAGAGGGCCAGGGAAGCAGCAGTCTGATGTGGCGCAGAGACACGCATTACAGCGAGGTGGTCTATGGCGAAGAGCAGTGGCAACGGCAGCAACGGCGGTGGGAAAGGCAACAACGGCGGTGGCAAAGGCAGCAACGGCGGCCGGCCGCCCAACGGACCGTCGACGACGGGGAACCCGTCGGGCGGAGGGCGCGGGAACAACCCGCGTGGCGGGGGTTGATCGGAGCGGGATTGTGAGTAGGGTCTGACGACGTCGTCGGCTGCGGACCCCACAGAATGCGTCGACGGCGGGCCCGTCTCTCGTCCGTCCCCCCCCCCTTGTGACGAGAGGCGGGCTTTTTTCTTCTGCTGGACGCTCGCAGCGAGCCGCGTTGCGACAGGTCTTGTCGCAATCGAGCAGGTAGGATCATTCCTCACGTCGACAACTGCCGGTGTGCCTGATCTTCTCTGACCATGTTCAGCACGAAGCAATGCTCAGTCTGCGGCGAGGTGCTTCCTCGCTCCTCGTTTCACCTGCGGCGGCACTACGTGCGGGCAGGGGTCAGGTCGGCGTGTCGTGCCTGCACGGCGAAGAAGGCCAAAGCGCGCCGTGAGACCGCGTCGCCCATCGACGAAGAGGCGCGGCGCGCTGATGCGCAGAAGCGCCTCGTGCGGCGTCGGACCCGGGCCTTCATGCGGGCAGGGCTCTTGTTGGTCGAGCCCTGCGCCGTTTGTGGCAGCGTGCACGTCGAGGCGCACCACGAGGACTACTCAGCCAAAGACGCGCACCTGCACGTCACCTGGCTGTGCCGCGTGCATCACGCGGAGCAACACGCAACGAAGCCTTGGATTCGGCAGCTCGAGCTCTGGGGAGCGCTGTGAGCGCCGAGCAGGCTCGTGATGGCGCGGGCATCGTGCGCTCGGCCGCGCACGCCGAAAGGGCGTGCGCCGTCTGCGGAGCCCTCCTCGGCTCGGAACCCTGGTGGGTCATCCCTGGGCGGTACCCAGAGGGTGAGCACGAGCGGTGTCGCGACTGGTCTCGATATCCGTTTCCGCTCGAGCGACAGCTCTACGAAGTGACGAAGCTCGGGGCGCGGCTTGAGGGGCCGCCAGCGGCTGCTTTGGCGCGCGTGCGGCGGAGGCTCTCGGCGATGCGGACGGCGTGGCCCGAGGGCGGTGGGGGCGTCGTGCGTGAGGGCACGCTGCTCGTCGCGGCAGTGAAGTCAGAGTTGAGTGCAGCTGGCGTCGAGGCCAAAGCCATCGCCCGCCTGTAAGGAAGGGTCCGGGGGTGACCCGGACCCTCTCACCGCGGTCACGCGGCGGTGCGCGTCTGGCCCGGCTCAGGGCGGCGCTGCTGGGCGCTCTTCACTCGGCGCATCTGGTAGCGGGTCTTGGTGTCGCCGTCCTCGAAGACGAGGCTGTAGCTGTCGTCGGAGTTCAGGAACATCACGCCGTCCTGGTACTCGAAGTCGACGTTGCCCTGCGCGTCTTGCTGCCAGAGGTTGCCGACCGGGAGGCGCTGCGCCTCGGGGCTCTTCTTGGCCTCCTCGAGTTGGCTCGTCTGAATGCCCAGGTACTTGCGCTGCGCGGGGTCACCCTGCTTGCCGATCAAGATGCTGAGGTTCTGACCCTTCGTCACGAAGGCGACGCCCACCTTGTGCCACGTCGTCTTCACCGCGTTCTCCGCCGGCGTCTCGCCGAGGATCCGCGCCAGCTGGCGGTCGAGCTTGCGCGCCTCGACGTAGAAGACCTCAAAGGCCGGGATGTTCTTCTGCGCGGGCTTGGTGGCGGTGTTCGTCGTCATCGTGTCCTCCGTCGGTGAGGCCGCGTCGTGCGACCCCTTCACCGGCTGTGAGGGGTCACACGCGGTCGTGAGCGCTCGACGGCGGAAAACGTCGACGGGAGCGAGTCACAGCGCGTGACAGTGACGCCCGAAGGGCGAGGCGAAGCCGGTCCTGGCGCGGGCTGTGACGATGCGGATGGAGACGGCGACGGCGGGCGCTCTGTCGGGGAGGACAAGGACGAGGGCTTCGCTCAAGCCTTTGCTGAAGGCTGCCTGACTTGATGATTGTCGAGGTGCCACGTTTCTGCCGGAGTCGGCGGTTCTCGGCGTCAGCGCAGTCGAAGTCGCGGTGTCGGGATGTCGTGGTCGAGGGAGAGGAGGCTGTGCAGACGGTCGAGCGCTGCTTGGTCGGACACGTCCTCGAGCACAACGCGGACGCGATGCGGCTCGATCAAGCCGCGAGCTCTGAGCTCTTGGAGGTCTTGAGCGTCCTTGGCGTAGCGGTCTCTGTCGAAGATCGGGTCTGTTTGCAGCTTGAGGGCGACGACGTGTTCGATGGGCATGATCGGCAGCTCGTGTCCGTCGATCGTATGGCGACGTGCAGCCATGAGTCCGAGGGACTCGACTCCAAGGGCAGGGAAGAGCAGGTCGAGGCGCTTGTCGAGGTCCTTCGTCTTTGGCGGGCGAGCGATGTAGTGCGCCGGCGGCATGATGTGCGTAACGGCGACACCTTTGCTCGTGAGGTGTTCAATGAGCTCCTCGCGTGCGTCGTCAGCAACGAAGAGGTCGATGTCCTTGGTTTGGCGTTCATAGCCATGCGCCGCCATGGCGGTGGCGCCGCCGATGGCCCACTCGGCGTCGATGGCGTCGAGCTTCTTTGCGCAGAGTCGCAGGAGCTTTTGGAGGTCTTTGTCGAGGGGCGTCACATGCGCTCCTTGATGTGGCGGAGGCGCTCGCGGGCGAGGGCGCGGTCAAAGACCTGTAAGACGTAGGTGCTCTGTGTTTGCGGGAGGGCATCAAACTCGCTCAGGCGGACGTCGAGGGTGTCGACGTCGACGGAAGCGCGGTCGACGAGGTGTTGCACAACCTGTTGCGCGTCGGGGCGACGGTTCAGGAGGAGCCAGAGCGCGGTGGTCGTTGCGTCGACGACGGGGACCATCACGCCGTTGATGAGTTGCGGCTCGATCGGCGTCTCGAAGACTTGTGAGAGGGGCGGGATCGTCGTCGGAAAGTGAAGGGAGAACTCGGTGTCGTCGGGGGCGTCAGCGAGGCGACAGCGAAACAAAGCGCTTGAGAAGTGACCGCACAGAAAGCCCGCATCTTTGAGGCTTGTCATTGCGTGGCGATCGGCGTCGTGGATGACGACGTCGATGGGCTCTTTGGTGCTTGGGTCGAGGTGGAGTGCTGGACTGAAGAAGGCGAAGCGAACCGCTGCGGGCGCCAAGGCCGCCGCGACGCGCTCGACGACGTTGTCGGCTGCGCGGTTCTGGTCATCGGTTTTGATGAGCGACGAAGCGCGAGAGTTCTGGGGGCGGGGGGTTGGCTCGTCGACGGTGGTCAGTGCGGCGAGGACGGACTGAGGGTCTTTCGCGATGAGGACGAGGAGAGCCGCGAGCTGAAAGCTCGGTCGCACAGCCTCGTGGCGGACCTTGCTCAAGTAGTTGGGAGAGAGGTGGAGCGCGCGCTCGAGCGACGCGAGCGTGTAGCCGCGGCGGACCAAGCTCTCGATGGCAGCTACGGTGTTCATCGCGTCACCCTGGAATAATCCCATACGCTAGCATTCTCGTGGCGCTGGACTGCGCTCATTTTGTGGCGCTGAGCGGCGCCAGCACAGCGGGTGCTGAGCGACAACTACACTTCCCCATCAACGACAACTACATCGCCCCATCCTTTGGAATGCTTGAACCGCGATAGGGCCCCAGGCGGCTCTCAGTCGTCTGAGGTCCGGATTCGAGCCCGCAGCTGTCGAAGCTCCTCAATGCTTGCGGGGGCAAGCCAGGCGGTCTGAAAGACCGGAAGCGTGAAGCGCGGTGCGTCCCAGTTGCCCTGGGCCTCGTAGACGATGCCGGTGTCGGGGTGGACTGAGCCAGGGGCGACGACGTAGCGGCCGTCGCCCTGCAGCTGGCCCTTGTAGGGCAGGGTCGCTGGTGCAGCCCATGCGCCGCCGGGGTGCTGGTAGAACCAGTGCTCGCCGCGGCTGGTCTTTGTTCGCCACGACGTCTCTGGGAGATGTTCGCGTGCCCAAGCGACTGCGGCCTCGTCGTCGAGGTCACAGACGACGATCCCTGAGACCGCGCCGCAGATGATGGCGAGGTTTGGGTCATCGTCGCCGATGCGCGCCTCGTCGATGTCGCGCCACAGTGCAGGGACGCGCGGTCGGCTCAGCTGAGCGTCGGTCCAGCTTGAGTCCTTCCTCGGTACCTTGCTCTTGGGGGCGAGGACGATGACCGAGAGCTCGTGCTCGGCGAGGCGTCTCGCGCGCTCCTTCACGGCGACGACGTGGAGCGGACGGTTCAGCACTGTCTGCATGAGGCTTGGAGGGGTCGTGTTCGTTTGCGTCTGATGTTTCTCCTCTGAAGGTCTCGGCCGTGCTGCTTTGGCAGCAGCGGTTTGTTTGGCGACGGCGGCGAAGGCTTCCAAGCGAAGGATCTTCTGTGCCTTCGCGACGATGACGCGCTCGAAGTGCTCCGCTTGTCGGGAACGTGGTTGTGCGAGGAGTGCTGCCCGGGCCGTGGTCAGCACACGGGTGAGCTCGTCTGGAGAAAGAACGTGCGGGAGCCCTGCAGCCACGCGATGCGGGGCGACAGTGCCGTCGATGAGCAGGGGGCCCACTCGGTCGAGGAGCCCCTCCGAGATGAGCGGGAGGTCGTCTTTGCGGCGACGCCGCGCTCGGCGCTGCCTTGCAGGCTTCTCTGGCTTGTCCGCGAAGGGAAGGGGCAACGCTCGGGGCGGCCTCTTGCGCCCTCGGCGCGACGGCGCAGGCGGGAGCGCCGCAGGTTCGACGGGGGCGTCAGCGGCATCTGGGGCAGCCGCAGGCTTGTTGCCTGGGTCGTTTTCTTGCGGCTGGTCCCCGGCGCTGGGAGGGTGGTCTTGCCGGATGGCAGGCAGAGGCGCCGCACGGGGTTGTCGACGACGCTTGCGCCCCTCTCCCCGGACCCCTCTCCCTCTGGGGGAGGCATCCCCCAGGCCCCCTCCGGTAGGTCCGGCAGGCAGAGGCGGGGCCCACAGACTCTCCCCTTTTTGAGACTGCGAAGACCCTGATCCTGCCGGGACCGCCTGTTCAGTCTTTCGTGCAGTGCCTTGTCCGGCCTCTGGGGGCTCTGAGGGCTTCACCAGGCTCAACCTGGTGCACGTGGCTCGGCCGGCGCGCTCCACGTCGGCTTCCACCAGGCCGAGGCCCACCAGGGCCGCCAGGGCGCGCCGGAAGGTCGACCGAGAGATGGGCTTGGCGACCGCTGCGCCTTCGGCCTGCAGGTTCGCCAGGGCGGCTTCTGCGCGGAGCTCGCGCTGAGAGCCCGCGAGGACGCCGTCTGGCCCGGCCTGCGCGGCGATGAGGGTCAGAAGGGCTGCGGCGGCCGCCTCAAGCGGCCTGCGAGGCCGGCCGCGTTCTTCGCCGGCGCCGAGCCTCGGCGTCGGGCCACCAGGCGAGAGCTTGGCGTAGCCCCAGCTCAGCAGGTGGTCGAGCTCGTCGCCGCTCTGACGGCGATAGGGGAAGCGGCCGTCGTCGACACAGGTCGCCGCCCACGTGCGTAGAATTTGGTCTGCGGCCTCGCGCTCGAGCCCGTCCCAGACGCAGGCGCAGACGATCGTCAGGGCTGCACGGTGGCGGTCGCCCGTCGTCGTCGTCTGCAGCGCCTGTTGCGTCGCCTCGGTCTGCATCCACACCGTGCGGCCGCCTCGTCGAGGGCGGGCTTCCTTGAAGCAGGCCCACATGGCCGCGTCGAACTTCGCGAGGGGGCGGGAGATGTCTGCGATCGTCAGGGGCGACGCATTGGTCTCAGCCTCAGCTTCGAGCCAGACGTCAGGAGCCTCGTCGTCGAGGGCGGCTGCGGCGCGGGCAGGGTGGTTGTTTGCGAGCGGAAAGGGGATGTGCTCGAGGAGCTGCTCGTCGACGGTGGCCGGCGTGTGCGGGATCGCGCCGAGTGGGGCGAACGCGAGCCGCAGCTTGACGGCGGCTCGTCGCCAGTCCGTCAGGCAGCGACGGAACGCGAAGGTCTGCCGCTGGTGCTCGAGCTTGTCTTGCTCGGTGGCGTCGGCCTTCAGTGCGGCTGGATAGTGCAGGGGGCGGATGTGCCAGAGGACGACGACGCGGCCTTGGCCGCGCACCACGAGGTGAGGTGCTGGCAGGGCGTGATCGGTGACGATGGATGTGATCGCAGAGAGGGTCGCGTCGCGGTCGGCTGTGTGCGGGAAGGACGTCCACAGAGCGGGGAGCTCGACGAGCTGGCGCTGCGCGCGCTCGAAGAGGAAGCGCGCCGGCGTGATGGCGTAGGCGATGTTAAAGTCGCCATCCGCGCTGACCCAGTGCTCGGCTCCGCCGGGGAGCACGATCTGCTGACGGCCGCGGCGCGGCCGGCGCTGGCGGCGATTGGGCAGAGCGTCGGCGCGAGGACGCGCGGGCACGAGCCGGTCCCGCGAGGGCCAGCACATGAGGCGTGAGATCACGTCACCAGCGCCGGGCGCCGGGCAGATCTGAGCCGATTGAGACAACGCCACGGGCTACCCGTGGCGTGTACGCAGGGGTGCTCCGCCGCGACAGAACGCGACGAGAGAGCACCTGCGGGAACACGCAGGCATGAGTCTCTCCAGGCTGTCGACGTTCGGCGATTGACGGGGGGCTAGTCCGTTGGCTACCGTGGACCCGTCTTCGGGCGGCAGCGTTTCAATCGCGCTTACGTCTTCAGCAGGAAGCCCACCCTTGGCCGGGTGGGTTTTCTGTTTCTAGGGGTCAGGACTTCGTCGTCGGGGACTCCAAGGGCAGGGTTTGCTGGCCGCGCTCACGGGCTGCGCGTGCGGCGGTGATGGCTTCTTTGATGAGCTGTCGCATCGCGACGCTCTCGTTGTAGGGAACGTCGGCATAGATTCGGCGACGGACCTCAAGCTCTTCGAGGAAAGCCTGCTCGAGCGCAGCATCGAACTTGACGGTGCGCTGCTTGACGACGCCAAAGACGACCGGGCGATGTGCCGGGCGGCCCGTCTTTGTTGCTTTCTGCTTTGTCGCCACAGTGCATCCCTGACTTCGGTATGTCAGCACAATGCGCTGTAGGTCTGGGGGTCGTCAAGCTGATCTGTGACGACGGGCGGGGATCTCCGTGAAGTTCGTGCGCGCAGCTGTTTGATACTTCAATCATTTCGACGAAACCGGAAGTGTGCGGGGCGTTCCTGTTGAACCTGCGTGATCTTGCGGATCTGCATCGGGGCCGATCAGCGTCCAGAGACCGGCAACGGCGGCGATGACTGCGATGACTGCAGCGTTCTGGCGGTACCGCACGCGGCGAGACAGCGCGTATGCGTCGTGGACAGCTTGGCCCGGTGTCGCCGAAGCGTGGGTCGCGTAGCGGTTGACGACGAGGTCGGAGGTGTCGCGCGCGTGTCCGATGCCGGTCACCGTCGGCTTCAGCTGGCGGGAGACGTCGACGGCGGCGAAGACTTCAGGCTTGTCGAAGGCGGGCCGGAAGTGGTGCCCGTCGTCACCGCCGCGAGCAATGATGACCACATCAGCGTTTGAGGTTCGCGCCTCGACGATCGCTTTGGCGATCGACGCTGATGCACCTTGTCCCTGCACTCGGCACTCAAAGAATGTGAGCTCTGGCCTTACGCCCTTCTTGAGCAGTGCGTTGCGGATGTCGTCGATGGCGGCATTGCCAGGGCTCGTCACGACGGCAAGCCGCCTGATGCGTCGAGGGAAAGGACGGGACGGGCCTGATGCTGCGGCCTTGTGGCGCGGAGCCGCAGCCGGGACGAGAGGCGCTGGCCGTTGTGGCTGCGTGAGCTTCGTGACCGTGTACGCGCGAACGATGAGGCGCATCGTCGCGCCCAAGGGGTCGGCCTGGACGTCACAACGGCCCTGTACGGCGACAAGGTTGCCCGGCTCGAGATCGTCGAGGTCATCGCTTCCGTCATTGGGAGCGAAGACTTCCAGGCTGCCGTCTTTGGCGGGATCCTCGACCTTGAGAATCACAGAGTGCTCGAGGTGCTTCAACGCTGTGAGGCGGCCGGTGAAGCTGACCTCTTCGGCGACCGCGGCGAGGACTGCCTCACGGGCTTCGTAGACGACCGTGTGAGCCAGGCGAGACACCGTCGTTCGCTGAGGACGCGGCCGCGAGCGCCATCAGATGGGTTCTTGTCGCGCGTCACAGCGGTGCGATGGGCAGAATGAAAGATGGTCTGATGAGTAGCCCAGCATGCACGGCGATGGTCTCATGCCACGCCACTGTCGTCGACAGACCGATGTCCGTGACGATCCAGTTGAACAGACGGCCCGTGAAGAAGAGCGACAGTCGTCCAAATCCTCCGAAGCGGTACTGGTCTTCAATGACGAATGGGAGTTCTGTCGGGAGGCCGTTTTCTCCGAGAACGTCCGGGTTCAAAGCCTTGTTCGCGAGCCCGTGGCGATGGCCTATCGCTTCGACTCCGGCTACGACGCGAGCGGCGCGATTGAGCTTTCCGCTGGACTCGCCTTCGTCGGCCAGGACGGCCACCGAAGCGAACACCGAAAGAATCAGGATGAATCGGTTCTTCACTGGTAACTTGAGGGAAACTCTGGGTTGGCTTTGGGCGGGGGTTGTTGAGCGCGGAGAGTGATGTCACCTTAGTCGCAGCAAAGAAGCTGGATGGTCGAGGTCGCGCACTCGATTGTCGTTGTTGTTGTCCAACCACCATCCGCGGTTGCCAGAACCTCTGTCCTGCCAGACAGCCGCGGCTCAAGCGTCAGCCCTTGTGGCTCGGGTCCGAAACGCTCGGCGTCGGTGGTGAGGACAGCCCCAACAACGTCGACCTGAGTCCAGTCTTGGCAGTTGTCGGCCATCATCGTGAGCGTCTGCCGGTTCCCGTCGAGCAGGCGAGACACGACGCCGACAGCGCGCGTTGGGCTTGAGACTGTGGCACGGTCGAAGGTTGGTGCCGCCTTGCCACGAAGGACGATCGGCAATTCGGCTTCAATGCAGTGGTGTGAGTCGGAAAAGGCGAGCTTGCAGTCATCGTCACCCGACGATTGACCTAGCCGCTTGTTTGTCTTGCCCTTCAGTGTTGGCAGGAGAGCTGTTCCCTCGGGGTTCTTGAGTTCGCCCGTCACGACTTCCTGAGCCGTCAGTACGTCCACGGTCGCTGTGGTGGTTGAGACGGCTTCGGACTGAAGTGCCGACACCGTCGCGTTGACAGCCTCGATGTTGGTCGCTTCCAGCTTCGGTGTGTGAATGACGTCAGCGTCGAGCGACGAGAAGGATGCACCCACAGCGGAGAGGCCACCGTCGATGTCAACGAGCGACGTGATTGTGCCGCCTGAGAGGCCGTCGACAGACGTGAGCGGCGCGGGGGGCTGTTGGCAGCCAGCCGATGAAAGAAGTAGGAGAGCGGAAAGGGTCGGCAGAGTTGATTGACGCATGTGTGGTGTCCCTACTAGGGGAAGATGATGGTGGGCGTAGGTGCGGAGACGGTTCGGAGCGTCGCTGGGAAGGTGTCGCCCGTCGTCCACAAACTTGCCTCTGAGGTTGGGCGGCCCTCGATGACGGTCGAAAGGTTCAGGGGTACCGTCAACCTGGCGGCAACCTGAATAGATTCGAGAAACGTCCACTTCTTTCCGAGAGCGCACTCCGACGCTTGGCATGCGGTTGGCGAAGCCCGCGACGTTGTGGACCATACTCGCACTTGCGGGACGACATCGGTATTACCAACGCGCCTCATGTAGACGACGGAGTTGAAGAACGTGCTGTTGGGGCTGTTCGGTGTGAGGAGGCTTGGCGAACCGGGCTCGCTGGCGAGGAAGGCGGTCGTCGATAGAGAGTCGATCTGAGTTTGAGCATCGTCGTTGTTGAACGCCTGGTTGATCGTCTCCGTGGCGTTGAATGATTCGTATGCAATGACGATGGACTCGCCAGCTGGAACGAGGAAGAAGCCACTCACGTCCACGGACGAGACTGCAGCCACGGGGAGACCGCTGGCGTTCGTCGTGAACGGTCGTTGAGAGAGCGAAAGCGTTGAGCCGTCTGCCGACTGCGTCGTGTTCGACGACGTCGGTCGAGCTGCGTTGTTTGTGGACGTCAAGATGGTCGCCCCAGAACTCAGCCCAAGCGAGGGCGTCTGGACCGCTGTGATCCGGAAGAGTCGGTTGTTCGCGTAGGTGGAGCCTGAGGCGAAGGTCCACCCAACAATGCTGTCTGGTGGAGAGACGATGAGCGTTGCTTTCGGATGACGAAGCGGCAACGTCGTCGACGAGAGCGGGTTTCGGACGCGGGGGATCGACTCAGTGGTCCATGATTCGAACGTGCGAGCATTCACGGCGAGTTTGATGGCGTTGCTTGGGAGCGCCGGGAGAATATGCACGGCGACGGGGACGGTGTACGGGTTGTGAACGTAGGAGTGGGCGGCGACATAGGTTCCCGCACTGCCTCTGAGCACGTCGTCCGTCTGAAA
>Ga0169931_10011684_pt1 | contig 12318 bp, 6 predicted proteins | sample Kivu_15m_20L_FD_129675 | JGI IMG/M metagenome (GOLD analysis project Ga0169931, IMG submission 129675) | Freshwater microbial communities from Lake Kivu, Western Province, Rwanda to study Microbial Dark Matter (Phase II) - Kivu_15m_20L... | ecosystem: Environmental > Aquatic > Freshwater > Lake ...
ATTTGTATATGCCCTATAAAAATACCTGTAGATTGTTTAGCCTGATTATAACACTGAATCATTCTTATCATGAGAGGCACCAAAGCCACTATGTATGCTATTATTATCCCAGTCGGATTATCTGATTTCAGACAATCACTTATCTATTTAGTATTCATGCGATCTGATAAATCCGATGTATAATAACATATAGTATATGCAAAATCTTTAATAGGGACAACAAAAGATACAAGTTGATCTGATGCATAGCTTAGTAAAAAACTCATTTTTACTACTGGCGATAAAGCTATTTTTTTTATTAATAAATAAAAGAATTTTCTTCCTCGAGGATTGAATACTTACCTATTTGGAAAGAATATATATGCAAAATAGATCGTCCATACTATAAAAGGTGCATACTATATTGGTATTTTACTTTATACCTGACTATTGATTTGGAGACCGAGTAAATAAGCAAATAGCATGAGACAGAAAAGCAGAGTAAAGAAGCCTGCCCTTTTCATAACTTGAAAATGATTAGAATAATGTGATCCATATTATAATATATTTCTGAAGTTGATTTTATATAGAGTGAATCCATAGACATTCCAGGCCATTCCCCAAAGATATAATATAAGTAAGCCTACCCCTCTAAACATAGGAAATATATAATTCATCGAATCAATTCGTTCTTAATTATTAGACAACGATATGAAATTAAGTATAAGTAATATAAACATGGCTATTATGATGACTATACCCAATCCTATATATAAACCTAATAAAAAATAATTTTTATGATTAGCTATTTTCGATTTTGCAAAACAATACTAACCAAGTTTACTCTATTCATATTTATTTAAATATATTATCGATGAATACAATTACTCCGTTGCTTTTTATATAATATTCAAGTATTTATCTTAATTAAGTGCACCTTTTAGTATGACCTAACTTTAAGCCTTCTTAATCTAATTTTAAGTCTACAGTTTCACCTCATCTTACTATTACTCTTAAGAATCTAAATTATCTACTCGTATCGATGCATATCTCATAAACCTTTCTCTCTATTCCTTCTCAATCTCCTATGATGTTTTATATATCGAACATTCTTTCTTAAAAACACTATAATATTTTTATTGAATATATCTGCAGCCTTTCACAATCCTCACATTTAATTTCTTAAACATACGTATATAACTTATATTCGCATATATAATCTTCAACAATAATTTAACATCTACCCTCTTCTAATATATCTCATGATTTATATTCTATTATTATTGCTTAATCACTATATCAATCATCTATATCCAATAATATATCATCTATTTAGTTTTATATATTATAAACGATTCACATTTCTATAAACCCACTTTCAATATCAAATCTATCATCTAAACTGAATACTATAAGTTTTATGATGTCTATGGGGGTAGAGGAAGCAAATCGATATGGAATTTACGATGTTTGAATAATTATTGATGATGTCTATCATATATATTTATTATATAGAGAAGATGGTATTATAGCTTTTAGAAATCTATATAAGCCTATCGCCATTATGTTATTATATTAGATTAATATATGTTTTTAAGATGGGCAAGACTATTCTCAGGCTGTTACAAAGACATCAGTTTATATTATTATATACTCAAATAAATTAAATAGATATATATTAAGACTAATAATAAGACAAATAATAAGATAAATATTTTTATAAGTCAAGACAAATAAATAAATAATAATCATCGATAAAATAAATTTTAAAGATAAATAGATTGATGAGCATTTCATTGCCATCGAATTTAAAAATCACTTACATAATGATAAATAATAAACATAAATAACAATAAATACAATTATTATTTTCTTTATATTTTTGTTTCTTTATAATCTTATATTGATATTAATAATATCCTTATAGTTAATTACCTCCAAAATATATATAAATTAAATGAGCACTAAAAAGTAGCCAGTAGTAACCATGACTGGCTTCGTCAAAGACCCTAAATAATAATTCTACAAATAAATAATATCAAAACAATGCATGCGTCTCACCCCTCAACTCTTCTAAGACACAGATATACTAATAGTCAATGATGTCTGCAATTAAAAATACAAAGTAATTTATCCTCCATATAGATAGCTAAGGCATATCGACCACCCATAACTTGTGTATCCGTAGATTGGCTCATCGAAATCAATAAAAAAAATAAAATAATAGGCACATAGTAATATCAAATAAAGAAGATATTCCATGGTGCATTTATAAAAATATATGACTTTCCACAGGAAAAATCAAAAAAGATATAAAATTTAATAAAATAAAACGGTGGTACAGTCCGTATCATATCATCTTAATTATAATTGAAATAACTTGATACAAAATAATAAAAAACTAGTGTCATTATTATAAACAATCTCTCTAAATTAAAATCACTAACTCGATAAATCTCATACCCCATAGTCACTATATAATGGTTATAATAATCTCTAAAACATAAACTATGCAAATACCCCTATGATTATTCACTAAATCTATATAATATAATGACCCGTCAGCCTGTCTAACATCTCAAGAAAATGAAATCTAAATTATAATACTACATCCTTGGTTAACCAAACTATAAACTATAATATAACTACATGCAAGATACATACATCCACATCTGCGATAATGTAAATAAAGATTTAACTAAAATACTTAAGAAATTAATAATGGTCTTAGGAGGATATTACATCGATACTATCTGCCCTATGGTAACGCATATCTTAACTTAATCAATCACATAAATAGAATACAATGATTTAATGAGCAACGGTTCATTAATATTCATATTAAGAGTAGAATGGCTAATAGACAGTATATATCTACATAAAAAAATGATATAAACTGATTATTACATACGATCTTTTAAAAATTAGATTATAAATCTGCATTAAAGAAATTCAAGTGCATATAATAGCATCAGTTTCAATACCATCGCTGGACAATTCACCTCAACGATGAACACAAGAAAAACCATATCGACTGTAATAAGTCCAAGCGTTAATAAAAAAGTACTAAAGAATATAAAGCCATAAAAAAAGATCATAAATGGTATATTCAAATCATGGAATTTTTATATATAGGGCAATCAAAAGAAATAAATATAATTAGTCGATATTGGTATAAAGATACATACAAACGGAGGATCATTATATAATAGTCGTGTAGATATCAGAGATGGACATTGCTATTATGTATTAAAAGACTCAAATTAATGCAGCAATTATATGTAACAATTAAAAAAAGATATAAAAAATAAAAAAATTCAGTTGCAACCAGTTAGCTATCGATGGATAAATTAATGTATAAGTAAAGGACAATACATAGATTTTTATAAAACTTAAAGTTATATATATAAACCCTTCAACTTCAAAACACCAATAATCGGCTTCCATAAAATAATTTTTGATATATTAGCAATATAAGAAATATCTAAGCTACGTTTAAAATAGTTATACAATGCATTGGGGTCAGTGAGAAACACTCCGAACCGCAGTTAGATAACACACTGCCTATGCGGATAAAGATATAGATAAACATCAAGGTATAACTAAATATTGAAATAAAATAAATAGGTTAAATTTATAAGTTATAACTGGCTGATTGAATGTGCCTCAATAGGAAAGATGATAGATATTGATAAATATATAATGGATAAAGACAGTGGAGGGGACAGCTAAAATAGTATGATCAACAATCAAGGATAATTCAGTAATAAATGATTATCATCCAAAAATTATCATTTATCCTTCAATAACATATATATTATTTATTTATGATAAAGAAAGATTATATTTAGAAAAGTAATTTCATCAATCATCCTTATTAACTTGTATACCCTTTTTTATTATTCTTTTTACTCTCTTTCTTCATCTGTTTCTATCTTTCTTTTTATTATTTCTTCAGCCTTGCCTTCTCAGCTCTCTACTACTTCTTTATCCTTGCTTTCTCTTACTTCTTCCTCGCCCTCTACTCCTCTTTCTGTTGCTTCTTAATACGCATTGCCTATTCTCTTCTTTGGATCCTCTATCTGTTAATCTCTAAAATGTGTCTATTCCTTTCTTAGTGTTGCTGTCTCTACTTTTAAACACACTAACATTTTCTATAGACCCCTCCACATTTATAACAAAACTAAAATTTGCATTTGCATGTCATATGATCGCACCCCTGGTTTTTTTAAACCCAAAATTTACATTTAGGGCATTGTTTAAACTTATTGCCTTTAGCAAATTATATAAACTATTTGTCTGATTCAGTAATAGTATGATGTACCTGATACTCTTTGCAACTCATATCCTTATGCCATTAAACTCGACAGTTCAAGCAGTACTCTTTGTTGCATTACAAACATACAAATCTATTTTAATCTCCTTATAAATGAAAAAACATATATTCACAACCTGGAGTAGGACACCATGATACACTATCTCCATTCTCCTCAGCATATGATTTCAAGGTTTGTTCTTGATATTTTTAAAACAGCTCATGAGGGAATATATTTTTCAAATCTGATTATGGTATATCTTGTTGGCAATCATCGCAGGCACATTTTATTGGAAATAAATTTGATAATATATTATGTTTATACGTTTCTATAAGGCATTTTCTATGAAAGATATGACCGCAATAAAGTATTGATACTTATTCATCAAACAGATTTTAATAACATATTTAACATGGAGCTTCTTATTAAACCGGTCTTTTTTAATCCTATTAATCATATTATTTCTGTATTTTTCTAGCCATCTATCTATCCTTAGAAACATATTAGTTCATACCTGATTCATCACCATTCGATGAATATTAACTTTATTAACCATTATCCATCTTTTTATGAACTAATCGATTATTCATCAGTTCACTAGGATTTTAAAGCAATTATTCTTTATATTAAAGTAATTCTTGTGTACCTTAATTAATAATCTATTACCGTATTATTCCTATTTGCGTTAAAATAATTTTTATTTTTTATGAACTAGTGACTCCCTTATTTATCTCTTTTAAAATATTCTATTCTGTTTACTCTCTGACATCTTTTTTGAACTTTTTTCTTCAGGATCATTTGAACTGACCATCATATCTCTTTAATTTATAAAACATTTTCCATCCTTATAATAAGATTATATGAATTTGACAATATCAATTGGTTACTTCATCATCATTTTCTATAAAGCCCTTGTGATTTAATCGATCTCTTTTGGATGATCTTCTATCAACATAAGTAACTGCTTAAATATCACTTATGATATGTATCCGGTAGACAACATTCTAAAAAGATATTCTAGGCATTGTATCAAGACTTAAAGAGGAAGATTCGTTTTAGCATATAAATAACCTAACTTAAATGTATGAAGAGGATAAAACTAACCGCTTAAAACAGGTGAACCCTTTTTTATTCTCTATAAAATATGATCGAAATCATGTTTGAACATTTTTATAATTCTTATTATATAATAAATAGTCACAAGCCTCCAATTTATACAAATTTTCAATAAACATAAAGTTATATCATAAATATAATCAATTCATCAATCATTTTTAGTCATTTTATAAATTTTATACCTCGTCTTAATAATTCATCATGAATTTCCTTTCACCGAATTAGTTAAATGAATTTGCTGTTATCAAACTTTTGCCTATCTTCACTTTATATTTCTATCCACGACCTATATCACTTATTCATATACGAATTATCGCCCATAATAAATCTGGCATCTACACAGTATTCAAATGAGAATCTCGCCTGACTGCCCTTTTCAATGATTCTTAAAGAAGTTATTGAGCATTATGTTTCATTACTTATTTGATTTTATTAAAAGCCTATATCTTAATTTATATACAGCAGGTTTGATGACCACTTGCTTTTGAAAAACTGATTTGAATATTTGCGAAACTTACTATTACAATGACAATTTTGGCTAATTTTAAATATTCTTTGCCATAAAATAATAATATAAGTCAATTATAATATATTAACATCATAATAACATAACCATTATTCTTTATATTATATCAATGAAAATAATATATAAACTTGATGATAATTATATTTAAGTTATATATAATAAAAGATGTTCAAACGCATAAACTAATAAGATTTATTAAAACGTAATATAAAAGACATCAACAGCGGAAGTTTAAATAAAATTAGAATTTTAGAAAGTCTATCCCTTAAAAAAATAAATGACAGCCAATCCAATCATTCATCAATCATGACCAGCTCCATCAATAGCTTTAGAAAAAATACATAAAACATATCCATCAATAGCTTCACCTCCAAATCAGAATTCTCTATAAGGACCAATCTTAAAAAAAGTATATCTAAAGATAAATAAAAATAAAAATAACAAGCAGTAGCTTAGAAAAAAATAATATCGAAATAATTATCAGTAGAATAATTACTATAAAAATATTACAATCGATCATTTGTAAAATCTTTAGTCCAATTTTTAAACAAAGACTGGGCAAATCTCTAAAAACAATATTTATCTTCAAAAAAGCTACAAAACTATTTACAAATAGTATTCCAAAGAGGAAACTGGCTAAAAGATCTCTCATAATAATTCATCTAAAAAGAATATGATATAATATAAAAGCAAGATCGTAAAATGATGGCCAGCATACTTTTTCATGAACAAACTGAATCTATAAGAGACGTTCAGGCAGTCATCCCATAAATCATTAAAAAAATACCATAATAAAAAATATTAAGACAATAAACAATAATATAATAATTACAACATAAATTGATCTAAATCTACGACCCTAAATTTTCATATTCGAACTCAAAGATCAAATAAAGACTAAGCCTCTATCTATAATAATTTATATACAAAAGAAATTAACTAAAATCTGATATATCACCTAAATTAAAAACAACATATTAATTCATCTAAAAAGTATAACAATACTTCAGCATCTACCAACGCTAATTAATTCGCCTGAAACATCTGACTTAATCGTCCGATCTCTAAAAATAAAAATACAACCAACTTCTAAACAACAAAACAAACTTCACACCCCTTCAACTTGACTACAACCTCATCTATAACCTCAAATAAAAATCACAACAACTCATCAAAAATGATCTTTAAAACAACATCATTAAATTTCATTAAGAAAAACATGATAAAGATAATAAACTTATCCTTAAGCTTTAGCAAGATCTATAAATCATAAAAATTGATAACTAAAGATTAACATCATAATACAATAGACTAAAATAAGAAATAGAACAATGGAAAAATAATATACCTGCTAAAGTACATGCATAAACACAAGTCTTCTTGATCAATCAAACCAAAGGTTCATAAAATAATAGCAGCAATGGCGGCAATCTTATTCATCAATTTCTAGATAATGTCATTACACCTTTTTCATTCAGTAAAGACATCACATCAAATTTAATCAGCATACTCGCCATCGATAAAATATTATATGACTATTAAATCATTAGATTGAAACTAGGCCTAAAGACATTCTAAACGTTTATATATTAATGGTTTATCATAAGGACTGGATGTAAAAAAATAGCACAGGTATTTATAAAAAACTTTCAATACAGCTTAAAATAACATAAAAACAGTCATAAAAGATTCTGGATATTCCAAAAAATATGTGGCTGGAATGGCTATAAACATAGAAATATGCAATAAGATCTATAAGGCATATTTTTTAGTAGTCATCTATGCTGGTATTATATAGTCCGATTATCTATGCTATACCGCAAAAAACTAAATTAAAACCCAACAGGCTATCACATTTTCCCTCCATTATCATGCTAATAAATCTTCAAAATCCCTCTACGTAAAATATATTAACTAATTTAATAATTCCTAATAGGCTAATAACTCTAGGTCCCCAATGACTTATCAACCCGTATCGATCGATATTGCATAAATGAAGTAAGCAAATTCAAGAATAATGATTAATAATTTCAAAAATAGCAATTATAATAGATACATATATTAAAATAGATCAATTTTGATCTGATTGCAGGGTTTGCCATAGAATATATATGCAATTTAAAATGTAGTGTTGTAGAGAAATTGTTAAGGACTATACAAAATAGACAAAGAGAAGATGGACATGCAATTGGTTATAACTAGTTTTAAATTATATATAAAAAGTTTTATAAAGATAAGCGATCTAAAATAGAATTAATATATGCAAAATTATGCATGGTAAATCAACATCAAATGACCAACGTCTAAAACATATACCCTGTAGCCCTAGCCATCATCTAAGACTAAACACCACTGAGATCTACTTTTTAAAAACTATAACCACTAAAATCATTAGTCCTTTCATAAAAAGCCAATTTAATGCGAGGATAAAAAAAGATCCTTCATCCAAATTCATATTAAAACTTCAGATAACGATTTTATCATTAATTTTATGATTTTTACAGCACAACAGCCTTTCTCTAATAGATCTTCAAAATAATAAAAGCCCTTACTAAAAAGCATCTAAAAAACACTAATAAAACCTAAAATGATATAATAAACCTACTATAAACAAAGCAATAACCAGTCAATAATAAACAGACATAATAATCTCTATCTGAAATAGATGAATAAGACAATTAATCCTCAAAAAGATAGATTTCGATAAGATAATAATAACCTAAAAATATGCTAGTAAATAAACTAGAAGAATGGAATAAAATAATTGTAAGAGTACCACATTTTACTAATCACGTTCTTACTATCGATCAGATTGTTATACATAATATGAAACGTAAAGAGATGATCGATGTTACATAATTTGCATGGAAAGTTCTAAGAGAAATATTAATCATAATCGGAAAAGATTGATAAACTTGTAAAAATATATTTTTTATGTATCTTTATTATCAATAGAATTAATCATATGTAACTATTATATTTTAAATCTTATAAATTCAAATTTTAACACAAAAACTATAACAATAGCACTATAGCTAATATAAATATGTCATACAATAATCCAAGAATGCATAACATATCACTATAAATTCGCTAACTATAACTAAGATAAAAACTATATAACAATACAAACAGTAGATCGATAGATAATAATATTAAAAAATTAGATCATCTTCTTTAAAGAGATCATAATGCTTATAAATAAGTATTGAATACTATTGAAGAAGAGAAAAGGATTATTATAGATAAGATCAATAAGATCAATAGATGTCTAGATGGGTAAAAAGGATAAATATCTGATAGAATTTATGAGATAATCTAATAGTTTTATATAAGATATGATCAAAAATTATGAATATATCAATCTTGAAAAATCAAAATGATAAAATTAATGTTTATGATGATAAATCTATAAAAAACTTATATATATCTTTATTGCATCAATCTATTATGTGATATAGTTTTATTATGATTGATAAAAAGTAATTAACTATATAAGTATATTATAAGCATATTAATAATTTTATCAATAAGATTTATATTTATATGTATTGTACGATCGGTAATAAATTTTAATAGATTCGATTAAAATTATTCCAAATTAATTGACGTAATATAATTCAACTTCAACATAAATGTTCGCTAGACTATCAAAACTCATTAACCCTATTAAATACCTACATCAATCATCATTCAACAAGTTCTTTAGACCTATTCATATTTAAAATGTCGTTAAAAGATCAACTATTTTAGCATTTCCAACTGTTATGATGTTCAATCAATATCTATGTATTGCGCCTATGAATGACGATTAAAAAAAATAAAAAACAACAAAAATTTCATATGAAAATCATAGTTTTATCTAATAGCCTAAGACTTTTTGGCAAAAAATCAGATCTTTTTTTGCACATCTCATCAGATTAATCCAATTATTATGTATCTACATGCCACCAATATTGCTTTTACCTTTGAAGTTCTTTAAATTAACATAGAAAATATGGCTTAGTTTATTCGTAAAATCTGTTTAAAAAGCTGGAGTCGTATGGATAAAGGCATTTCAATATTTAAGTCATAGAAGAGATGTAATTGGACCATAAATGTCTTAAGTATTTGCCCATTTAAGATAAAATGCACCAACTCACAGTTTTTAACTGACAAAATAAACATTTAAAAAAAAGTACGGCAAAGAAATAGAATAAATCTTTGATTAATTTGATAAAACCCCTATAGCTTCAGGTTCTGTAAGTCAAGTCTATAAAGCTATCTATAAAGGCAATAAAGTAGCTGTAAAAGTAAGGCATCCTTAAGTATAAAAACACATCCAAAGAGATGTAAACATACTATTTGGCATAAGTAAATTCTTATCTATTTTTTCAAAATCATATTAAATTCCAGTTGGTTAATAATCATTAAAAAAGACCTTAATTGATCAAATTGATTTCAACGTCTAAAAAGATAATTTAAATACATTCAATCATCAATTTCGTACAAACAAATATGTCTATTTCCCTTAAGCCATCTCACAACTAACAAGAGACTCAATCTTAATATAAACATTTGCATAAGGTGTACCCGTTACACATTTTTAAAATAATAGACATCCATTAAACGCAGTCATTGCTAGACTAGGCGCTACTACCTTCTTTTAGATGCTCTTCAAGAACAATTTTATACATGCTGACTGCCATGGTGGAAATATTCTTGTAGAAGTAACTAAACAAATCCCTACATTCTTTGGATAAATATACAATTATCTAACATAAAAATGGCATACTATCTAATAAAAAATTATATAATTTTATATGTAAAGTGATTCATTACGAAATCTCTATCGATCAAGTCGCTAATAATAAAAAAGAATCCGTTAATTATAAAAGAATTCATCATAAAAAGTAAAATTGAATTTGATCGATGCTGGTATGGTAATTCAGTTAAAATAGCAAGATAAAATAAATTTTGGTAATTTTATAAAGTCTATTCTTGAAGGCAACAGTTAAAAATGTGCTAATTTGATCTTCAAATTATCTAATTTCGATGGCAAAAAGATCATTTAAGGCAAATTCAAATAATATAAATAATAATTATTATAATTATTTAGTATATTAGACAAGAAATCTATATTTGATATTGAGGGAATGCAATTATTGATCGGGATGCTGAATATTATACGCTAGAATAATATGAAATTAGATGGATAATTTGCTACTTTATTAACTAATATCTGTGTATTATAATCTATTGCAAAGGATATTGACCCTAATATTCAGATTTTAAAATGTGCAGTACCTTATTTCAAATATGTGTAGGAAACTAAAGATATCAATATTTAAGAAATTAGCTCACATCTATTATGAAAACATCATGATTTTTTATGTAATTATATATAAATATACATAAATCTGCATAATTATTATAAATGATCGATAAATATCATATGATATAAAAGATAAATAGTGTTTTAAAATAAGTTATGACATATAGTACTAAGTATTATGCATTCTATTTTCTTCTTTATGATTGATTTTATTTTGATTTAATATATTAACATATATAGCTTGATAATTTTAAATTGAACTTATATTTATATTTTACAGATGTACCCAACTGGAAGTACTAAGTTCCAACAAACCAACTACTACACCAATACTACCACCACAAATACAACAACCTCCAACAACGCTATACTCATTAACTCAGGTCTCACTGATCGATAAGGCGCAAAAAGCGTAGCCAGAAGAATATTAGATACTTATGATCGTGATAGAAATGGCGTCATAGATAGTATTTAAGTCGTACCCATGATCGTTGATGCTTATAAATCATTTAACAGAGTTTTCTCCCCTTCAAGAGCAGACATCTAAAGCTATTTAAAGATATTAGATCGTAACGGTGATGGAAAAGTAACCCTTCAAGACCTATAAGATCTATGCACAAAGTATCTCACCTCCAAAATTTGATAAATATCAATCATCCTTTATTAAATTCATTTTTATCCATCAAATATATCATTAAAACAATAACAAATCATCTATAAATTATCATAAAATCATAAATATTACTTATAATTACTTATAGACATATCATCTTCTATCTTTTCTTGGCTTTTTTCCTCTTTTAGTAGGCGCCTTAGCCTTCTTTACCTTCGGCTATTCTTAAACCAACAAAGAATCTAACTGCAGTGTCTATGGCAATATAACATAACGTATTGAACTACCTCTAACGGTCAGTTGATCAAGTTGAATAGGATTTTTATCTATATTTTATAATATATATACCTTTAATAGTCATTTTAACATTTTGTAAAAAAGTATTCATTTTGATATCGACACCATTGATTGAACCAACTACTACACCAATACTACCACCACAAATACAACAACC
>Ga0169931_10011685_pt1 | contig 12316 bp, 18 predicted proteins | sample Kivu_15m_20L_FD_129675 | JGI IMG/M metagenome (GOLD analysis project Ga0169931, IMG submission 129675) | Freshwater microbial communities from Lake Kivu, Western Province, Rwanda to study Microbial Dark Matter (Phase II) - Kivu_15m_20L... | ecosystem: Environmental > Aquatic > Freshwater > Lake...
CCACCATTACTCATTTGCTTTAATTGCTTTATCGCTTCCTCAACATGGGGAACGATGATGTATCTGTTTTTGCGAGCGTAGGTCAAACACTGGATAGCCAACTTGTCGCTATATCCGTCATTTTTGCCACACACTCCACCGTCAGTCACCCATACCAACGGTGCTTTCAGATTACGGCGATTTTTTACGCCCCACTGAATCGCAGGGAAATCCACGCCGTTTCCGTGTCCATAGTCGCAATTATCAACATTTTCTACCATGCGACCCTTATCGGCGACTATCCAAAAGTTCGGGATATTCTTGCCATTTCTGTCGCTGTAAATCGCAACAGTAGCACCTGGGGCATGGATAATAATTTGATGAATCTGCTCAGTGGTGAACGACATTGACCCACTTGCGTCAATGATGACCATACCACCAGTACCTTTTGTAGTTCGGTCAAACACTCGCATAGCAGGGTCGGTAAGCATACGGTGGATTCGGCGTGGTCTGCGACCCATGTTGGTAGCGATTCGTTTCTTGCCCATAATGCCTGAACTAATTTTTGGCATTGGACAACGCTCAACGACAAGTTCACCCCATGTTCCAAGTTCCGAATCTGCTGGCGTGATTCCTCTAAAGCGTTCGCCTTTACGGTCAGCAGGCGACTCACCATCGCCTTTGTTGCTGTGCGATTTATCTACCCCCTCTTTGGTAGTAGCACCGTCTTTTGTTCGGTGTTTGGGTGGTGGAAAATCAGCAAGACGGTCTAGCCACTCTGCTAATCTTTCAGTGTTAGCGAAGCCCAATGGGGAAGGTAGCCCTGTGCTTTTGTCGGGAACAAGGGTAGAACCTACTGGCGACCACTTATCAGCCTTGCGTATTTCTTTTACTGCTCGCTTGCCGATTTCCAATAATGCGTCACCCCATGCTCGGTCATGTCGCCGTATTCCGTTTAGGAACTGCTTATGACCAGCAGTACCAGCAGTAGCAATACACATAGCCACTGCCCCTGCCCAGTCTCGGGTCAATGCCATGCGTTCGCCAGCGTTGAGTTCACTTCCGTCTGAGAGATGTTTTTTTACATCAAAGCCTTTCTTTTGCGCCAAGTAGTTCACTCGCAATTCCTCTACGGCTATCATCGCCGTTTCGCTTGCTACTTCACGCTCTATCCACTGCTGAAATTGCTCGGCAGTGGGTGAGATTTTGGCGTGAATCATCTCATGCGCTCGGATTACTCTTGCTAAATCCGACTCGTTAGTTGGTACGAGCATTATGCGCTCGTTCACACTTGTAGTCGGTTCACCTCGTACAGGTCGGCAGTGTTCTACTGTCCATTGACCATGCTCTACATCGTTTCGCTCAAGCATGGCAGGTAGGGGTCTGTTAGACCCCCTACCTTCATTTTTCTTACCAAAGGATTTTCCTTTGGCTGTTGGTGTTTTGGTGGACATGAGTTATCTACCCCCTCAGAGTGAATCAACTTTGATAGCGTCAAGCACTTCTTTTGCTCGGCTACCGAAAGTCAAGTGGCAGGCTCGTTCCATGCCAACTTTTGCTCGGAGTGTGTCCAGTGCGTAGAACGCTCGGAGTGAGATTCGGTCATCACCAGCGTCAGCCATGCGAACGGCATAGCCACGCAGGTCAGGCGACAAGCGCACTAGGGCGTTCGGGTGTGGTTGGTTGATTCTGATACGAATAGGGAATCGGTCAGCGAGTGCTGTGGGTAGTTCGCCCATGTTCTCAATGTTCGTGGTCATCACGGCTGAGAACCCTGCGAGTGGTTTTACCACATCGCCAGTTTCGGGGTGTTCCCAAGAAGCAGACTCAGCAGAGTCAAGCATGGCGAGCAGTGTTGCGAACACATCGCCCGAAGCCTTGTCCACTTCATCTACGATTAAACGACCACCTTGAGTGCCGTTGCCCTTCCATGCTTTTACAGCAGAACCGTCAAGCCACTGGAAGCCACCTTTGCCGTTCGGCATGAAGCCACCAGTCACATCAAAGTTGGTCATGTCCTCGGTACATACCAGTCGGTACGCACCAGCCGATACATCACCAATGGTCAGACCACCATAGGTCTTACCAATGCCTGAAGCACCGAAAAGGATTACTCGGTCAATGCCTGAGTTCAGGCAGTCCTCAAGTGCTTGCCAGCACTCGGGGAGTTTTGTTGTTTCTTTTGTCGCCATGTTGTTTTCTCTTTCTCTAGTAGGGATAGGTATGGCACTTCATACCCTATGGCAGTGGACAGCAGATTAGCAACCCGACTTATCTACCCCTCTATCGTGTTTGGCAACTTATCTACCCCCAGTAGTTCTTTCCACCACCGTCAAAGCCCATAACCAGTCAGAAAGAAATCCATTTTTTTTCAGATTTCTGTGTGGGAATACGGCGAACGCCTGTTCAGACTTATCCCCACACGACCCCCCAACCCGACTCGCTCTTGCTTTGCGAGTTTGAGCCCCGCTGCCGTTTTGTTAACCGGGGCTTATTTTGGAAATAAAAAAAAGCCGAAATAAAATTCGGACTTATCTACCCCTATTACTTTTTGCGAACTCTGTCGTGAATCGGGATTACCCGATATTGACCCTTCTTGATTTTCTCAAAGACTGGTGATGTTTTCACATAGGTCAGCGTGGTCTGATATGAGAATCCTGATTTTTGTTCTAGTTGCTCAGTGGTGAACTTCTTTCCTTCATTTTCGTTCGCCCACTCAATAAATGTTTCCCACTTGTTTTTGCGCTTTGGTTCTTTTTGTTTTTTTGTTTTTTTCTCTTGCTTGATGTATTTATCGCCCAAGTATTTTGTGATAACTTCTGTCGCAGTATTATCATCAACCGAAAGTGCCTTTAGCGCAGCGAACGGACTTCTTGATAAGCCTTCGCTTTGCCAATACTGAAGCACATATAGCGCGCGAATAATCTCACCAATTTCTTTGTCTCTTTCTTTCGGCACAGCAAACTTGCTTCCGTACTTATCTACCCCCTCTTGCCACAGTTCAGCATTTACTTCATCTACTAGGTCGTCAGTGATTTTTTTCATTTTTTCTTGCCTTTGCCCTTCTTGGATTTCTTTGTAGATTTTTTCGGGTGTTTTACTTCGGCGAAGGTCGGAAACGCTTCCTTCTCGTAATAACGAATAACCGTCATTAGTTTTATGCCTGCGAGTTCGGCAACGCTTGTATCTCCGTCATCAAGTGCTTCTATTTCCTCGTCAGTAAAGTCCTCGTCGCTGAATACGGTCACTCCGTCACCAGCGTCAATGAGAGTGCCAGTTCCAGAGTGGTACACATAGTAGTTGATTTTTCGCTTTTTCATTTTTCCTGTTGTCCTAACTGACTTTCGCTTACTACTGACGCTAAAGCACCTACTAGAAACTCTACGGCATTATCGCCCCATATTGCCCGTGCGAGTAATGCGAGTTCGTTTTCTTTCTCAGGGTTGCTCATCATGGGGTTTCTTTTTCTGCGATTCCCATTAAATAAAGCCGTATGTCCAGTAATGAGTCGGTCACTTCGTTGGCAGGCACGATTTCCCTACCTGAACAGTATTTAATCAGTGAATCAACAAGACCCAATGCTACATCTATATCGCTATTTGAGAGTTCCATTTAAGTTATCTACCCCTAGTTCTCGTCTGAGTCATCGGGTTTGCGCCAGTGTTTAAGTATGCCATCGGCTTTTCGGTTAAAGTGAAGGAATTGGATTCCACGATATAGCAATTCATCAAGACGACCCCTTTCATCGTCATCGCTGGTTTCATCGGACTCAAACACAACTTCAGTGAATACTGGCAAGCCATTGTCGTCATACTTAAACGAACAAACATTGGTGAATTTGCCAGTCAGATTCCAGTCGTATCCGTGAATCATTACTGTCTCAACAATGGTGGTAAAGGGATTCTCGGCAAAATCTTTCGCCATTTCGCCACGCTTGTAGGAGTCGTTGGGTTTTTTGTTTTTGCTCTCATCGCTGTCCATATAGCCTTCGCAACAGAGAAATGTGAACGCAAATTCATCTATTGGCATCATGCCGATTATGTCGTGTAGGCACTCGGCAGGGTCGGGTTTGTGTATTAGTGGAATAACAGCACACTGGAGAGTGCGAGTTAATCCCATTTTCTTACACTCACGACTAAGAGATTCCATGTGGTCTTGGTCATCATCGTCATCGTCATTGGCTTTTGGCTCAAAGACCACTACGAGCATACTTGGACTATCTGCTACGCCCTGTTCACGGCAAGTTTCTGTTTTGGCGTGTTGCGCCCTAGACATTAAATCCTTCATCAGGATTTCTGCTTCTTGTCTCAAGGTGGTATTTTCCATTTTGTTTTTACCCTTTGTTTAATAGGTGATAGGTAATATCAAATTTATACGATAAGACAGCAGATTAGCAAAAAGACAGCAGATTAGTTTAGAAAAGTTTTATCTACCCCCTTCCACCACCGTCAAAAGATTTACTCTTTCCAAATATCACAGTGAATGATTAAAAAAATCATTTTTTTGAGCAAAAGCCAGCACCCAGTTGGCAAACTTATCCCCAAATGACCCCCCACTTTTGGCTCACCCCTGCTTTTGTGAGTTTGAGCCCCGGCTTATTGTTTGCCTGCGGGGCTTATCTTGGAAAAAATAAAAAAAGGAAAAAGTTATCTACCCCTAATCCTGTAGGACTTGGGTGGTGTTGAGAACAAATCCGACAATTCGCCAAGTGTCTATTGGGTGTTCTACCCAAAATCGTTTCAGAAATTCTTTACGCCCTGAGTAGTAGAAAATGTCGTCATCTAAGATTCCGTAATTATCCATTTCGTATTCATCGCCTTCGTAGATTCGTGGCTCTGTTGAGAACGAGATATAGAAATTCTGGGAATCCTCGCTGTTATTCCAGCGCAAAGAACAATACGCACCAATAATGGTTTCTTGAGCGTAAAAAGCACGCCAACTATCCCATAGATATTTCATGGTGAGTTGGATTCGGTTGATTAAATCTGCCATAAGAAGTTATCTACCCCTTGATGTGGGTGTGGAACGGGGGGCGAACCACACCCACAATTAGGTTATTTCAATAAGTCCTTTGCGTTCATCTTAAATGCGTATGCGATACGAAAGAAAGTTTCCATACTTGGTGAGAAATGACCGTTCTCAATGCGATTTATGGTTTTTCGGTCAATGCCTGCCAGTTCAGCAAGTGCGTCTTGAGACAAGCCTGCTTTTTTGCGTTTGGCAAGAATTCTCTCTGCCATTAGTTGTGTTTGTTTCTTGATAATGGCTGTAGTCATGTTATTGCTCCTTGTTTGTTTTGATTTATTGTTTTATTCGGTCTTGATTTAATTTGTAGGACTAGAAGGTTCTAGGTCGTCAAGAATCACCTCGTTTGCGTCAAATTGGGAAAGAGCCTTGTCTCGTTCGTCTATAAGATTTACCATACGCACCTTATATTCGTATTCCACTTTGCTCCTTCGTTTCTGAATACCGTTTAGATATTGCTCAACGCACTTTTCTGCCTCATTTATTAGTTTGTCGGTTCGCTCGTTTTGCCACTCGCTCAAGGCTTCATAATACAAATCATGTGTGTCCTCATTTTCCGATTCGTATAAATTTCCGATTTCGGCTGGGATTTCGCAGTCGCCCGAACCCTCACCAATTATCGTTCCGTTATGGACTACTTCCCACACGGCAAACATTTCTGATTCCTCTGTCGAGACAACCTGAAATATAAGGTTTGGATAAAGTTCGGAAATATGTGTCACCAAGCCCGTCGCTGGCGACCACGCAGTTTGGTAAGACAGTGTTATTTCAGTGTCGCTGTCTGAGATTTCATCTAATTGCCCCTCGGGATTACTGTGGTCAAATGGGTGGCTAGTTAAATCTGTATCCGTGTCGCCCCATTTCGTTCCCCAATGACTACAACACCACTCATACCAGTCAGACGCACCGTAGGCAGACATAAGGTAATTACGCAGTTTTTCCAAATCGTCACCTGTTAGTTCTTTGGATGTAGATTCGCCTGAGATTCGTCCAGTAAAGGGTGCTGAGTATTTTCTCAATTCCTCAGGGCATGGATAAAGGTCAGAAATAGACAGATGTTTGACTTCACACTTTTCTGTCGTACCGTCACTCTTGATTTTTTCCTCAGTCACCTGAATCGTGATATCGGAAACGAACTTTCGCAAATGAACGGATTTACCAGTAATTTTCATGTTGTTATAGCACCAGTTTGGCATGACCCAAATCTATCCCCACAGACAGCAGATTAGCAACCCCACTTATCTACCCCTTTCCACCACCGTCAAATGCCTTAAACCATAAATGTTCCGACCCACAACAGGACTACGGCAATTCATGACGAGGATAGGTGAAACTTATCCCCAAACGACCCCCCAAGAAATCACCATGATATTGTCGTCGATTTAAGCCCCGACTGTGTATCCGTTAGCGGGGCTCAAACGCGCAACAAATAAAGTTATCTACCCCCTAGTGCGTGTTTCGGGGGTAGATAACTCGGGGGATTTATTCGGTGGGCAGTTTGCCTTCGGTTAGATAGGTGGTCATCTCATCATCTGTGAGACTGTAAATCTTTGGTGCTAAATCCATTTCGCTGACTTGCGCCTGAACTATCGTGACCATTTCATCGTTCGTGGATACTTGCGCCCAGTAGGCGAGAGTAGATTCGTCAAAGAATCGGTCAGGTAAATCGTGATTCTCACCGTCATATTCACCTTCAGGGCTTATGCCACCAACTAGAACGACATTTCCGACCAGTGGGCGAGAGAACAGCAGACTAGCGACAGTGTTCACTGGCAGACCGATTAGTAGTCCTTCATCGTGAAGGTAGCCGACAACCGAACCGTCACTATTGCTCACGGAATCAAGATAGCCACCAACTAGGTCGGTGATAATTTCGTATGAATCATCTTTCGGTAGTTCGATTTTTCGGTGCTGACCGTCAGTTGAGATTAGTAGTGCTTTCGACATTTTTTGCCTTTCGTTTAGTAGTTGATTTCAGATTAGGGGAACGCTCACCAAATTAGCAACTCAACTTATCTACCCCCTTTAGTAGCAGGGGTGGTGATTACCCCCTGCTACTGGTGGAGTGGGGATTAGGCTGACTTGCTTACTTTCTCGGGCTTGCTCACCTTGACTGGTTTCTCTGCGCCTTTAGCAGGTCGCACAAGAACACGCACCGACTCGGTGAACGAGACAACAGCCTTGATAACTCGTTTTGGTATTTCATTTTTTGCTTCTGCTGAATCCCAAGCCTTTGTGTCCACTTTTGGTTTGGTCAAGCGTCTGAACACGGCAGGCGAAACAAGTTTCTTGAGTTTGTCGGTATCCCAAGACCTGTTTTGTGAAGGAACGACAAGAACACGCAACTCGGCGAGTTCGGATTCGTTGATTCCTGCTTCGGCGTAAGTCTCAATAATAAGAGACTTCGCTTCGTCATAAGCCTGCTCGGCTAATTCTTTGGCAGTCAAAGCGTCTAGGAACGCTTTGGTTGCTTGTTCTACTGTTGCCATTTGTTTAATCCTTTCGTAGGTTTAGGTTTGCGTATGGCAAGCCATACGCTAACCGATTAGACACCGAATTAGCAACATCTCTTTACAACTTATCTACCCCCTTATTAGTGAACTGCGACACACTGACTTATCCCCAAACGACCCCCCACTTCCCCTGCCACGATTCGTGCGCCACTATTCTCTCCCGTGTGGTTGAGCCCCGGCACAGATTTCCCCAAGACGGACAGCGGGGCTTATCCCTGCTCTTGGGTGGGGGCTGGGTGGGTGGTCGTTCGGCGATAAGCCCTGATACAGACGAACGGCTTTCTGAGATTTATCGTCTTATCGGACAGACATACGACCTACTCGCTGGGGTTCGCTCTGTCGTTGGCAGAACACGGCTGACGGTGTTATCTACCCCCATAGTGCCCGACCCCAATAGGGGTAGATAAGTAGGGGGATAAAGAAAGTAGGGGGTGGGTCTTGCGACCACACCCCCCACTTGTGGGAAGTACCTTTGGGAAAGGAAAGGGGGTTACAGGTACTTCGCCACGCTTGCGTAAGTGCTGGCACTCACATACTGCTCGTCAGTAAGTTTCAGCACCCGTATCGCCTGAGTGATTTCTTCACTTTCGCAACGGAAAGTGTGTTCGTGGTAGTGGTCAGGGCGTTCTGGCTCTTTCGGAAGTGCGCTCTTGGGAAGTAGCACCGTTACGCTGAACTCCACTTCGTTCTTGTTCTTGTTTGGTCGGTGATAGTACGAGTTCTCGCTTGCGTCAGACAACTTGCCCTTACCCGATTTGATAAGTTTCAGTACGGCAAGGTTGTAGTTCTCTACTGCTTTCTCGTACTTCTCTTGTTCCTTCTCTTGGTTCTTGTACCGAGCCTGACGCTCGGCAAGAGCCTTCTCTAAGTGAGAGATGAGAACACTCACCTTCACTTTCACTTTGACGGTGGACATTATTTGTATTTCTCCCTTGTTTAGTAGTTGATTTGGGTTGTGGTGGTGGGGTAAGTTATCTACCCCACCACCGACACTTTATTTCTGCTTCTTACGGCGAGCCTTCTTGCGAAGTTGCTCTAACGCATCAGCGAGACTGCCCCTTGCGTTGCCTTCGTCAGTAACGGTTTCGTCAGGCGTATCGCTGAAACGCAACACGCTGGCAACACCGTCATCACACAAGAAACAGGCAAGACGAACACGCCTTCGGTCTGGGTGAAGTGATGGTGCGATTTCATCACCTTCATCACTATTTACAGGCGCAGCCCAACCACAAGTAGCGACAAGAACTTGGTCGTGTTCGGCGAGAGCCTTCACGCTTTCCTTGTCTTTCAGCAGTTCGTACACATCACCGTTCTCGCTGATTTGCGAGAGCGTGATTACTTCGTTCGGGCTGGACAGAACGGCGAACAGGACTGCTCGCTTGTGTTCGTACCCGTATCCGATTTCGCTGTTCAGGACTTTCTCAGCCCTTTCAGCGATTTCTAGTTTGTTGCTCATTTCGTTACCCCTTTCGTGGGTGTTGGTTGTTGTACCACACCCTACCCGATAGGACAACAGATTAGCAACTCAACTTATCTACCCCCTAATCGGTTCGCTTTCCACCACCGTCATAGTGTTAGGGGAAGTCCTAACACTTTCTCTGCCCCACCCACTTCCGAGAACAGAAACTTATCCCCAAACGACCCCCCATTTCGTTCCCCTGCCCTTGCGAGTTTGAGCCCCGCAGTCATTTCGCTTCGCAGAAATAATCGGGGCTTATTTAAGCAAAAAAAAACAAGTAGAAAAGTTATCTACCCCTATAAGTTGTGTTCACTTGGGCAGTCGTCGTATGGGTTCTCGTTGCCTTCGTTATCCTCGCACGAACACCAACCGAATAACTCCACTTGTGTTTCGTGAGTGAGTTCGGCTAGGTCGTCGTAAGACGGTGAACCACCGAGTTGGTCTATAACCAAACTCCAATAGTCCACAAACAGTTTCTCTGCGCTATTCATACTTATCTACCCCTTAATCGCAAGTCTCGTACACTTCACCAGCGTCGTCAAGCGTCAGCGTACACTTGTCGTTGGTCGGTAGGTAAATTGTGTCGCCAGCGTAAATCGTCGTGCCGTACACTCTCACTACTTGGTCTAGTGCGCTCACCACCTCGCCAGCGCAATACTCACGCACAATACCGTCAAGCGTGTCGCCAGCCTCAACGGTAATCGGAAATCTCTCGCAAGCAAATCCTTCCCTTGTGAACGATAGAGACACCCATAGTGCCAACCACAACGAACCAAATATGAACGCAATAAATAAAGTTTCCCCAATTAGACCACGCTGTTCGGCTCGTCGTCGTCGTCGCAAGTTATCTACCCTATAGTCAGTCATCTTATTCCTCGCCTTCCTCTTTCCACTCGTCGTCAAGGAACGCCCACTCGTCGTCGTCGTCATCATCTGGTTGCTCATCAACGCTAAACCACTTCATTACAGTTCGCAACAGGTTGTCGTAGTTGCCTGATGTTGCTTCAGCGTGGAACGCTTGCCACTCACTATCTGGCAAACTATTCTTTCGCATAATGCGCTTCACTCTTGCGAGAATAGAGAACGCATTACCGTCTTGACCGACTAGGGGTATGTTGATATTTGGGTATTTCACGGTGATAGTCATACCACTAACGCTACAGCGATAGACAACAGATTAGCAACCCCATTTATCTACCCCTTTCCACCACCGTCATTTGATACAAGTGCCAACACTTTCCCTGTCTCAGCGTTTCTGAGAGTAGAAACTTATCGCCGAACAACCCCCCACCCAGCCCTCTTTGCTTCGCAAAGAAAAGCCCCGCTTAGAAAAACGCAAGCGGGGCTTAATCTCGCGCAATGAATACTTATCTACCCTTAAATAAATTGCCCGACACTAATCGTGGTGATTAGGTACTTATCTACCCTATATCTGCCGTTTAGATTTGGGCATAAGTAATCGTGAATGACTTGCCCGTAGGGCAGTCGTGGTGAGATAGGTGCGCCGTAAGTATCTCGCCGTCTAGTCTGTATCGCAATATCCATTCACTATTCACGGTAATCGCGCGAATAAACTCGTCTATATCAAAGTAGTAATCGGTCTGAAATATAAAGTCGCAGTCTCTATCCCATAGGGGCAAGCCTTTGACTGCCCAAAGGTTAGTGGGATTACTACTCCACCAGTCGCCTAGGTCGTGTTCTAGTAGTTCTTTATTCGCACTCTGGCACTCGCCATAACACACAGTCGCGTCGGAATAGGTATCCGATAACGGAATATAAGTTTGGCAGGTACAGGCGTTAGTAATAACGGACTGCCATTCTTTGACTTCGTTCATAACTCACCCCGTTCTTTGAGTGTTTGCCGTTCGGCGTCAATATCGCGTTCTAATGCGTCTTGTCGCGCTTCGTTCTCGTCGTATGTCTCGGCGTTCACTAATATTTCGCCATCTTCGTCAAGCATATAGAAATTCGTAAAGTAAAGACGATATCCATTGTCGTCTTCGTAGTCGGTATAACCGATACTCTCAAAGAATTGCCCAGTTGCCCACGCGCACTTCAGTTCGTTAATTCGTAAGTCATCGCCAAAGTAATCGGCGTAATTCTCTTGCGTGATTAGCGTAGGTCGCCATTCGGGCTCGGTAGTTATCCACCTATCTAGTGCTTGTCGGTCTAATTCCATATCTTTATCCCCTATCTATTGTCTATTGACTTACCACTAATGATAACGATAACGCCACCAGATTAGTAATGCTTAACTTATCTACCCCTATATTCTTAGCGTTAGCGTGTGTCTTGGGTGCGTTCGTCTTGGGTGCGTTCGTCTTGCGTTCGCGTACCATAAACGCGCAAACTTATCCCCAAATAACCCCCCAGAGCCAATACCCAACCTTGTTGGGGAAAGCCCCGATAATAAAGCACAGAAGCGGGGCTCAATCCGTCGCACTTTGACGCTATTTAACTTATCTACCCTTTAACTGAATCTCGTCAGTTTGAGTCTTTGACTATTCGCTGTCTGAATCTAGGAATGATTCTAGGTGGGCATACTCAACTAGTGCGTGTGTTGGGCAAGAGTTCTCGTCACGCCATAACACGCCATCTGGTAGTGCGATGACTTTATCCCACTCGCCTGCGTTGGCGTTGGCGATAGCCTCTAAACACGATTCCAACATCGCACTCGGAATCGCTGGATAGTGATTGCTAGACAAGTGCCATGCGAGCGCTTGCCTGAACTCGGCGACCTCTAACATCGCCTCTGCGGATAGTCTGCCCATTAGGTTAATCCTCTCTCTCGGTTATTTACTGAGTTAATAGTATCCATAACGCCACCAGATTATTAACTCTTAAACTTATCTACCCTTTAAGGGATAGGCTTCTCTGCCATCGTCTGAACGACTGCGCCGTTCGGGTCGGTTAGAGTGATAGCACCGTTGCCCCATAGTAATTTATTTGGATAAGCCCTATCCATTATCTCGGCGATACTATTTAACATCGCCTCGCCATCGGTCTGCGCTTCTATCGCAATAGATTCACTATCGCCTTTAAGTTCTGCCGTAAGTGTGTAAGTTGCCATGATTAAGATACTAACGGTATCGCCACCAGATTATTAAACTAAGAACTTATCCCCAAATAACCCCCCAAAGCCTATTCGCCCCTGTCGGGGGGAAGCCCCGGGCGCGCGTGCGCACGACGCGCACGCGGGGCTCAAACGCACGCTAGAGCGTAGGCGTAAGGTAATAGCAGGGTAGATAAGTACGACGAACACTTATCTACCCTAACTACTTAGAGCAGGTCGTAATGGTGCTCACAGCACGGGATTACGCCCGTAGGCGTTGCCCGTGTC
>Ga0169931_10011686_pt1 | contig 12315 bp, 2 predicted proteins | sample Kivu_15m_20L_FD_129675 | JGI IMG/M metagenome (GOLD analysis project Ga0169931, IMG submission 129675) | Freshwater microbial communities from Lake Kivu, Western Province, Rwanda to study Microbial Dark Matter (Phase II) - Kivu_15m_20L... | ecosystem: Environmental > Aquatic > Freshwater > Lake ...
AAAAATTTGGCCGCAGTGCCTTACCAGATAATTAGTCCAGCAAATAACGGATCAATTATAGGTATTTATCAAGATTCCATGCTTGGTTCATACTTATTTACAAGAGAAAATGTAAGATTCAACGCAAGACAAGCGATGAATTTACTGATGATGTTTAATGGAGTGAACGAGAACGAACTTTTGAAAGATATTCAGAAGGAAGGAGGAATTACAAATTATGATATTTTAAGTCAAATCATGCCGCCATTATCAATGAAAGGCAAGGTCGAAATCAAAAACGGTAAATATATTAAAGGCCAAATGGATAAAGGTGTATTAGGTGGAAGAACTCGAGGTTTGTTACAACGCGTTTGTAATGATTTCGGAAATATGGCATCCGCTAAATTTATTGATGATTTACAAAATATTGTTACTGAATACATGAAGAATGCAGGATTTAGTGTCGGTATCAGTGACTTAATTTCCAACCAAGAAACAAATGATAAAATTATTAAAGTAATTACCGATAAGAAAACGGAAGTAAAAAATTTGATTGACCAAGTTCAATTAGGAGTTTTTGAAAATAATACTGGAAAAACAAATGAACAAGAATTTGAAACTCAAGTAAATAGTATTTTGAATCAAGCCACTTCAGAAGCTGGTAAAATTGGTTTGAAAAATTTATCCGAAGGTAACCGTTTCGTTGAAATGGTAAAAGCGGGTTCCAAAGGCTCCGATTTGAATATTTCATTTATGATTTCTTGTCTTGGACAACAAAACGTAGATGGTAAACGTATTCCTTATGGTTTTGAACATAGAACATTACCACACTTTACTAAATACGATGATTCCCCAGGCGCTCGTGGTTTTGTCGAGAGTTCTTACATTAATGGATTGACACCTCAAGAACTATTTATGCACGCAATGGGTGGTCGTGTTGGTCTTATTGATACCGCAGTAAAAACATCTACTACTGGTTATATTCAAAGAAGACTTATTAAAGGTCTTGAAGATTTAATGGTTAATTATGATATGACAATCAGAACGAATAAAAATAAGATTGTCCAATTTAGATATGGTGATGACGGTATTGATACTACAAAAGTTGAAGACCAAGAAATGCCAATTGTTGAAATGAGTACTCAGGACATTTATAATCATTATTTAATTCCTGAAGAAACCGGAAAGGTAAAAACATTAGCTAACATTTTCCTGAAAAATACAATGACAAGACTCAAGAAACAAGAAAAAGATTTTGCTTCTATAATGAATGAAGTCGTTGAAACAATGATTGAACGAAGAGATATTATTATTAAAAATGTATTCAATAATAAAGGGGATAAAATTGTTAACTGTCCAGTTGCTTTTACTTACGTTATTAATACTATTCAAGGACAATGTGGAATTACATCATCATCATTAGTGGATATTACACCATTAGAAGGATATCAAATGATTAAAGATTGTTTTGAAAAACTCAATAAAATTTATTATTCACCACCAACACAACTATTCGAAACATTATTCTTCTACTATTTATCACCAAAGGAGTTGCTTGTTGTAAAACGATTTAATAAAAATGCATTGACATTACTACTTGACACCATTTTGATCGATTATAAACGTGCAATTGTTACACCTGGAGAAATGGTCGGCATGATTGCAGGGCAAAGTATTGGGGAAGTTTCAACACAAATGTCAGTTCCTTACGAGACTCAGCATAAGATACTGGTTAAAAATAAAAAAACAAATAAATGCGAGCTTAAATCTATTATTGTTGGTGAATTTATTGATAACCTTATTAAAGAGAACAATGAATACACATTTAATACAGGGCACGAGAATAGTGTTGAAACAATATTAGAAAATATTGATGATGAATATTATATTCAAAGTGTAAATGAAGATGAGACGACACAATGGAGTAAAATATCGCACGTGAGTAGACATCCTGTAAATGGTCAACTTATGAAAGTATATACTAAAAGTGGTCGTGTTGTAGAAAGTACACCAAGCCATAGTCATCTTATTAGAGATAATCACAAAGTGATTCCAATTAAAGGGTTTGACATGAAAGAAGGAATGCGTATTCCTGTTTGTAAAACCGCGACAAATTTATTCACAAATGACTATATTGATATTGGAAATATGAAAGTAAGTCTTGATAAAAAATTCGGGTGGTTTATTGGAGCTTATTTATCAGAAGGTAATTTAAATTATAATGAGATTGCCATTACAAATGTTTCAGATATTTATATTCAAAATATAAAAAACATCGCTAATATGTTTAATAAAGAATGTCGTATTGTGTCAAAACAAGGAGAATACGGGCTATCCGTTACAACTAAATTTAATTGTCAGGATCTAGCTAAATTGCTTTTAAATACGTGTGGTAATGGTAGTTATAATAAACGTGTTCCTGACTTTGCTTTTACTGCACCAGAAGAATTTAAGTCTGGTTTATTACAAGGATATTTCGACGGAGATGGAAACTTTCAATGTGACGATAAACATCATCAAATACGTTCCTGTAGTAGAAGCGAACAATTGAGTAAGGATTTATCATTAATATTAAATTATTTCAATATATTCTCAACAATGAATACGGAAATAAAAGGAAATAAAAAAATGTATCACTTAAACATTAGTCCTAAATATGCTGAATTATATAAAAATAAAATAGGTTCTGGACTTGACACAGATAAACTTGAAAATCTTGTTAAATATATTAATAGAAATGATGTGAAATTTCTATCAGAACAAATTGATAAGATTAATGGATTAGGAGAAGTAATTGCTTATTGTGGCAAAACCCTGAAATTGCCAGGCCAAAGCAGAACTTATGGTTTTTGGAAAAACAAAGAAAGTATTGGTCGTAGAACGTTAGAAAAATATTATGAAACATTTGTAACTCATCCAGATTCGAAATCTATACAACCCCAACTAGCGATTTTAAAACAAGCTATTAACTCAAATGTTGTATGGGATGAAATTATTCGAATCGAATATTATACACCAGAACAAAGCAATTTTGTCTACGATTTTACGGTTCCTGGTCCACAAACCTTTATGACGGATTATGGTGTTATTGTACACAATACTTTAAACACTTTCCACTTTGCAGGTGTTGCGTCCAAATCTAATGTAACTCGTGGTGTACCCAGAATTGAAGAAATTTTATCGTTATCTAGCGAGATTAAAAACCCTTCATTAAGCGTTTATCTCAAACCAGAAGACGAACGACATAAAGAAAAGGCACATACTATTATGTATATGCTCGAACATACTAGATTAGAAGAAATTGTTAAGTCCACTGAAATTTGCTTTGACCCGGATGATTTGAATACATTGATTGCTGAGGATAAAGATTGTATTGAGCAATATAAAGCTTTTGAAAGTTTAGTGGATGAATGCAATGAAATTAATCTTGAATCGGGTGAAACTGAGAAATCAAAATGGATTGTGAGAATGATTATGGACCCTGAAATTATGCTTGAAAAAAATATTACAATGGACGATGTAAACTTCACACTAAAGACCTGTTATGAGGACCAAATAAGTTGTGTATACTCTGATTTCAATTCTGATAAATTAGTATTCAGAATTAGAATGAATGATATATTGAAAGCAGGAAATAATAGAGGCGGCCAAAAGAAAACGAAGGCAAATCCTCTTGACCAATCTGACCAAATTTACATCTTGAAAAATTTCCAAGATCAATTACTTCAAAAGGTGGTATTAAGAGGAATTGAAGGCATCACAAAAGTTATTCTTAGAAAAGTACTGGATAATGTTGTAGAAATTAATGGTGTTTATAAGAAACAGGATATATGGGTTCTTGATACAATTGGAACAAATTTGTTAGATGTTTTGGGTCTCGATTATATTGATAAAACTAGAACTCTAAGTAATGATATTATAGAAATTTATAATGTTCTAGGTATTGAAGCTGCTAGACAAGCAATTTATAATGAGTTGGTTGAAGTGGTTGAATTTGATGGTACTTATATTAATTATCATAACTATAGTGTTCTTGTGGATAGAATGACATTTACTCATAAATTAATTTCAATTATGAGACACGGTATCAACAACGATAATATTGGACCAATAGCAAAAGCCTCTTATGAAGAGACCCCTGAAATGTTCTTAAGGGCGGCTAGACATGCTGAATTAGATACAATGAGAGGTATTTCAGCAAATATAATGTGTGGTCAGGAAGGACATTTTGGAACCGCTGCTTTCCAAGTTGTATTGGATATTGAAGAGATGCAAAAATTAGATGCTGCAAGTGAATACAAATATGTGAATGCGGATGAAGAAATAGAGAAATTCTTTGGAGATGCTGAAAATCCAGAAGACCCATGTTCAGCAAATAAAATTAATATTCAAAATAATGTAATCACAATTAAAGGTGAAAATATGGGCAGCGATAATACTTATAATCCGGGGTTCTAAATTTATAAATGGTGTAAATATAAATTCATAAATTTAATAATATAAATTTAATAATATAAATTTAATAATATAAATTTAATAATATAAATTTAATAATATAAATATAAATATAAATAATTATATTATTCAAGGACTCAATGGCGACATTTAATTTGATAATAAAAAAAATTGCAAAGTTAGATAATAATATTTTTTCTTATAATTATGATCAAACAACAGATGGTATAAGTGGAATACATAAAATATTTTTTTACATACTAGATAAGTTAGAATTAAAAAACTATAATAACAGCAAATTTATTTTTTTGGATGAAACAATGAATAATTATTATTTTTCGAAAAAAGATACTGAAAAAAAAGAATTCTTTAACTTATTCAATAAAATACAAAAAATATATTATACACTTAATAGATTTGTTTATTTGTATAAATTTAAAAAATCCAAATTAATTGTTGATATGGATATGCAGTTGAATAAAATAAATATAGGCGACCCAAATGTTATATGTATTTATCACGTCAATTCAAAATATTTATTTAAAATTGATGACTTGTTAAAAATGATTTATATGTCACTAACAAACTGTTTTTCATTCTTTGCTGAACCAATCACAATTAAAAATCCTTATAATAATATTTCATTCGGAAAATCAATCTTATATTATATTTATTCATATTTAATTTCCAATGCTAGAATACAATACATCAAACCAGAATATCTTGATGTATTTTTTAAATTTAAAGAATCTAATTTTAATATGACAAAATTTGTTAATAGTTATGAATATATTTTGAGAGAATATGCAATTAAAAATTATATGAATAACACATCAAAATCTATAATAAAAGACCAAATATTACATATGATAGATGTCTATAACTCTAATATAATGAGAAACCATAAAAAAATATTAATTGATCCTGAATTTCCAGCCGAAGATTTAATTTCTATTATGAAACCATATTTATTTCTAATATTAGAAAGTAATTATTCGCTCATAGATAAAAATAAACGCGATGCGAAAAATAAATTAAATAAAAAATTAAAAGAGTTCCAGAATTATAATCCAACTTTTGGTAGAAAGAATATAAAATTTAAAGACGTTATTTTAAATGGAAAAACAAAAAGAATAAAGTCACATATTGGATTTAATATGAAACATCCAAAATTTAATTCTTACACAATTGAAACATTTATGAATAATCATCTGCACTATAAATATGATGGAAATGAAGATAATTATAATAATCACAATGATGACGATGATACTGATTATGATACTGATTATGATAGTGATGAACAACATAATAATACAGTACACAACATTAGATTTTTTTTAGGAGAAATGCGATCCCTTAATAATAATACGTATAATAATGATAATGAAGAAGGGGAACAAGAAGAGGAAGATGAAGAAGAAGATGAAGATAAAGAAGATGAAGAAGAAGATGAACAAGAAGAGGAACAAAATGAAGAAGACATTGAATTATCCGATGAAGAATACGATGATTCCGTTAGTTAACTTTAACACTATTGACTTCTTGTTTTCTTCTGGATTTATTTTTACGTCCACCTTTCAACACTATTTTTTTTGTTTGTTTCTTTTTTGGTTGCATAATAAATTCTTCACTCGAAATGGGTTTGGAGTCTTTGATAAAAATGTTCTTTTCTATTTGTTTAATTTTCTTTGGTTTAACTGCTTTTGGTTTAATTTCATCATCTTCATTGTCCATCTCAATTAGCAAAGGTATTTTCTTTTTATAAGTAGTTCTTGGTCGCATATAAAAAGTGTTCAAATAATCTTCAATACTTATTTTATTTCTAAATGCAATTTCTATGTTACTAGAACATTCTTCACTTATGACTTCTAGAGGAATAAAGACATCACCTTTATTTGATTGAATAATTTTGAAATTTGGTACATTTTCAGACCTAAACCCAGGCAACACAATAAAAGCAAATTTATCATTAAATTCACCATAAGCTACAAATTCGTGTTTTTCATAATTAGTTTGTAAAATAAACTTTTGACAAATAAAAAAGGTAGGAATTTTAAACCTATTTACAAGTAACCATAAATCGAATGTTGTTAAAAAATAATCATCCGTATAAATAAAACTTGCAAATGATAATCTTCCTGATTTTACTTGATCACCCAATGTTTTCTTACCTTCAATAATTAGAATATCTACGATTTTATCTACATTTGCATCAGTAATAATATATTTTTTATATTCATCATATAATTGGTTTTTGATTTCATTTATGGAATATTTCTCTCCAGTTTTCTTTTCAATTAAATCAATAATAAAGTTAAATGTGCAGAAATTATATTTACTATATTCAATTTCAGTAAAATTTTTTGGGAAACATTTTTTCCAAATAGATGATGTTATATGATTATTATCAATCTTATCACATATCATTTCATTTTTTCTTTCATCAAGAGATTGTATTTTATTTTCATAAACTTGTGTAATAATAGGTTCGGTTTCGTCGTAAGAATTATATTTAACATATTTATTCGTTACAACCGGAATAAGATTATCAAAATATTCTTGTGTTAACGTTGACTGTACCAAAATAATTTCGTTCTCTCTTAAATTGTATCCTATATTACCAAATGACAAATATATTTGTGGTTGAAGCATAAATGATTTAATTCTATTATATCGTATTAACTCATCTGCCATTCTTTCAAAATAAATTGGCTCATTTTCTTTATTTGTGATTAAATTTTTTTCTGGTAAAATAAGGTTACATTTCCCATTTTCAGTAACAACACATAAATTAGGTGTATCTTTGCATTTATCATTGTCTTTGACAATACATGTTGATACTTCATTAATAACTTTATAATAATTTTCATCACCAATAAATTGAATCTTATCACCTACTAATTCTCTCAATAATTTATTAATATTTATGAGTTTATCAGAATAAATAACATATTCTTTTAACATTTCAGATTCAATTTTCTCTCTAACCTTTATATTTTCGTAATTATTCAGTAAAATTCTAATTGTATTTCTAAAAACATTATAAAAACTGGTTTCTAATTTTATTTTCTTAATATAATCTTCTCTCTCCACATCAACTGTATTTTGAGTAATAATTTGACTGTCGCTTTGTATCATTGGTTTCGAACTGGGATTTACAATATAATCCTCATCGGTTATAGATGGAAGGTCTAAATCTGGATCAATTTCATCAACTCTTACAGGCTCTGAAATTTGAATAAATTGATTCGTATTGGTTAGTATACCAACAACCATTTCATCTTCCACAATTTTAAACGCTGGTTTACACGGAATATCTGGTTCGTCTTTTCTTTTTTTGCTTCTTTTATCGAGTCTATTTAGGAACTGAACTGTATTGGTATACGTATTCCACAAGGTTTCGTTATTCATAAAAACATAATCTAAATCCTTCTTTAAATTATCATCTAATGCGGATGGATAACATGGTACAAATCCTCTTCTATCTGTTCCACCAGGTTCTTCAGCAACAACCCCAATAATTTTGTTATTAAAGTTCATAACTAATTTTAAAATTTTGTATTCATATTGGTCTAATTTTTGAATAAGATTGTATAAAAGTAAAGGTCTGCTAGCTTTATAAACATTTGGCATACTATCTAATGGTCTACATATCAATTCAAAAAATGGTTTAATCAAGTTTTTAAATATAGCTTTCATTGTTTCGGATAATTGTGGGTCGCGTTCCTTAAACTCTTTTGTAATAGTTACTTTTTTACCATCTGTAAGATAAGAATAAATGGGTTCATAATATCCATCTTCTTTAATCATTATAATAGTTGGCTTTCTTGCTTGATAAAATTCAGATGAATAATGGTTGGTTGGACAAATTAATTGAACATTGTTTGTAATATCATCGTGTGGTAATTGAAAAATAATTAGATTCACACCATCAGGAAACAAATACTTATTTGGCATGCTTATAATATCCCATAAATAAGTATGATCAATAATAGCATCATCATCATTTAAAAATGAGATAAAGTTTTCAAATGCGGATATTACTTTCATAAAATATGTCTTCTCTTCTAAATTATTAAAGTTAATTTTGCTATATAATTTTGAATTTTGATATTTTTCTGGTTCCACTTTTCTCTCGGGATCATAAAAATCTAATACTAAATTTCCATTTTGATATTTGATGAAGGAATCAATATTGATGGATTTAATAATTCTATTTTTCATTTCTTTTATACTTAAAACCTTTGCCATTTTTGTTGTTAATCTATTTTCTTCGTCTACTGTTCTTTTACCAAAAAATATTTCATCAGAAATTGCAGCTATAAATGACTGATTTTTATTAATTTCTACGCCGTGTCGTAATAAACAAGGATGATTTTCTTTAATATTAGTATTTGTTTTACTTATTTGACAATCTGCATTTACTTCGCGCAAAATTGTCTGTATTTCTCCTGGTAAATATCCCCAACGTCCAATATCTAATGGAAATTTATCTGGACCTAGAATGTATTCGTCTTCCTTTGTAAATTCTTGTCTTTTATCCAACTTTTTCTCTTCTGAATTTTTACCTTTTTCCAAACAACTTTGTTTAGCTTTGATTCTTCCTTCTGTATTATAATTTTTAAAACAACAAGGTAAACATAACCCTTTTGGGTGTTTGTCTGGAATTAATCCAGGATATGCTTCATCATTAAATTCGTAAATGTAATATCCTGGTTTTACTTTTTTCTCTTTCTTTGGTAATACCTTGCCACAAGAAGGACCTTTTTTAGGTTGGTGAACTTTTTCACCATTTACAATTTTTATATCAGCTGGATCAATAAATGTATTACTTTTTAAACACCAATAACGAGGACAAATATAATTAAATTGATGCTTTTCATCTGAACCATATCTAATAACATCCTGTTCTCTCAAAAACCCTGGATGCTCTTTATTTATTTTTTCTAATTGAACGTCTGTTAATATAACAGGTTGTCTTCGTTTATCAGATAAACACGTTCTCGAGTAAGCATTATATTCCTTAGTATCTTCTTTTAATATTAGTACTGGGTCTTTCTTTTCCATTAATGTTTGAAAATAATATGGTTTATTTAATTTCATTCCATCTATATTTCTAATTTCTTCTTCAGGCTCTTCTACTTCTTCAGGCTCTTCTATTTCTTCAGGCTCTTCTATTTCTTCAGGCTCTTCTATTTCTTCAGGCTCTTCTACTTCTTCTTGTTCTTTTATTTCTTCTTTGACAGATATTTCTTCTGAAGGGTTGTCTTCGATTGATGGTTCTTGTGGAGATGCAGGTTCTTGTGGAGTAATTTCTTTTTCAGATATTATTAATTCTTCTGGTGTCTCAATAACTTTTTCAGATGTCACTGATTCTTCTGAATTAGCAGTTTGTTCCTTTGGAGTACTTATATCAGGAAATGACTCGAGTGATTGTATTGACTCCTCTGATTCGGTTGTATTCTTTTTATCCAATATTATTGGAGGAGAAATACTTTCAGAATTTATAGAATCTTGAGACGAAGAGATTCCAGATGGAACAGTGATACCTGCATATGTTAATTTCTTTTTAGAATTAGAATTAGAATTAGAATTATCATCCGTTTCAGTTGTAATTGATTCTTCAGATGATGGTTGGCCACCTTCTAAAAACCCTTTTCTATCTCCACCTTCTGTTTCGTAACTATCTTCTGTATCATCTTCGTCAAAAAATAAACTAAACGCGCCTTTGGGTTTCTCTTTTTCAATCTCATTATATTTAATATATTCAATACTTTCATCTCCTTCAATTTCAGCTTCTTCGCCTTCTTTTGCAGATAATTCTGTTGACGAAGTAATATCCGGAAATGATATATCTATAGATTCTTTTGCTCCACATAGTCGATTTATTTCAGAAAGAGGATAATTTGTAGAAGTATTGTCTTGTGTTAAACGAATCATGGTGTCTAAATATATTGGCAATGTATACAAATAATTGATATTATTAATGTTTTCAGTTACAATCTTCAATGTAGCTGTTTCGCGGTCTAATGTAATTTCCGTTTTAAACCCGGGATTTTCTTTAATCTTTATGTCACTTTTCTTAACACCTCTCTCAACTTCTAACTCGTTAGCAATTTTACTGACAAGCTCTCTTGCTTTGTTTTCATTTAAATCATCTGAAAAATTTTCAAGTAAGGCTTGAATAATATCATTACCTCGTAAACCTTGTTCAGCTTTTTCAAGAATAAACGCTTCTTGACTGGTAAACTTACTATAATTGGATACACGTTTAAAACGCAGTTGGATTTTGTCACCTTTTAGCCGGTTCGTTTCGTTGACAAAAATACTATAAATGCACCCTTTATATGCTTCAATATCAAACGGTTTTCTTATAATTACTTGTGTTTCATATGTCATTTGCTTAATTTCAACATTTTCATCTATTAGACTATTAAATAAATTTAATTTATATCCACTTTGCTCAAGAACAGATTTAACTTCTTGAATAATAGGATTTATTAGATTCCTAAAAATTTCATCTATTCGGGGTACATCAACTAAACTATTAAATTCTGCTGACATTGTAATATATCCTTCTTCATCAAATTCGCAATTCAATATTTGCTGATCATTTGTCTCAATATAAATAGATACTGATTTTGAACGACCAATATTTTTCATAAGCTTAAAAATTGAAGCCTTTTTAAGGTAAGGAATTTTACGACCATCCGTTGAGATCTGGTCAGCATAAAGTCTATAAACATTTTCCTGTCTGGTTGAAGGATTATATTTAATTAATGGATTTGTTTCGGTAGCGTGAACAATCTTAAAAATAATTTCCAAAGGAATTTTAACATCAAAATCTGGTTTCATAACAGCTTTAATGTATTTGATTCCTTTTTGAACATAGTTAAGTTCACTTTTTTTCAAGTCATAAACATAATAAAACATATTGATTGTATTAAATGACTGAATGATATTTTTATTATCTATTTTTTTATTTCCTTCGATTAATTTATTTCTATTTCTCTCCAAGTCTTCGAGAGAATTTATATTTTTATCGTAAAGAAATGGGTAATACACTTTTAATGTAGTTTGTTCTGAAATATCTTTACTTTCAACATTTAACAAAACATCTTTTGCCAAACATAAATAAATGCTATTATCAACAATACTTCCCGAATTTAATAATAAATGATTGTTAAGTGTAGATAATGATTTGCGCGAATTTTGCTCGAAAAATTTATCGTAATCTTTTACATCAAATGGATTACAAACAAAAGGATACTCTTTTTCCACAATAAAAAATTTCTGTCCTAACACTTTAGTTACAATATATTCTTTGTTATCAAGTTTCATTTCAAAAATATCGTCATATGTGTAAACTTCTTTATCTTGTAATTGAGGTAAAGGGTTACCTTCCATATCAGAATCTATATTTTGAATAAATTGGTCAAGACGTATTTTGGTTAAAGCAATTTTTTTATTTTGTGTTAATGATTGATAAAGTGCGACTGAATTGAGTGTTTCAACTTTTTTGCAAAATAAATAAATTTCCTCGAGTGATATATCCATATTAGTCAGTTCGTTAAGTATTTTAATTTTAATCGTTGCAATTGAATCGTCTGGATGAATTCTTTGTTCGCTGAAAACTATTTTAGTATTATCTTGTTTTATATCATCATATTCTTGATCAGAAAAAACCTTTTTAATGAGTTCATCTTCTGAAATTTGTTTATCCCTTTTTCCATAAAATACATAAATAGTATCAATTTTATCATTTTTTAAATTTTTAACCTTATAAATAATATTATCTAAAGGTTCATCTATTGGGTTTATTGATGATATAGATTGAGACATATATATAAATAAATTATTATTTTTAATTTAGTTTAT
>Ga0169931_10011687_pt1 | contig 12314 bp, 9 predicted proteins | sample Kivu_15m_20L_FD_129675 | JGI IMG/M metagenome (GOLD analysis project Ga0169931, IMG submission 129675) | Freshwater microbial communities from Lake Kivu, Western Province, Rwanda to study Microbial Dark Matter (Phase II) - Kivu_15m_20L... | ecosystem: Environmental > Aquatic > Freshwater > Lake ...
ATGAGGAATACAAAAATATCTTACTGCTGCCTGTCAACGGAATTTCTTTTTCAAGAAACGGCAAATGCGTTGATGGAGAAAATTCGTTTGTGACAGATTATGAACTTATGAAAGAAAAGAAATGTGCGATAGACCAGAGATTTTACAGCATCCATAAAAGAAGTTTTAAAGAAATCCTGACAACCAATCAAAACTATTCTTATTTAAAAGAATCTCTCTCTCTATTCGATATGAGACTTAAAGATTGAAATAAATTGAACCTAGATATAGAATATGCCTTTTATAGAAATAGTTTAAGTTGTCTAATAGAAAAATATGATGATTTAAACAGAAATTATTTCTTCCAAAACACGAAGAATAAGGAGGAAGCAGAGAAAGCCAAGTACAATTATCAACAATTAAAAATACAAAATCTAATTACCACTTTTATTATGTTTAAATACTCTTTTGAATTTCGAGGATGTATCCAGAATACCATTCTAGGAATAAATTCCTTTACTGTATTAGTGAATGTCATGACGATATTATACAAATTTATTTTTCACTTTAAAGATAATAGAATCAATAAGGTCTTCTCATTCGAAATTTATTTATCATTTTTCCTTGATGTGATAGTTGCAATTCTAGGTGGATTTTCTTATTTTATTCTAGATTCCTATATAAATTTTCTCACTGACATCGTTGAATCTGGGTGTGTAGATAATTATGTGCAGTATAAATTCGGAGTCTTTTCCGCATCTTTGGATGGTACAAGCACCCAAAACCTTCAAATATTTCTGGTGATGATAATAAAAATCTTCATCATTGTCGTTTATATTCTGTATTTTCTCTGTGCTAATGAAGGAAAATCAAAGTGTAAGGATATCTCTAAAATCATTAAAGAAAACATCAATGAAGGAGAAACAGATAATGATGATTCCGAGCTTAAGAAAATGCTGAAGAAAGCTTCCAAAAATTCTTCAAGAGGCATGCTGAAGATTAAAAATACAAGGACTTACAGAAAAAATAGTTCAAGATATATTTCTTATTCAAGACAGTTTCCTAGTGGGATACAATCATTAAAATTTTTGAATGATAAAGAGGAGAGTTTACGAGTAAAAGAAGAAGATAAGTGTATTGATGTTGGTTTAAAATCAGAATCAGAATTAAAAGATAAACATTCCTTGAACTCTAAGGATTCGAAAAAAATAAAAAATATAAAGAAGAGGAGAAATTCAAATTCACATTTAGACTCGAAAAATAGGGCTGTCCAATTGGAAGATATTATCCTTGATAAAAAAGTACCTACTAATTCTGATATTCAAAATAAATCGAGTTTTATAGAACCTGAAGCTGACATAGAGCTTCAAGAGTTACCCAAAAACTTAAAAAATTAAATTTTTTTTTAATCAAATAAAATATAGTTCATATCATAGTCATACTTATATATCTAAATTAATTTTTACTTCATCATTCGAATTATTCGAATTGATTTAATTCTCCAAAAATTTCTGTAAAAGATAATCAGGAAGATAAGGGGAAATCCTTTCAATAAAGGTACTTAGCTTCTTAGCTTTTTTTTTATTATTTAGATTGCTATCTATTTTGTCTCCTTGTGAATTACTTCTGATTATAATTTTGTTTACATCGATGTCACTCCATTGTATAATATTGCTTTGTTCTTCATCTTCTTCTTCTATTTCCTCAGGAAGAATATCAACGCTATTATTCTTGAATAGTTCTTTCTTTAATGTTTTGTAATCTATATTGTATAGGAAATGATATGTATATTAATATATATAGTTTACTTTTCATCTTTAATTTCCCGATATTAGTCATCAATTTGTTATACTCTTCCCAATTTATCTTGATCGGCTGCACTGTTTCACTTTTTTCTCTTATCTTTTTAAGATTAATCGACAACTCTCTCAAATTATCGTTGCACATTCTCGAACTAACCAACGTCATAAGGTTATTTTGATAATTGATTAAGGAATAATTTCCTTTTTCTTTTTTTCTCTTTTTCAAATCTTTTGTGAATTCTTCGTCTTGTTTGTATATTTTACCGAAAAGTTTCTTTTTTCTGTCTGCTCTGGGCGGAGTTTTCAACATTCTTTCGATTTTTCTTATTGAGGATAACAAATCATCCCTCTCTTCATTCCTTGGGAAGATATTTAAACCTACATAATTATTAGTAAGAAAAAGAGAATCTTTTTCAAAAGGATTATTTAAGCTTAAATCTGAGAATTTTTCCTTTTTTACCATGATGGAGTTGGAATTTTCTTCAGGAGGGAATTTACCTAATTTTGGAAGTTTTACTAATCCACCCGGACTTTGTTTTATATTCATCCCATTTCTAATTATTGGTGAGCCTGAATTCTTGTTAATCAACACTGGCTTTATCTTAGGAAGAACCTTATTTGTGTGTATTGTATTCACTCGGATATTTCCTTTATCCTTAGAAAGCGGAAGTAGTTTTCCCTTGATCAAGGGTTTATACAAATTCTCTATAAAGTCTGAGGTGTGCTGGAAATTAGAAAGTCTATTGGCAGTTTTAATTTTGTTGAAAAAAGACAATCCATCACTCTTTTTCTTTTTTACTTCAATAGATGAGTTAATTATTTTCTTATCATAAATGAATTTTCTTTTAATCTCGTTTAAAATAATTTGGTTATTCTAAAAATAAAACAAATTTTAAAATAAATAAAAAGTATTTACTTACCAAAAATTTATTTTTCCTACTTTCAAATAAAATGTCATCGTTCTTGTCTATAATCTTCATTTTTATTAGATTGCGATGAAGATTTGTGTGGATTGAGTGGTTCGTGTGGTTAGTAAGATCCAAAGAGAAATTGCCCGAATTTTTTATGTTTTTATTTTCTGAATCTGTTTCCATTGTTTGTTTATTTATGAAATATTAAAATCAATAAATTTTTAATTCCCATAAATGAAGAACCTTTCTCAACAGAATAACCTCATAGAAATCCAGACGTTTCATCCTTATGAGAATACAAGGAATGATATGTCTTCCTCCAGAATTAATCTACTAAAGGAAAGAAAAAATGATGATTCCGCTGCTAAAAAGACGGAGTTGACTGTTAAAATGGAATATCGAGCTTTGAATGCTATAATTAATTTAAAAAAGGTTATTATATTTGTGTATATCTGCCTTGCCTTTGATTTTTCAAAAAATTTATATCAGTCTTACCTTATGACATACACGCTTATGGATATTCTAAAAATTCAGATTTTGCTAATTTACCTTGTGAGATATTTTACTTCCTTGATTAATGCCATTGGTTTATTGAAGATAATCATCGTCTACAAGGATTACGAAGATCAGAAAAAAAACAAGAAAAAAAATTCCAACAAAAAGAATGCAGTTTATGAAGAGAACAACACAAAAAGTCTTGATACTGATTTCGAATTGACTGTGCCGCTGCCGATTAAGAGTATTGGAGGTGTGAGATTTATGAGACTTATTGTTTGGTTAATTAATACTCTTCTATTCATTATAGTAGTGGTCATTAATGATTATTTAAATATACATGAATACTTAGATATCTTTTTTAATATTATGGAATGTTTTCTGTTGCAGTTTTTGAGGTTTTATTATTCCGTGTTGATTAGGATTGAAGCTTATAAAGAGATTTATCAATTAAAAGATAATTGAATGAGGATTATCTAGATATGAACATACCATAAATACTTAATCTAGATTAGTGAAATTTAGAGTGATTCTGCCTGATTCTTGTAGCGATAGCAGGAACAATTACTTCGAGAATTATTTATTTTTATTTGTGTATTTATAATTAGAAATTCTTAAAAAATTCGTAGTGGTAATAAATTATAGGCATGTATATCTGTTTAGATAACTACCAGCATTTGATAATATACTAGTTTGCTTAATTATAATATATTAAATGTATTTATATATATCACCCTTTCCTTTATCTTCTGTTAATACTTTTATATTTTAAAATTAAATAATTACTTATTATATTATAATTTAAGAATAAAATTAAATAAAAATTTCCAATTATTTTATATAAAAAAATGAGTAGCCGCAGATATGACTCTATGACCACAATTTTCACTCCTGAAGGTAAAAAAGCTCAATAAAATATTAGGAAGATTACTTCAAGTAGAATATGCCATTAACAACATAAACAACGCCGGATTATGTTTAGGAGCAGTTACAAAAGAAGGTAAGATTCATATTCTTAATAATTCATTTAAGGCGTAATTCTTGCATGTGAAAAGGAATCAACCTCTAAACTATTAGAAAAAGGAAAATACAGTGAAAAGATTTACAAAATAGACAGCAACATCGCAGTAGGTGTAGGGGGTCTAGCAGCAGACGCTAATTTATTAATAGACTACGCAAGGGAATTCAGCCAGAATTACTTCTACAAATATAAGTCCTTGACTCCAGTAGAAAATATTGTTAGATACATCTCCGACATTAAGCAATACAAGACACAATTCGGTAGCACCAGACCTTATGGAGCTGGTTTTCTTTTCGCAGGATGGGATAGAATACACGGTTATCAGCTTTATAACACTGAACCTTCTGGGGTTTATAACACCTGGAAAGCACATGCGATTGGACAAAATTATCAAAGTGCCCAAAGTAGTTTGAAGCAGTATTACGAAGAGAATTTCTCTCTTGCTGACGGATTAAAACTAACGATCAGAGTTCTTAAGAAAACCCTTGATAAAAATAAAATGTCAGGAGATAATATTGACATTTTAGTCCTTGAGGCCGTCGATGGCGAACTTACTCAAAGATTCTTAGCTGCTAGAGACATCGAAAACTTCTTAAAGGTAATTGAACAAGAAGAAGCTGAAGAAAAAGCAAAGAATGATAAGACAAAATCCTCTGATATGATAATTTAATTAAATCATAAAGGATGAGAATATATAAATTTATTTAGATTTAAACAAAACAGAGAAATAAATTAATAAATATATGAAAACTTTTATATGATAAAATATTTTAGATGGGTATAGCCCTAAAGATTCCCTATAATTTAAATTTTAATCGCAATAGTTACAAGTAGAACTAAGCAAGATAGTGATTGTTTTAAACAATTTTTTCATAATAATAAACACACTCAACTATATTATTCAAATTAATAAATTAAAATAATTCTTATTTAGAAATGCTGAGTATATTACAAGAAAAGCCACAATACTTACTAGATACCGCAGTAATCATGGCTAATCTAAATACACAGAGACAGAGTGACTATCTATTAATAACAAACACAATTGACAATTTTCTTACATGGGGTTTCGCCTCACTCTGCGAGCCCGTAGGCCTTTTGCAATTTGGAGTAAAAAAGCTAACGACGATTGATTTTGACCAATTTCTAATAGCAATTGACAATAGCCTGGCTTATTTCAAGATAAAATACGACCTAAACGCGATTAAGGCAGTTGTTTTATTCACAGGGATCAAGTATCTTATTCAACTAACTGAAATGATGATAGTCAGAACATATGAAGACAACTTATTAAACAGATTAAACAGCGATTATGATGCCTTTGGCCAGGAATATTTTCTGGCTTATAAATACAAACTATTCGAAGCAAACATTAACAGACGATTTGACAACATTTGTAATGAACGAGAAAACTTTTCGAATTACAATTTTTTCAGATATAAAGAAAAAGCAATCATGTGCCTTAAAAATATTCTTAATGATGGTTTTAATATGAATAGTTTATTTATGAATAGCCTTACCTTCATCCACTTCAATGAATTTCTGATTGTGCTAGACAAAAACTGTGAGCCAGATTCTAAAAATTTCGAACTTTCCTATTTACAGTTGAATTGTTTAATATCGTATTACTTATGGAAATCTAAGATAGAGGTAAAAGAAAAATTTTATTTTCTTTAGCAAAAATTTAATGTCCATTTTCAATTTGACGAAATTACAAATCATTTACTTAAGCATTCTATTATTATCAATTTAGAAAACGTTTTAAAACACTCGACTGAATTTTTTGACGAAAATTTCAATAAAAATAATTCCTTCTTTAATGATTCAGAGACGATTAACATGAAGGCAGAGTCTGTGTTAAATTCCTTGATGATTTTGATATTTGAGATAGAAGTTAAATCCAAAGAAGTTTAGTAAAATATTTTCTCGCTAACTTTATATAATGATAGCATCTTTGCAATATTGGCAGTCCTTATCATCTACATGAAAATTCTAAAAAAGTCAAACATCAACAACACTCACCATTTGATGATAAAATATGTAAACTCAAGTATACAGTCAAAGAACATTTTTTATGTGAAGAATCTCCTTATTCAAACCGGAACAGAACTCAATTCAAATACAATGATAGAAATAGATATCATACTGCTACTTAAATTGCTTGAAACCTATTTGTTCAGGATTTATATGAAGGATATGAACCACATCATAAAAACGATAAAAATTCTAAATGTGGGAGACTTCATAATTAGAAATTTATTTCTTTATGCAGAGGTTTATGATCATACAAGATCTTCAATAAAAAACTTTAAGGAAAAAGTCAACTGGAATTTCTGCGAAATTTCGGCTTCAATTTATAATCCACTTTTCCCAAAATTCTTTAAGAAGACTATTTATCGACATCTTAACTACATCCCAAACGATGACTCTTTTCTTTACAACGTTGTTCAATATTATTACAATAATAAGGATTATCAAAAGGCGAATCTTCTTGTAAACAAAATCATCTCTAAAGAGGATAAAACTGAATTAACTAAGGACACTCATTCTATTTGTTATTTAATGCTTATCAATATCAAAATTAATAAAGAAAGCTATGGAGAAGCTTTGGACCTTGCTATTTGTAATATAGAAAGATTAAAAGAAATCAAAGAAAAAAGAAAAAATTTCAATGTGGAAATTCTGCATAGAAACTACTTTGTGCTTGGATTTTGCTACAGTAAACTGGCTGATAACACTATTAACTACGAAGAAAAGAACAAATATAATCAGTTAGCACTAGCTGGGTTTAAAATGGCTTTAGATGGGAATATGAACAATCAATATTTTATATACCACTACGCTAGGCAATTATATGAATTGAAGTATTTCGCACAAGCAGAGGAAATTTTAGCCAAACTCGATGAAGGTCGCATAAACAGTAGCAATCTCAATATTATAAACTATGCTAGAGCCCTTAAAGTTTTAATTAACATCGCTCTTCTTAAATTCGATTTGGCTCTTTCCTTGTGTAACCAATTTATGAAAAGCATCAAAGAAATAAGAGCTCTTTCTATTATTATTACGCTGAAGTACTATCTTGAAATATATAGGCATGTCAGCCTTTCTGCTAACGCAACACAAACACCAGATGACGAGCAGACTTTTCTAAACAAATTATCTATGCAGTGTGAACAAATTTGCAATGGATTCGACCAAGAAGTAGCTAATGTAGATAGTTTTATCTCAAAGTATTCTTTAAAAGTTAAAAAGTCTGATTCGAAATTTATGTCTGGTAATGATATGCATAGAGACACCAGCAGAGAAAATGATTACAAAGAAATGAACAAAATCTCTCAAGGAAACAAGGAGATGATCCAGACAAATTTCAAACAAAATGCAGGAGTGAATAATAATATGAAACCATCTTATAATTATCCCATATATTCAGAGAGTCAACTTATTCTAAAAGAACTTGTGAAATCCTTAAATATCGAAGGATCGAATCATTTAGAAATAATCGAGGACGAAGAATTGAAACCTTCAAGTAAAATCTACCTGAACGAGAAAAAAAATTTGGAAAACGCAAAAATCGATTTCCTTAAAAATTTCTTTATCATCGAGGACATATTAAGATCAAACGGATTAGACAAGGATAAATTCGTAGTTAACAAATTATCAAATCTCGTGTTTAAATCGTTTGGCACAAATGAGGATCTGAATATGCTGATAATAGTAAGCACTATATATAATATATGAATATAGAAAGCACTCCAATTACTCTTAGACGATAATATCAACGAAGCAGAAAATATTTTCAAGAAAGTGTTAGAAATGTATCCCTCAAATATGACCATGTTGAAACGCCTGGGAAAACTGCTACTGGACAAGGAAGATTACTCACATGCCTATATTTACATAAACAAGGCGATTAAACTTAATGAAGAGGAAAGCGAATTGTGGAATATGTTGAGTGAGTATTATTTAAAAAAGAAAGACAATACTAAATATTATGAGTGTATCCTAAAGGAGCTGGAGATTTCCAAATATCACATCAACTCCTTTTTGGTTAATTTAATACCGAAAGTAATGATTTAAATATTATCAAAAATATTTTGAATGCTTTTATTTTAGAATAAATAAATTTCATTTATATAAAATTAAAATAAAGTTTCTTATAAAAAAATAATGAAAAATGATTTAAATTAATTCATCATAGAATTCTATTCTATTTTTTCTGTTGTTGTTGATTGCTTTATTACATTTATCTCTTTATTAAGTTTGAGTTTGTCTGTAATAATCTTAGACAAACAGCTGGAATAAAAACTGTTTAAACTTGAGGTATTTGTTGAAATTAAATCATATCCGAAATCGTTTGCTAAATGCTCGAATAATGAATTGATAACTAATAAGGTAAGATAAATAATATTTTACTTGAATTTTCATTTAACTCAGTCCATAGTTTATTGGCCATAGTTATTAACTGCACAATCTCAAAAAGTTTTTCTTGTGGACTAAGCATAATGTAAATCTTCTCTTTGCAGGATTTTATTGTGTGTGATTTTATGGAAGATTTTAGAGTAAAATTGTTGAGATTAAAATTTTTTTTAATCAAAAACTCTCGCCATTTTCTTTGAATGTGAACGATTTTCGAACTTTTTATTTCATCCCTTCTTTTGTTCAATTCTTTTCTTCTGTCGGTTGTTAATACCCCCGAGTTTGAATTGTTTGAATTGTAATTAACAGAGAGACTCATCCCATTGGAAATTTGTTTATTAGTTCCTTCTAATTCTTCCTCGGATAATTTAATCGATTTCAGTGTGTTTTTCATAAAGCCCAAAAGTTTTGAATCTTTGCCTGATTCTGTGTTTCCATTGTTTTTTGCTGAATTGAAATTAGAAAATTCTGTGGAAATCAAATACATTCCGTACAATTTCTTCAGCTGATGTTTTAGCTCAGCCTGACTTTCATTCAGATTTATCAATTTATAATTGAATTCCGTGACCGCAGTGGTGGTGCCATATGAATTTTGAGTTTCTGCAACTTTATTTATGTTTAATGAATTCGATCCGTTTTTTGTTGCGTTTTGACAAGTGCAGACGCAGTTGCATTTACCTGAAAATTTATTACCAATATTTATAGATTGATTGATGCTTATATTTGATTGATTTAATTTTGAATTTTTAGGTGCAGCCATTTTCGTTTTTGTAATTTTTTTAGTCAATGAATCTGTCCTTATGCTTTTTGTAGGTGCCGTCAAGTATGGAGATGGAGAAAGAACTCTACGAAGATTTACCTTTTCAACTTGAACAGAGTTTATTTTATTCCTCATATTCGTCAATGATATTTGTCTATGATTGGCTAAAGGTTTCTTATTTCCTATAATGGTTGTTTTTATTTGTGCATTCAGCTTTGAATTATTAAGATTTTTTTTAAGAATAGAAGTGTCTTTACTCGAAGTTGTCTTAGTTGTATTATATGTATTGAAATTAGATTTCAAATCCTTTGTGCTATTTCTAGAATCTGGCCTCAGTGAAAGCGTTGGTTTCTTCACAGATGAATTCATCTTTGCTTTGCTGGCTGAGGACATAACTCCGGTTGTTGTATTGTTAGTTTTGTATTTAGACATGAGCGAGTTATTAGTATTTCCTAAAGTCTTTCCTGAATTTACATTGAATTTCTTTGAACTTGAACTAAAAAGAAGATTTTGCCTTTCTGTCTTTTTAATATCCCTGGCTTTATTTAAAGTTGATAATTTGTCATTAACGTTAATCGATTCTTTTTTGGCTATCATATCTTCTTCTTTTTCATCAATTACATCGAATTTATTAGCAGTCATAAACAAATTTTTTGTATCTAAACTGATACTACCTTTCCCTGAAGTATGACCCAATTTCTTTTTTTCACCAGTTGAATTTTTATTGTTTGCAAGTACTTCATTCACATTATCGACTGATTTTTTAATCACATCATTCAAATTTTCGACCGCAGGTATTAGTTGGCTGTTATTCAAAACAGAAGAATCAGTAATGGTATTTTGTTTCTTAATGAGATCATCTAAGTACTGAATGTTCTTTGACACTTTTTCTATGTAATAAGGAAGCATTTTGAATGTATCTATCTCCGACTTCTTATCTGATTTGGATTTAATAAAATCATTCACATTTGAATATTTGAATTCAGTCCCTAGTTGTTCGTAATTCGAATAGAAGGAAGTGTTTTTCATATTTATTTCAGAATAGGTACTTACATTCAAATCGAGATTGATGCTCTCATCTCGTTTATCGGCATTAATTTCATTGACGTTAGAATTCATTTTTCCTTTATATTTATTATAATATACTATAGGTATACTTATCTAAAATTAAATTAATTTATAATGTGATTATGTTATTATAATTTAAATGTCAAAACTTGCTGAAGAATGGAAATGGGCTAAACACGAAATAATGAAGTCTTACTATGACAGTTTAAACGAGATGGAAAGAGAAAAACTTAGGGAATTAAGCGCAGCCATAAAAATTCAAAAGAATGTGAGGAAATTACTATGCAGGAAGAGGTTCATTTTACTTAAGGAAATCGCACTAGAGATACAAAAAAATTTAAAGGGTTATCTAGCGAGAGAAAGTCATTGGAAGTCAGTCAATTTCCTTTCGAACGATATGAATAATCAGTTCTTTGCATATCACGCTACTATCATAAAGAAACATTGGCTAGGCTATAGATGTAGAAGAAACAAATTGGACTATAAAGAAAGGAAGAGATATCTTGAACTAATAAAAAAAAAGAATGAGGAATCCCTTTCACAGCTACAGGAGTATACTTTAGCTGTTCAATATGAGATTGACAGGAAAAAAGAAGAGGATCAAAGAAAGTACTTCAATAAAGTCGCATCTAATCTCCATCACTTAGTTTCTACTAAAACTATTCCTGGCGTTTATAACCCCAGTTACGTATCAGAAGAAATGAAACCGCAAGTATACAATGCCGATGTTGAGACACACTTGAAATCTGTTTTTAAAAGTAATTTAAAAGCGAAGATTAACGCTGGAGCCAATATAAGTAATGAGAATTTATCAATTTTGAAAAAAAATGTACGGGGGAATAGTTAATATATATTCAAATATATTCATATATGTTTTATTTTAAATAAATAGTTTAAAATTTTTTCCTTGTAATATAATCGAATTTATAAATGGAATAGAATTGGTTATTATGAAATATTCAATTGTAGATTTTTTAAAAATTATATTCATTTTTTTCTATTTAGAATATATTTCTGGTAATGTAATCTTTAAAATATTATAAATATGTAAAACAGATTTTTAAAAATCGAAAATTTCATTTAAAATACATACGCACACCTATATATAACCATTCACACATTATAAAGCCTTACAAATTTTCTGATGATCTTTGAACAGATCTTACAAACTTTTGAAATCTTGTCTATACAATCTTCACAGCAAAATCGATGTCTACAATCCCTAAATACGATGTTTATTTTATTATAATTGCAGACATTGCATATTATGTCATCATACTCGATTTTTTTCTCACAGTTTTTTGGATTTTCCAAATTTTTATTTTTTTTCGTATTCAATAAATTTTCTCTTTCATCAATTAAAGCCTGATCTTTGTAAATCAAATATGATCTAGTTTCTATATAAATTAAACAAGAGATTGCTCACCATTTTGGATTTTTTCATTTTTCTCTTTTGACATATGTTTATAATACATGCTCTTCTTCAACACATTTATAAGATAATGCTTCTCAAAAGTTGGAACAGTTTTAAATTCTGAAATCAAATCATTCAAAGAAATTCCTAAGTTATCTAAATTATCAATCAAATGATTCATTTCATCTGAGAGATATGAAGGCACACTGTATCTTTCTAGTTGCTTTTTTGTTCTGAATTCAAAGTATGTGTTGATAGATTTCGTCTTTTGGTTATAATGGTTAATTGGAGTTATATTCTTCTTGTTGATAAATTCTAAGAATTGAGCGATGATTTCTTTCGAAAATTTTTTTAAAACAGGAGTAAGAACTACGTTGCTTAAGAGGTCCTTACCGTGAGTAAGGAACAAATTATTGAAATTAAGGTAGTATGTATTTTTCCTGAATGG
>Ga0169931_10011689_pt1 | contig 12313 bp, 10 predicted proteins | sample Kivu_15m_20L_FD_129675 | JGI IMG/M metagenome (GOLD analysis project Ga0169931, IMG submission 129675) | Freshwater microbial communities from Lake Kivu, Western Province, Rwanda to study Microbial Dark Matter (Phase II) - Kivu_15m_20L... | ecosystem: Environmental > Aquatic > Freshwater > Lake...
ATCATGGACATCCAGATGCCCGTCATGGACGGCGTCGAGGCGATTTCCCGGATCCGCGCGCGCGGCTACCGGGGCCGCATCGTGGCGCTCTCGGCGGCGGCGCTCGGCCTCGAGCGCGACCGCGCCATCGCTGCCGGCTGTGAGGGCTTCCACCTGAAGCCGATCTCGCGCGGCGACCTCGTCGCCCTGTGCCTGGGCGAGGTGCCGGGTCCCGGGTAAGCGTTTCGGCGGATTTCCGCGGGGGCGAGGCGCCCGGCGATATCGTGCGCCGATGCTCCGTGCGTTCCGCACGAACCATCCCCGCGCGTGCACGGCCGCGCTGGCGCTTGCCCTCGCGTGGGCCGCGCCGGCGGTGGCGCGCCAGTCGGCCGACACGCCGCGCCGCGTGCGCCCGGGCGAGGCCGCGACGCAGGCCGAGGGGGCGTCCTCCGAGGCCGAGGCGCCGCGCTTTCCCACGGCGCTTCCCGCAGGCGCGGCGCTCCCCGAGGCACCGAAGGCCACGCCCGTCCGCGCCGACGCGTTCGCGGGGCGCGTGAACGCCCTCGAGCGCGTGACCGCGTGCCCCAAGTGCGACGGCAAGGGTTCGAGGGTGACCCGCAAGCGCGAGTCGCGCGGGCAGCTCAGCAAGCCGCGGATCACCGAGACGGCCGAGGAGTGCACCGAGTGCCATGGCTACGGGTTCGCGGTGACAGCCTCGCGCGTGGGCCCGGTGCTCGACGCGCTCGCGGGCGGGCTCGCAGGATTGCCACCGGGGCTGCCGACCGGGCCGAAGCTCATGGACCGCGCCCGCACGGTGCTGGTGCGCGTGGGTTCCGGAGGCGACCTCGTCGACGCGGTCACGGCCGTCGACCGCAACGAACTCACAGGCGGCCGCCTTGCGAAGCCGGGCACGCCGGTCACCGTCGCCGGCGAGGTGGGCGAGCCCATCGCGCTTCCCGGCGGGGTGCGCGCGTACCCAGTGCTCGTCGACGGCCGCGACCTGGTGCTGGTGCGCGCCCCCGTCATCAACGCGGCGCCCCAGCGCGGCCCGGTGCTCGTGGGCGGTGCGCTCGCTGGCGCGATGACCGGCGCCGAGTGGGACTTCGGCCGCACGCTGGTCCTTGACCACGGGTTCATCGTGCCGCGCTCCTCGCCGCAGAAACTGCGGCGCGACGACCCCGCCCCTGACGATCCCGTCGCCAACGACGCTCCCCGGAACCCCTGACATGCCGCGCACGCCCAAGGACCCCGACGCCGTCCAGCTCGTCTTCGACTTCGACAGCACCATCGTCGCCGTGGAGGGGCTCGACGAGCTCGCGCGCATCGCTCTGGCCGACGACCCGGACCGCGAGCGCACCGTGGAGGCCATCGAGGCCATCACGCGAGACGGCATGTCCGGCGCCATCGGGATCGACGAGAGCCTGCGGCGCAGGCTCGACATGCTCACCATCGAGCGCAAGCACGTCGACCAGGTGGTGCGGCTCCTGCGGAGGCGGCTGAGCCCGTCGTTCCGGCGCCACGCCGCGGCCGTGAAGCGCAATGCCGGCCGCATCCACGTGGTCTCGAGCGGATTCCGCGAGTACGTGGAGCCCGTGTGCCGCGACCTCGGCATCCCGCCCGAGCGCATCCACTGCAACGCGTTCGCGTGGAAGGGGCAGCGCGTCGCGGGGTTCGACCCCGCGAGCCCGCTGGCCAGGCCCGGCGGCAAGGCGCGCGCGGTCCGCGCGCTGAGGCTGCCCGGGCGCGTGGTCGCGATCGGTGACGGCATCACCGACGCCGAGATCCGCGACGACGGCGCCGCGCACGAGTTCGTCGCCTACTGCGAGAACGTCGAGCGCGAGGCCGTGGTGGCGCGCGCCGACCGCGTGGCGCGCTCGGTGGACGAGGTGCTGTGGCTCTACCGCCTGCCCGGATCGCCCGCGTTCCCGAAGAGCCGCATGACCGCGCTCCTCTGCGAGAACGTGCACCCGGACGCGGCGCGCGCGCTTCGCGACGAGGGCTACCGCGTCGAGACGCTGTCCGACGCGCTGGGCGAGGACGAGCTCGAGCGCGCCATCAGGGGCGTAAGCATCCTCGGCATCCGCTCGAAGACGCGCGTGACCCCGCGCGTGCTCGCGGCGGCCGACCGCCTGCTCGCGGTCGGGTGCTTCTGCATCGGCACGGAGCAGGTAGACCTCGCCGCGTCCGCGGCGCGCGGCGTCGCGGTGTTCAACGCCCCGTACAGCAACACGCGCAGCGTGGTCGAGATGGCGATCGGCGAGATCGTGATGCTCATGCGCCGCATCCCCGACGCGAACCGGCTGCTGCACGACGGCGGCTGGCGCAAGTCCGCCACCGGCTGCACCGAGGTGCGCGGCAAGGTGCTCGGCATCGTCGGCTACGGCCACATCGGCTCGCAGCTCTCGATCCTCGCCGAGGCGATGGGCATGCAGGTCATCTATCACGACCTCGAGGAGCGGCTCGCCCTCGGCAACGCGCGCAAGTGCCGCACGCTCGCCGAGCTCCTCGGCAAGGCCGACGCGGTCAGCCTGCACGTCGACGGTCGCCCCTCGAACCGCGGCCTCGTCGGCGAGCGCGAGCTGCGGCGGATGCGCCCGGGCGCGGTGCTCCTGAACCTCTCGCGCGGGCAGGTGGTTGACCTGCCAGCGCTCGCCGCGAGCATCCGCGCCGGCCACGTGGGCGGCGCGGCGGTCGACGTGTTCCCGGAGGAGCCGCTCTCGAACCGCGACCCGTTCGACTGCCCGCTGCGGGGGCTGCCCAACGTCATCCTCACCCCGCACGTCGGCGGCAGCACCGCCGAGGCGCAGCAGGCGATCGGCGGGTTCGTCGCCGCGCGCCTCGTCGACTTCGTGAACACCGGGAGCACGTCGGGCTGCGTCAACCTGCCGACGATCGCCGCGGCGCCCGTGCCACGCGCGCACCGCTTCCTGCACCTGCACCGCAACCAGCCGGGCGTGCTGGCCGCGGTGAACGCCGTGCTCGCACGACGCAAGCTCAACATCCTGGGGCAGGCGCTGCGCACCGACGACGCGATGGGCTACCTCGTCACCGACGTCGACCGCCGCTACGCCGCCGACGTGGTCGACGAACTGAAGGCCGTGCCGGGCACGGTGCGGCTGCGCGCGCTGTACTGATCGCTACCGGGCTGCGGTCGCCGGGGGCGCGCCCACCGCGGGCGACGCACCCGCGAACGGCTCGCCGCACTCGGGGCACCGTTCCTGCGCGCCGTGGCGGCGGTACCCGCACTCGTGGCACACCGCACGCATCCACTGCGCGCGCACCTTCCGAGTCGAGAGCAGCAAGAGCGCCGGCCCGCACAGCACGGTGAGCACCGTGACCCCCGCGATGATCGCCATCCAGCTCCCGAACGAGCAATAGCATGAATCCCGTCGTGCGGCCGCGGCGAAGGTCGGGGCCGCGATCGCGAGCTCCACGCAGCTTCCCGCGACGAGCCACCGGACGAGTCGGTCGAGGCGGTCCGGCGCGTGCGCCTTGCCCGACCGCGCGAACGCCCACGCCCACAGGAGGCCCGAGATGGCCCATGCGGGCACGAGGATGTGGGGGACGATCACGTTGCCGCCCCGCATCATCGAGGGCGGATCCTCGGGCGCGGCCACCGACGCGAGCCCCACGAGGTCCCAGAGCGTGCCGAGGATTCCGACCGCGCACGCGCCGCCGAGGACCGCCGCCCCCGCGACCGACCACCGCAGCGAGCGCCCCGGATGCTCGGGCGGCGTCCGTCGGAGGGCGGGCGCGGCGATCAGCGCCGGTGCCGCGCACACCGCGGCGGCCAGGGCCAGCGCGATGGTGCCCCGCAGCTCGCCGCTCGACAGTTCGCGCACGACGTCCCCCATCAGGCGCGCCCAGTCGCCGAAGAGCTCGGCGGCCTGCGTCCACGCCGAGGCGAGCGCCCCGCCATCGGCCGGATCGGGCGCCGCGGCGGCGTTCGACGACGTGTCCCAGTGGATCCACTCTCCCACCCTGGCGGCCGCGCCGCCCGCAAGCGTCGAAGCCGCGAGCGCCGCCCCGAAGGTGGCGGCGACCAGCGCGAGGAAGGCCAGGGCGCGCCGAAGGCGCGTGTTCCGTGCCATCTGCGGAAGCCTAGCGGCCGGTCCGCACGCCGGTCCTCACTCGCACAAGCCCCAGTTCCCGAGCAGGATCCCGAGGTCCTGTCCGTCGACGAATCCGTCGCCGTTTAGGTCGCCCTGCCCGGGCTGGCCCCACGCGCCGAGCAGGACGCCGAGGTCGATGCCGTCGACGGCACCGTCGCCTGAGAGGTCCTCGGGGCAGGGCGGCACGGTCGGACCGAGCTCGACGATCGCCAGGTGCGGGAAGCCCGAGCCGTTGTCGTTCACGTCGTTCCACTTCCCGTTCGAGCCGAACATCTCGGCCCAGTCCTCGGTGCCGCCGGAGTTGTTCGGCTCGCCTGCGTTCCAGTTGGTGAACGTCGTGGGCGAACCGTCGCTCCATGCGAACGTGCCCTCCGCGGCCGTGTCGCTGAACCCGATCCACAGCCGGCGATCGGTGCCGCCGAAGTTGCCGAACTGCGCGAGCACGAACGCGTTCTCCTCGGCGCTGTTGATCGACACCAGGTGCCCGCCGCGCGCCTGGGCGTCGGCCTCGGCGAGCGACCAGCTCGTCGCGTTCACCGCGAGGTACCGGATGCCCGTCGCGGGGTCCGTGACGTCGGCGAGCGGCGGCGGAGGCGGCGCCACCACGGTCACCGCGAGCGGCGACGTGAGCGAGGACCCGGCCGAAGCGCTGCCCACCGCGATGAACACCTGCTCGCCCGCGGCAAGCGTGCGCGAAATCGCCGAGCCGACGCCGCCGGGGCAATTGTCGTTGCACGCGTACGTGGCGCCGCCCGAGCACGCCGACATGAGCGCCATGCGCGTGTCCTGCGTGCCGGCGCACGTGGTGAACGCGTAGCTGCCGGCGTTCGAGGCCGTGAAGCGGAGCACGTTCGCCTTGTGGACGACCAGCCCGCACGCGGCCGAGAGGTCGAGGTCGCCGGCGGTGGACTGGTTCACGAACACGGAGTTCGACCCCGCCACGAGCGACGGGTTCGTCGCTGCGCACGGGTCGTACGGCGGCGGCGGGCCGCCCTCGGATCCGGTCACGATCGGCGTGTTCGGGATGGACTCGTACGCCACCTTGAGGAGCGTGCGGTCGGTCACGGCCGCGCCCATGAGCATGCTGCCCCAGCCGTAGTGCGTCAGGCCGTCCGAGGCCGTGAAGCGGAACCCGAAGTAGTTGACCGCGTTGAGCTGCCAGTTGCCCGCGGCCGCGCCGAAGGTCGATGCACCCGAGCCGTAGCTGCCGCCCGCGCCGACCGCGGTGCCGACGGCCAGGCTGCCGGCCGAGCCGGTGGTCGCGCCGGGGTACCGCAGCATGCCGGTGCCCGTGGCGTTGAACCACATGAGCGACGTGGCGGCGTACGGGTTGAGATCCCACCCCGTGACCGCCGTGCCTGCCGAGCCCGTCTGCGCGGTCTCGACGTTCACGTAGAGGCCGTCGATGTTCGCGGGGACGACCGCGTTGAGGTCGTACGAGATGACGTCCGCCGTCGCGGGCGCGGAACATGCCGCCGCGATGGCGGCCGCGCGCGCGAGGTGCGAGCCGAGGCGCCCCTGGATCGAAGTGGGTCTCATGGGTCCAAAGGTATGCGTTTCCGGGCGTGGTTCAAGAAAGAACGGCCCGGGTCGGTCGTTTTTCGGGGGATAGCATTCGCCGATCCCGCAGGGAACCCCACCCATGAACCCAGCCCGTCGCGTCCATCGGCCGTTCCTGACCGCCTGCGCCGTCATGCTGGCGGCCGTCGCGTGCGCGCTGCCGGCGCTGGCGCTGCAGGCCCCGCCGGCCGCCCCGGCGCCCGCCGCCACGCAGGCCGCCGCCAAGCCCCGCTTGGCCGTCCGCGAGGTCGCCGCCACGCGCGGCGTGGTCGCGCAGGCGAAGGCACGAGGCTTCGACAACGCGCTCGACCAGGTGCTCGAGGCCGCGGACGCGCAGCTCCTCGACGCCTTCGACGGCGAGGGCGCGTTCGAGCTCGTCGCCCGCGGCGACCTCGGCACCGTCATCAAGGAGCAGGACCTCTCGCTCAGCGGCAACGTCAACGCGATGGACCCGCAGGCCGCGCGCGCGTACCAGCTCGCGGGCGCGCGCTTCGTCGCCACCGTCACCGTCACCAACTTCCAGGAGATCGTCGAGCGCACCGTGCTTCCCGGGCAGTTCGGCAACGCCAACGCCGAACGCCGCACCATCGACGTGCAGGCGGTGGTGAAGGTGTACGACACGACGACCGCGGCGCTCCTGAAGAGCACGAACGTCACCGTCAGCGAGTTCGCCACCAACGAGATCCTCGCCGGCGTCGAGCAGGCCGGCAGCAAGACCAACGTCGTCCTCGGCACCGCCGCGCGCGCGCTCGCCGAGCAGGCCGCGGCGCGCATCTCGGCCGTCGCGCCCGCGGCGAGCCCCGCGCTCGCCACCCCGGCTCCCGCGGGCACGGGCATGTCCGGCAGCCTGCCGACCCGCCCGATGCGGCTCGCCATCTTCGTGAAGCAGCGGCCCTCGCAGGTGCCGCCCGAGAAGGTGACCGTCTTCGAGGACCTCGTTGCCGCGAGCGCCACCGCGCCGAACATCGAGATCATCCGCCGCGAGGACCTCGTGAACGCGGTGAACCGCCTCGCGCCCACGGGCCCGAACGCGGGCACCGGCCTGCCAGGCTCCGAGGCGGTCGACCGCATCCTGTCGGACCAGTCCTCGGCCGTGCAGCTGGCGACCCTCATGAAGGCCGACGCGCTCCTCACGGTGTCGATCTCGGCGCTGCAGAACGCGGTGCGGAACCTCGAGGACCCCTCGACGCGCACCATGACCAAGGTCGAGCAGTGGACGCTCATGACCACCTACGGCGTCATCGACGGCGTGACGGGAGCGAGCCTCGGCTCGGGCACCGTGCAGTCGGACTTCGCCAACCGCGACAGCGCGGGGCTGCAGGTGAAGGTCGACTTCATCGACCCGCTGCTGCGCGACGCCGCCGCGCGCATCGGCCCGGCCGCGGGCGCCGCGGTCGCGCGCGCCGCCGAGCGCACGGCCGCCGCGCCGGCCCTGGTGAAGGTCGCGTTCGACGCGCTGCTCTCCGACCTCAGCGTGCCCGACGTCCGCAAGGACGAGAAGGGCGAGTACGTAGTCGGTGCCAACCAGTACCCGTTGCGCCCGATGAGCGTGCAGGTCATCGTCGACGGCGTGACCGTCGGCCAGACGCCGGGGGCGTACGAACTTCGCCCGGGCATGCACCGCGTGCGCTTCGAGCGCCCGGCGCTCGAGCCGGTGGAGCGCGTGATCGACGCGCGCGAGGGGCTCGTCGTGACCGCGCCCATGCAGTTCACGCCCGAGGGGCGCGCGAACTGGCAGCGCGACGCCGCGTTCTTCAACGACCTGAAGAACGGCGCCGTCGCGCGCGACGTCGACCTGATCCGCATCCGGGGCATCGCCGACTTCCTGCGCCAGAGCGACATCCGGCTCGACACCACCAACGTCCAGAACCTGAACCTCGGAGGCGAGAGCATCTGGTGGCAGCTGCTCGGGCCGTGAGCCGAGGACGCGCGTGGCTGTCCGGGCCGCTCGCCTGCGCGGCGCTCGCGCTCGCTGGCTGCCAGGCCGACCTGCGCCGCTCGGTCGCCGCGATCGACGAGGCCTATGCGGGCGGCCGTTACGAAGGCGCCGCGTCGATCGCGTCCGATGCCGCGCGTCGCTACCAGGACGACCGGATCGACCGCGTGCTGTGGTGGCTCGAGGCCGGGCGCACCGAGCAGGCCGCGGGCCGCATCCCCGAGTCCATGGCGTGGTACGACCGTGCGTACGAGGAGGTGCGCCCGTACCTCGACGCGAAGGCCGAGGCCACCGTGACCGAGGCCCTGGTCACCACCGCCGTCAACCAGGCGATGCGCACGTACCGCGCCACCCCGCCCGAGCGCGTCATGCTGTGCGCGCTCCAGGGCGCGAACGCGCTGTGCGCGGGCGACCTCGCGCGCGCGCGCGTCGAGTTCAACCGCGCCGCGGACTTCCAGCAGGATTCGGCGGCGCGCTTCGCCAAGGAGATCAACGCCGCGCAGGACCAGGCCAATGCCGCGTGGCGCAAGGAGGGCTGGTCGTCGGGCATCTCGGGGGACGCGCTCGGGAAGGTGCGCGCCGCGCAGGAGCGCCCGCAGGCCCCCGCGATCGGCGTCGGCTCGTTCGCGAACCCGTTCGCGAGCTACCTGCGCGCGGCGTTCCTGCTCGCCACCAGCGTCGACCCCGGCGACCGCCAGAACGCGCGCGCCGACCTGCGGGGCGTGCAGGAGATGGTCCCGGGCCTCGCGCCCGCGGCCGAGGACATCGCGCTCATCGACGCGGCGGGCGGGCTGCCCGCGGTGACGTGGGTCTTCTTCCTCACGGGCCTCGCGCCCGACTACCGCGAGTTCCGGCTCGACATCCCGATCCCGGTGGGCAACGTCAACTACGTGTCCGGCGCGTTCCCGGTGCTGCGCAAGCGCGGCGACTTCGTCGACGGCCTCGCGCTCGCGGGCGAGGGCGGGGCGCGCGGCGTGCCGATCGCCGACCTCGACGTCATCGTCGAGGCCGAGTTCGACGCGCGGCTTCCGCTCATCGTGACGCAGGAGATCATCTCCTCGGCCGGCAAGGCCGCGGCGACGTGGGCGTCCAGCCAGGCCGCGTACCAGCAGAGCGGCACGGCGGGGGTCCTCGTCCAGATCATGGGCATCGCCTACCAGGCGGCGTCCACCGCGGCGGACCTGCGCTGCTGGTCCACCATGCCGAAGCAGGTGCACCTCCTGCGCGTGCCCACGCCCGCCGACGGCCGGCTGGCCTTGGTGCGGCCGGACGGCGCGCCGCTCGCCTCCGTGGAGGTCGACGCCGGCGCACCCAACGTGGTGCTCGTGACGCTGCCCTCGGCACGCGCGCAGCACGCGGCCGTGATGCGGTACCGTGGAAGCCCGTTGCACGGCCCGCCCGCGCCGCACGCCACGCAGGGAGCGAACCCATGACCACCGCGCGCACGAACGTCCCGAACTCGCTCCGCGTCGCGGCTGCCGCGGCGCTCGCGTCCGCCCTCGTCGCCGGCTGCGGCAGCGTGAACACCACGTACACGCGCGACCGCCCCGCCGACACCGCGGTCGACGCGCGCACGCGCGTCAACGACCTCCTCCAGCAGATCTTCCTGAGCGCCAAGGAGGTGCGGATGTTCCGCAACTCGCAGGGCGTGATGGAGGTCCAGGTCGACGTCGAGAACAACGGGTTCAAGTACCGGTCGTTCTCCTACCTCTTCGACTGGGTCGACGCGCGCGGCAACGTGATCCCGTCGCAGCTGTCGGTCTGGAAGACCACGAACGTGCCGGACGGCGGCTCGACCGTCATCCGCGCCATCGCGCCCAACGAGGAAGCGGCCGATTTCCGCCTGCAGATCCGCCGGTCCGACTGATTCCCGCACGCCACGGAGCCCCCATGCACCACGCCCTCCGCACCGCCCGTTCCGCCGTCCGAACGCTCGCCCCCGTTGCGCTGCTCGCGCTCGCCGCGCCCGCCTGCGAGCGCGCCCGCTACATCGAGACCGGAAGCCCCGAGGGCATCATCAGCGTCGGCGAGGTCGACATGCAGGACATCCTGCGGGCCTCGAGCGGCATGCTCGAGTCGCTCATAGAGACGGGCGTCCTCAAGACCGCGAAGAACAAGCCGGCCGAGCTGGTGATCGACCAAGTCGTGAACGACACCAGCTCGCGCTTCAGCGTCGACGAACTGACCTACCGCATGCGCGAGCAGCTGGTGAACTCGGGCCAGGCCGCGGTGGTCACGACCTACGGCCAGACGCCCGAGGACAAGACCGCGCAGGACCTCCTGCGCCGCCAGGCGTTCCTGAAGGGCGAGCGCGCCTCGCAGATGCCCGACCCGGACTTCTCGCTCTCGGGCAAGATCACGCAGGTGAAGCGCACGGCCGGCGACACGAAGCAGGTCAGCTACACCTTCCGACTGACGCTCACCAACATCCGCACCGGGCTTGAGTCGTGGACCAAGACGGTCAGCATGACGAAGGTCGGGAACAAGCCGGCGGTCGGGTTCTGAGGGCTCGGCATCGAACGTGAGGGGGCAGACGCAGCACTGGGATGGGCGATTATTGGCCATCAAGCCAGATCGCGCAATCTCCAAGAATTTCCCCAAACCCGTGATGCTCCGCATCGCGGGTTTGCGTCTTTGAGGGTGGAGCGAGGTCCCTTTTCCGTCCGCTTCCCTTCTTTTCCCTTTCCCGAGTCGACATCCATGAAGACTGCTGCCTCGTGCGCCCTGCGCATGGCCGTCCCTGCCGCGTTCGTCTGCTCCTCGTTCGCCTTCGCGAACCCGGGCATCACCTCGAGCGTGGTCTACACCGACGCGGCGAACGACATCGCCAGCGGCATCACCACCGGCGGCGGAACGCTCGACCTCCTGTCGATGGAGGTTTCGCACACCGCAACCGACGTCATCTTCAAGCTGACGGTCAACGGCAGCGTGAGCAGCACCGACTGGGGCAAGTTCATGATCGGCATCTCGACCGGTGCCGGCGACACCGCCACGAACGGCAACGGCTGGGCGCGTCCGATCAACATGACCTCCAACGGCGGCATGACCCGCTGGGTCGGCTCGTGGGTCGACTCCGGCGGCGGCGCGCAGCTGTGGAACTACTCAAGTTCCTCGTGGTCAGGCCCCGGTTCGCTCGCCGGCTTCTCGTTCGCCGCCGGCGCCCAGTCCACGCTGACCTACACCGTCTCGATGGCCTCGCTCGGCGTGTCGAACGGCAGCACGATCTACTTCGACGCCTACAGCTCGGGCGGCGGCGGCGGCGACAGCGCGGTCGACGCGCTCTCGCGCTCGGACGCCTCCATCAGCAACTGGGGCGGCCCGTTCACGACGGCCGGCATTGCCGCCGGCACCAGCGCCTCGACCGCCGGTGGCGCCTTCGCCTACACGATCCCCGCCCCGGGCGCGCTCGCGCTGCTGGGCGCCGCCACGCTCGTCGGAAGCCGCCGTCGCCGCTGAGGCGACGCAATCCTGATCCTCCCGTTTCCCCCTGCCAAGGAAGTTCCCGAACATGAAGAACATGAATGCCATCGTTGCCGCCGGCGTCGTCGCCGCGGTCTCCGCCTCCGCAAGCGCCGCCGTCGTCGTCGGCTGGACCATGCCCACCGCGTTCCCGACGGGCGCGGGCAACGTGCCGACCGGCACGACCTACCTGCCGCCCGGCCCGAACGGGGCCGGCGTCGCTGACCAGGGCTTGAACTTCGCGGGCAGCCAGCTGACCGCGGTGAAGGCGCTCCCGGCGTCGACCTACACGTCGCCCGCGGGCAACGGCAGCCAGTATTCCTTCTCCTCGAACAATTGGTCCCCCAACGATTACTACCAGATCAGCTTCAGCACGACCGGCTTCGCCGACGCGCTGACCCTCTCGTGGGACCAGGCCCGCAGCAGCACCGGCCCCGCGCCGTTCAAGGTGTCGATGAGCGTGAACGGGGGCTCGTTCTCCGACCTCTTCACCTACTCCGTCCTGCAGTCGGGCGGCGGCGGTGCGCCGGGCACGTGGTCGTCGACGACGTACAACTCGCTTTACACGAACACCCTGAGCCTCGGGACCGCCGCCTCGAACGCGGCCTCCGTCGTGATCCGGTTCGTGAACACGAACGCGACCGCTTCCTCCGCGTCCGGCTCCAACCGGATCGACAACATCTTCGTCACCGAGGTCCCCGCCCCCGGTGCGCTCGCGCTCCTCGGCGTGGCCGGCCTGGTTGGCTCGCGCCGCCGTCGCTGAACGCTCGGCTGCGTCCATCCCTGAACCCTCCCGCGGCGCGTCTCCTTGGGGGCGCGCCGCGGTGCGTTGGGGAAAGGGGCTGGGTCCGGTGAAGATTCGGTCGAGGATTTCGGGAATCCGGTGATGGTTCAGGCGCGCAGATTCCGTTCAGAGTGTGGCGGGAGGAACGCACCCGGCGCGTGATGCACGCGCCCCTTTGATCTGGAGTGATCACGCCATGAAGACCACGCTCATCACCGCATGCGCCGCCGCCGCGGCCGCCACGTCGGCCTCCCTCGCCGAAATCGGCGTCGTCGAGGCGACCGGTGCCTTCCAGCTCGCCGGCGCGTCCAGCACCTCGTACGTCTCGGCCATCGGGGCGGGCGCCAATCCGCGCCTGAACGGCTACGACTTCGGATCGGTCAATGCGCTCACCGGCCAGTCGCTCCTCCTGCAGAACTGGTACTTCGAGAACTACGCGTACAACGGCGGCAGCACGCCGTCCGGCGCGTTGACCAACGACAA
>Ga0169931_10011690_pt1 | contig 12312 bp, 11 predicted proteins | sample Kivu_15m_20L_FD_129675 | JGI IMG/M metagenome (GOLD analysis project Ga0169931, IMG submission 129675) | Freshwater microbial communities from Lake Kivu, Western Province, Rwanda to study Microbial Dark Matter (Phase II) - Kivu_15m_20L... | ecosystem: Environmental > Aquatic > Freshwater > Lake...
GTATTGAAAGTATCGGAGAAGTTGGAATCCCAGCTATTGAAACAATCAATCAATCTAAAAGAAAATTTAAAAAAAAGTTTTAACGAATTTATCTAAATAATTTATTCAATACAATATTTAAAAAAATTTATACCATATTTTCTTGAATTTAATAATATTCACTTTATTAGAAGCAATTATAAATTAATTAAATAATAATAAAAATAAATTTTTTATTTTATTTATTCATATATAGTGAATATGATAAATAAGAAAAACCTTCTACTAAAAAATTTATTCAAAACTCAAGCTCGCTTTATTCATAAATTACAAAAACGAGAAGGAAACATATTTTCGACATATACAGAGAAAAATAGATTAAATAAAAGAGAGCATAAAAGACAATTAATTTATAATCAACAATACAATTTCTTTAATTTCTTTCAAAACTTCAAAAGAAAACCTCAGAAAATGAGTGATCCAGAATCTAAAACAAAGTCGGATGAATGGTATGAGATTGAAGAAGCTTTAGTATTTCAAGATAAGAAATGTCCAATTTTAAAAGTACAAAATACAGAGAAAAACGTAATGATATTTTACGAGTACGCTGTACTGTTCCCTCTTGCATTTTACACAGGATATAAATTCGCTTATAGTCTGGTTACGATAAGACCCTTGAAAACTATTATGTGGGGTGCATTTTTCTTAATGAGCGCTAGGCTATTAAAAGGGATAAATACTAATAAATATCTTTTCATTCTCTCTATTGAATTAATGGAAGATGGGAAAAGTTGCTTAGTTACTACTGCAAAGGAACAAGTAATAGTTGATATAAAAAGCATTAGAAGACTTTCACAAGAAGAGGCAGTGTATTATTCGTATATGCTCGTTAAAAATAACCTTGAATATATTCCAATTATAATAAAAAGCGATGTGTTTTTGATTTTCAAAAATTCAAACATTTTAAACAAAGAAATTTTTTCTGCAATAACCTCTGGAAAATATATTAAAGTGAAAGAAGATAATTTAATAAACAAAGAAGATGCGATTGATATTAAATGATACTTATGTTTTGAATAAATTTAGTACCTATCTTATATATTCTTAATAAATAAATTTAAATATTTTAGTATCGAATATGATTAGATGTTTAATATCCTTATATAATTTTTAATTTAAATTGAGTATGTCTTGTTTTATTAAATTTTGTTGAATTTCAAGTTTGCGAAGTACCCAGACAACACAGCTGGATCGAATTTATGAATAATCATAAATTGATAAATGTTGTTAACTTTCTTTGCTTTACCTAATGAAATTGATTTCTGGGTTGTATGCTTAAAGTTAACTCCCTCTTTCTTAATAGAAGTTATGAATTTAGTAAAATCTTCTTCACTTAGTAATTCAGGAGCACCAATCATTCCATAGATGAAATCTTCATTGTAGAATATAATTCCTTTTTTTACCTTGTTTAATTCTTCAGCATAGTTGTTCATAAAAGAACAGTAAAGGGATGGGTTTTCATGTTCTGATTGATGATAGAAAACTTTTGCGTTGGAATCGGATAAGAGTAGTTTAATTTGATAATCTAAAAGAGTTTGATCTAATTTTTTTATTCGGCCTCCGAATTTTTTGTAGTCAGTAAAGAATCTATTCGCGGTTTGTAAAATTTTTGATTTTTCGACTCCCCACTCTTCGCAAAGGGAATTTATAATTCTGGATTCGCTGTTGATCTCATCTAATGCTTTTACATACTAAAAAAATAAAATTTAATATTCTTACTCCAACATAGTAAAGTCTTACGATTCCGTCTGAAATTCTTTGAGATTTGATCATCTTAATCCATCCTACTTCTGATGTTCTATCATGATGTGTACCACAACATGCTTCAACATCAGTATTTTCTATTTGAACAATACGAAGATTGTTTCCAGGGACAACACCACCTTGATACAAGGTAAAACCGAATTTTTTCTCAGCCTCTGCCTTGTCTAGGAAGTACTTACTGATATTAAGTCCAGACATGATGATGCGATTGGCTTCTCTTTCAATAGCTTCTTCTTCTTCAAACGTCAAACCCTTGTAATGGGTAATGTCTAAGTGAGCCATATCTTCGGTCTTTTTAGCACCATTTTGCCAGACATGAGGACCTAAAACTCTTCTTGCAGCAGCGAAAACAATGTGAGTACCAGTGTGGTGACTCATTAATTGGAAACGACGCTTTAAATCGATAGTACCACTTACTTCTTTTCCGATGTAACTTCTAGGCTCTTCAACCAAAGGTCTGTCTAATATATGAAGATTGCATTTTCCTACTCTTTCGACATTGATAACATTATAGACTTCATCTCCGATTCTAAGCACCCCTGTGTCGTTTGATTGTCCTCCACTTGTAGGGTAATATAAAGATTGATCGAGAATGACTATATTATGAGTGTTTTTGAATTTTCCCTCCTCTAAATTAACAAATACTTCGATTATCTTGGCTTTGAATTCGCTTTCGTGGCTATCTTGATAATATAAAGCCTCTGTCTCTGGAAGATGGGTAGTATCATAGAGAATTTGTTCTGTTGCTTTTACAACTCTTTCTGCTCTTTGTGAGATTTCATAGTATAAATTTCCTGGAATAGGAATTTTGGAAAGTTCACTGATTCTATCTGCGGGTATTCCCCAAGATTGCATTGCGATGATCCAATCATCAATTGAAAGGTTGCCTTTCTTCTTGATAAGCTTATCTAATTTATCCTTTTGTTCTTTATCAGTTGAAAGCCATTTATCGTACTCCAATTGGATGACCTCTTTCATGTTAGGATGAATATTGAAATCCCCATAAATATCTTTAAGATCTTTGGTATGAAACTTAAATAATTCAAAGATACCGTCAACTCCCAATTTTTCGAACCATTTATTTTTATGAAGAATAGCAAATACTCTTCTGAGAATGTTTCTCACATTAGATCCTCCTCCTACGTTTGAAGGTAATGAACCATCATAGACGATCATGAAAACTGTCCTGGTATGATCAAGAACAATATATAAATCCTTAACAGGGGCAATAGCATTTTTGACGGTTTGCACTTCTACATTAATTTCTTTCGAAATTTTTTCCCATGTTTGATCGATATTGTCTACTTCGTCGATGTTTAATTGACAAGAGTAAGGACCGAATTTTTCCCATATTTCATTATTTATATCTAATTCAAGTTTTTGTGTTAAAAATCCCAAGGCATTCGCGAAAACATCCATATAGGAAGTAGCAGAACCATTTATCAACCAAGGAACTCTTTCCAGTCCAATACCTGTATCAATAATTTTGATGGGCAATTCTTCTCTCGAACCATCATGGAAGGTTTTATATTGCATAAAGACCATGTTACCAAGTTCTAGACCATTTACGAAGTATTCAATACTAGGTCCTAAGTTACCTCCTCCAGCCCAGACATCTTCAATAAACGTTATTTCCTCAGGGTCAATTCCTAATTCTTCTGTTAACCAGCGATAATTGAATTCGACACATTCATCCTTGAAGAAGACATATTTGTTTGGAGAATTAAACACTTGAATACCAAGCATGATGAAACCTGAATAGTGACGTCCGGTAATCCCGATATTATCCAAATCGTTGAATCTTACAGAAAATTGTGGGCATATCAAGGGGTTGGCGGGAGGATCTAATTCACCAGTGACGCAATAGGGTTGGAAGCAATAGATTCCAGCAGCAACATAATCAACATCTGCTCTCCATCTTGCAACAACTGGGTATCTTTCAATACTAGTGCATGGGACTCTAGAAGAAGTTAAACTTCTTTCGAATCCTTTCCAAGCTTCGGCATAGGAAATCTTTTTTCCTTGTCTCCCTATTCCGCATCCTCTTCCGATAAATTCATATTTTCCTACACAACTAAAAGCAGATGTTAAATAAAATATACTTACTTTGAGTCACCGCAAGTATTTTGTTTCTCACTTCTCCTCCAGTAGTAGTGACCACATTTACATCTTGCTCTATGAAATCCCATCTTATTGAATGTTTCAACTGGATAAAATTTTTCAGGATTGGCTTCAAATTCAGGTCTGGCTAGAGCTTTGATTTCCTAAAAGATATTTATATATTAGATATTTAATAATACTTTGGTTGTCAAAGCCTTTACTTCAATAGCTTTTTCTTTTTCCATTAAAGTTCTTTTAATTATATTATTCAAACTAAATTTCTTTAAATTGGAATGATAACGTAATATAGACTTAAACAAAATAAATATAAATAATTAAAATTAAATATATTAAACTGCAAATATCATTTATGATAAACATGAAAACAATAATTTAGTTTTTTACATATATTATAAAAAGGAAAAAATGAAGTATACTAAAAAAGCTTATTTTATTTATGTTTCTTTATAAATTATTCAATCTAATACAGCTTACAACTTATCGTCAGTTCTAAATGTAAAGAACAAAATAAAAATGATTCCGATTAGACCACCGGTAAGCATAGCAAGCATAATTAGAGAAAGACTATTATAGAAAAGAATAGAATTATCAAATTGTTTTTGCTTTTTTTCTTTCAAATTTTTCAAAGGATCTTCCGCTTCACTCAGCTCCTTTTGATAATTTTCTTCTAATCCTTCAGCGATATTTAGTGAATTATTTATCAAATTTAGGAAATATTCCTTGGTTTCTTGAGTATAGGTATTGTTGAAGTCTTTTTCATCAGTCTAATTATTATTGAGAATATTACTTTGTTTAGTAATTGGATTCTTAGAAGGCTCGTTAAGAAATTCTTTCATATGTTTTAAATCTTTAGCAATCCCAGCAAGATCTGATTTAAATATATCTTGCCTAATTTCTGGCGCTTCACTTAATGTTTTTGATGGTTCTGAGATATGTTGGCTATTTTTACGAAGAATTTTGTTTGTTTCTTTTCCAATTATTTGTCTTGAGAGCTTCAAGACAAATATTAAGAAAATAAAATTTAACTTCATTTAATATTAAAAACCTTAATTTATTTTGATTATTAATTATTAAAATATTAGATATTAAAACAGCTTTGGAATATAAATTAAAAAAACAATTTTTGAATATTATAAGTTAAATAAGGTTTATTGATGATTTGGAAATTTTAAATGCTAATAGAAAATAAGATTTATATTTTCTATAATAGTTCTTAAAACATAATCTACATAAATATTTTTAATAATTATTATTAAAATAAAAAATGAACAATTCCAACTCGATTTCAGGAATAAAAAGTCATTGCGATGAATACTTATATACACCAGTAAACGATGAGCACAATTTAAAAATTTTAAACAAATTTCTAAGGTGAGTCTTAATATTTAATGATTCTTGTATTTTTTAGCATTCTTAAAATTTCTGAAAAATTTCAAAAAGATTTTTTCATTCATTTATCTGATAAAGGGTTACAAAAGCTATTAAGCTCTCTTCAACACGATAATTCAGAGATAAGAATAACAGCAGCCAAAGTTTTATTAGAATTATTGTATAACAACGAAGTTCTGCAAAACATTTTTTGTGAAAAATTTAATTTCAATCCAATCGGGAGTGTTATTTGTCTAAATTGGTTACCTAAGAAATTAAAGGAAAATATAAAAATAGACGCAAGAGTTATAAAGGATATAAAAAGTTCGATAAATGTTAAGGAAAAGACGATGAAATATTGGATATGGCCATCTAACGAGAAATATAACGATGAAAATATCCCTGACCCTGAAAAATATTTAATTGGATTTTTCTATTCAAATAAAAATGTAATCGAGAAAAATATTTTTCATCATTTAGGCTCTCATTATTAGTAACATTGAAAACAACAAAAACGAAGAGAGAATTGACACTAAAATTTTGATTGATAAATTGGAAAACAAAAATCTTGAAGAAGCTGAAGAGAAAGTCATCCTAGCTGTAATTAATTTAAAATATTTTATATTAGGCAGCTGGAAGTGGAAGTGAATCATCTGCTAGAATAAAAGAAAGCTTATCGTCAAAAGAAAATTCAAAATCAAACGGTAGATTATAGTTATATATATATTCATGTATATTAAATTATATAGAATTAATCCAACAAAACTCAATACTTAAAACACCAGATAGTTCAAAAAATATTGAAAATAATAGTTCTATCCCTAAAAATGGAAGCGTTTCTAATATTCATGCAGGAGATAAAAAAGTCACAGTAGTAGATAATTATAAATTGAGGGAAGAATACAAAAAGAATCACAAAGATAAAAGCAAATCAATCGACACAAATATACAAAAATTCAATTTAATCAACGCTGTAACAGCCGCGGATCTTCCAGAAGGTAACGTGAGTAAAGGAAATAATATTCAAAAATCTACTCATAATACTTCGATTTTTCACCCTATATTAGAAGCGGGGACTAACAAACATAAGGTTGTTAATAAAAGCAAAAAATGATTTTTTCGTTCAAACTATACAATTGCATTTTAATTTTTTTTTAAAATTTTATTTATTAAACAAAAATGAACAAAATTTTTAAAAGTATTGGAATTAAAATTTTTTTCAATTTTAATTACATTCCTAATAAAACTAATGGATTAAGCTATTTTATAAATAAGACTGGATTTCTTATTTCAGCCTCATCACATAATTTGAACAGAAAAACCTTCTGCACAATAAATAAATTAGACGTAGACAAATTATCGCTTGACAAATTAGATAATCAGCCAATCAACATAAACAGAATTGAAGAAGAAAACAAAAATTTTAACAGAGAAGATTACATCATAGAGTTCGGTCCTGAAATTAAATGGGAAGAAACTGTGCTAAACAGTGATATTCCAGTAGTGGTTGATTGCTACGCAAAGTAAAATTATGTAAATATAATCTTATTTCAAGATGGTGCGCACCCTGTAAAAAATTAATGCCTCTCCTTGAAAAGAAACTGGATGAACTAAAAAGTTTTAAATTGGTGAAAATTAACACAGACGAAAACGAAGAACTAGCAGGTATGCTAAATATTTCATCTGTACCTACTGTTTTTCTTGTATACAAAGGAAATGTCATCGATAGTTTCGTCGGTTTTCCCGACTCACAAAAATTAGAAAATTTCTTTGAATCTATAAACTTACTGCGAGGAATCTCACAAAATGAGAAAATTATTCGAGCTCTGCTTACCGGTGTTGATGAATTTATGAGCAAGAAAATTTATGACAGAGCAGAAAATATGTTAAACGAAGCATATTCACATGAAAGATGGAGAGAGAAATATGCTCATATTATAAGACTGGGGCTAGCGATTTGCGCATTCCATCGATCTGATTTTAAATTATCAGAGAAGTTCCTTAAAGATTTAAAGATGAATTATAAAAACCAAATAGCCTCTGATCCTGTATTAAATAAGAAATTAGCCTTGCTTGAAATACGATTAAATTTAAGCACCAATCCTGAACTCTTTAATAAAGAAATTGAAAATTATTATGAAGAAATTGAAAAGGATCCGACTAATCTTGATTTGAGATATAAATTTTCTGTCTTTTTATTCGAGAATTGTGAATATGAAAAGTCGATGGAAAATCTTTTAGAAATTATTCAGATAGATAGAAATTGGAAAAATAAAGCAGCTCAACAATTTTTGATACAGATATTTAATTTCCTTGGAGCGGATAATTCCTTATCCGTTGAAGGAAGAAGAAAATTAATGAAAATACTGTATTAAGAAAAATCAAAATAATAAATTGGTTTATTTTAGAATGAATTATTAATTAAAATTTTCTCTGTAAAAATAACTTATGATATTAGTCTTATGCATCAAGGCAAAGCATTAATAGAAATAATTTACTATTTTAAATATAAAATAAAATTCATTTGTAAATGGACGAAATCCAAAATGAATCAGTAGAAAATTCTACTCCAACAATAATAATAAAATCAGGTTATTTATACAAGCGATCGAAATATCTAAAAATATGGAAACAGTAAGTATTAAATTTCTGATAAGTTTATAATTCTGAATATTGAATTTATAATTTAAATACTATTTGCTTTTTACACCAAATTGATAAATAACCTTCAATTTAATATACAACTTTTTACAAATTTACAAAATAGCCGCTTTATAGTTCTTACAAACAAAAACATATTTGCATTTACTCATGATGATAAGGACTCAGACTGTACAATGACCCTTCTTCTTAAATCTTGTAATATGGTAAAAGCTTCGGACGATGAATTGGGAAAAGAACAGACATTTGTAATTTGATAATTGATTATTTTCTTTAGTCGGTAACAGATGATGAAAGAACTTATTTCTTCCAAGCTCAATCTAACGAAGAAAGAGATGAGTGGATTACCGCAATTTCTTCACAAATTACAAGGGTTTCCGAGCGCTCTCATATTTAGCTAGATTTATAATTTAAATAAAATTTTCCCTTAAACATATTTTTTACTTAAATTTATTCGACTTATAACTTTATAATAAATGGCCCACGAGCTAACATTTGAACAAATTCAAAGTTGCAAAAAGGTATTTGATGCCAAAAAATTCCCATCGGAACTAGATAAGGATGATGGATTGATGTTCTTCGAAAGGCTTAGGGAAGCGATTGATGATATGGATGAGTTAAAGCAAAAATTAACTGAAGAAGAATGTGCTGAAATTAAGCAGAGTATGAATCTAGGAGATGAAATTGATTTTCCTACTTTCTTAAGAATCGCTGCTATGAAATTTAAAAAGCAAGAATTTATCGATGCCATCATTGAATCTTTTAAAGCATTCGATAAAAATATAAAAGGAACTTTAACTATGGAGGAATTAAGAGGGATCCTAACTGACTATGGACCTAAAATATCTGATAACGAGGTAGATAATTTGTTAAATGATTTGCATTTGTTAAACGAAATCGATTTTAATTATAAGGAGTTTGTCAATAATAATATTTGAATTTTTAAACTATGTTGATTATTTAAATAGTTTTTATAATTATATAAATCGATTATTTAATATTATATATTCTTTACGATGATGAACAAAAGAATTTTTTAAAAATTTTTAGTTACATTACATTATTATATCATATTTAGTAATATAATAAATAATTTATCAGTGGTAATAATACAACTTCATATAGGATCGATCTCCTTGAAAATGGAATTTTTCCTAACTTTTATCAAATTCATTTAAAATTTTCCTTATTTTTATTTTCCAAATTATACTTAATCAACGAGATAAATTTCTCTTCAGTTATTTTGGAAGTCGCTTTATTTGGATTAAATGTAAAAATGTTTTTATTCCTGTGAAATTTGTATAGTCGCTTTTTAACTAACTTCATTTCAGCTTCTTTTTTATTTTGATTTGAATTGAACAAATCCTTTTCTTCTTCTGGATCGTCACATTTCTTATCTGTTTCAGGGAGGTTCATTTTATTCCTAATCAAATATTCCTCCTGAAAATCTTTCACTTTATTAACGACATTGCATTCCCGATTCATCTCATCACAAATTTCTTCTTCTGAACTCAATTCAGCAATGACTGAATTATTATCATCTACTAAAGTTTTATCAAGATCTTTTGTTTGTGTCTTGTGGGTAATTTTTTCGTCTTTCTTTTTATAGCATTTATTTAGAAAATCTTTCGATGTTAGAATGTTACTTAAAATTTTCTTATGAAAGTAGTGAATATCACTATTACTCTTTCCTTTTTTATTTTCAAGAATTTTAGGATTTTGCGAAATTTTTTTTATTTTTTTCAAGTTTTTCAGATTTTTTATATTACCTCGTATATCCATGTAGTTCAAATAGTTATTAATTTCATTTTTTATGGAATTAGTTAAGACAGTGTTGTTATTTGTAGACATGCTGAGGAAATTTTGTAATTCTTCCATTTCGATGATTTTGTCAAATGTTATTTTATTTTTGTGTATTATAATTGTGTCGTTTGTCCTCGTGTGATTGCTGCATATATCTAAATTAATATCAGAACTTGAATCGAAGGAATTTAAATCTTCTGGGTTATCTGACACAATATTTTCTAGATCATCGTCGCTGCATTGTAAGGATATATTATTTTCATCTAGGTTTCTTGAAAAATTTAGTTCAAGTCCGTTTTCAATGAATTGAATCAGTCCCGATGCGTTTGAAACAAAAGAATTTTTGACGAATGTTTTTAAAGCGCTTGTGCTGGGTCTCTATAATTTAAGTGAATTAATTATTGAATTTAGAATTTTCTTTTCTTACTGGGGTTATCACAAATGAATCTAGTTCTTCAGTCATTATTCTATTTGTATTTTATTTAATTTTAAATTAAAATTAATTTAGTAAAAAATTAGTGTTTTATATTATTTCATATATTTAAGTTTTTGTCTTATAAATAAAAGGTTTATAAGTTTATTACCGTAAAAGCCTATTTATAGTCCCCCCCTTTGTATAGTCCCCCCCCCAACTTAGTAAATCATACTTAAGGGTGAGTTTTTTTCATTCTTTTATTCAAAATTTTATTTAATTAATGACATATGAAAATCCATTATGGTAAATATATTTTATTTATAAAATTAGAAAGTTTAAATAAAAAATTGAATTTATAATTTCAGACAGCCTGTGTATAGTCCCCCCCCCAAAGAAAATATTAGAAATAGTCGGGTAAGGGGGGGGCTATACATAGGCTTTTACGGTATGTTATTTATTTCCTAACTTGTAGATAGAATGAATTTTAAAATATCATTAGTTTCTTAATTCTATAATAAAGTTATTAAATTATATTTTTTAAATTTTATGGGAAATCAAATTATTTTTTCAATCATTATCTTACTGAATATATTATATATTTTAGGTATTGAATTTGTCCATTCACACTTAAACGAGGCTGCTATTCTTGAGGAAAAGAAAATGCTGTTCCAGTTATCGAATAAAATTAACCAAAGATTAAATTTAATAAATGAATACGAAGAAAAATTTAAACATTCTGAAATCTACTGCTATGATCATTATAATTTTGGTAAATTATCCTCATCTTGCTTGAAATTAATTAATTTAAGTTCGAACAGAAATCAGATGAAAATAAGAAGAATCCTAAACATGCCAAAACTAAAAAGTCTAAATTTTTTTCACATAATAAAAATAGTTTATGATAATCAAAATAAAATAGTTCAAGATAAAAAAACAGGATTCGATTTTATTTCTAATCTTCTTTTACTTATAATTGAAGAGGATTTTCTTTATATAGCGACTATGGAAGGAAAAATTTTAGCTGAACAGCAAATGAAATTAGATGCTCAAATAATACATGTCGATTTTTCATTATTTGAACAAGAAAATTCTATTATAATATTCTCAGCAAAATCTGAAATAATAATTTTTAAAGTTGAATTAAAAATTTCTCATTATGAAGATAACGATAAAAATCGAGATTTAAAAGCAGGTCTCATATTTCAATCTAGAAAACAAGCAAATATTTCTTATGATTCATCAACCTTTAATTTTTTAGTAGTTGATAAATTTCATGGAAATGATTATATTGTATCTTCTTTTATAAACGGTGATGTCATCGTAATGAATAAAGAGCTGAAAGTTAAAACACACATAAACATTCCCTCGAAGATAAATAAAATCCTAGTTGATCACGGGATACTGGGAGCAATTTCTTATAATAGAATAATTTTTCTAAATCTTCTTGGGGGTAATTCTGTTTTACTTTCATGCACTTCATATAGAAATATAATAGACGCTGCATATGATACCACGAATAATATTGTTTTCTTAATCGATGACAGAATGAATCTTCTTATTTACGAGGCTAAAATATCAATGGCAAAGCAGAATACCAATGAATGTCATGTGATATACAAATTAAAACTTGGGGAGAATGCGAATAAAAAGTCATCTTTGAATGCCAAAATAACTCTCAAGAAGAATATGCTATATATTTTCGTTGATCAGGATTACATAGCGGTAATTGATCTGTCATATATTGCTGAAAGAGGTTTGGTAAATGTTCTGACTGAATATTTTATTATGAGTGATAAAAAGTCTGAAGAAAATAATTTTATCTCTGTTAGTAAACTTAGCAATATCATTGGTAATCGTTTTAATTCTACTGATATATTTTTAATTAATCAGGATCAAAGTGGGAGATTGTTATTATTCGAATTCCTCAGCGTTAAAGAAGAAAAATTATCCTCTAATGTTAATGATAATCCCGAACATTCAAATAATTCCTTTCATGAAATTTTAGATTTTATTAATTCGAACATTTCTTATCTCTATATTTTTATTATTCTATCAATTTCTACTTGTGTTATTTTCTATAGAAGAAGTAGCGCTAAAAATAATATGAAGAAAAATAAAATTTATAAGGAAGAAGATCAAAA
>Ga0169931_10011692_pt1 | contig 12311 bp, 6 predicted proteins | sample Kivu_15m_20L_FD_129675 | JGI IMG/M metagenome (GOLD analysis project Ga0169931, IMG submission 129675) | Freshwater microbial communities from Lake Kivu, Western Province, Rwanda to study Microbial Dark Matter (Phase II) - Kivu_15m_20L... | ecosystem: Environmental > Aquatic > Freshwater > Lake ...
AATGGAAATCGTCATCTCCTGCTCAGCTGGGACATCCAGCCGAGTACCCCGGAGTCGTTTGAAGGGATCGGTGATCCGGCCGAGACGCTCACATGGTTACGGCGCGAGTTTGGAAATGGCAATCCGTCCGCCTGGACGATCTCGCTCCGTATACACCCACCCCAGCGCTATCCGAAGCAGTGGAGCGAAGAAGACACGATCCTTGGGGATTTTCTCCGTGCTGCCGAGCGGCAGCGAAAGTCGGGGGGGCATGATTTGCAGCTCCTTCCGCTGACGGAGGAGCATCGTACTTTGGCATCGAGCACCGCGCACTTGTTGGCGGATGTCGATGCGACCAAGCGCCCGGGATTGCTCGGCGACGCGACACTTTTGGGGGTGAATTTGCTGCGCGGTGGCAAGACCCAACTTTCATGACAGCCCGACCGGCTGTCGGCAGACTCCGTGGGAGATGAATTCCCGTGAAAATCAAAGATATCCATATCGACGGGTTCGGCGTCTGGACCGATCTGGCAGTCGATTCGCTCGGGGACGGCATGACGCTGTTCTACGGGCCTAACGAAGCCGGGAAGACAACGCTCATGCAGTTCGTGCGGGCCTGCTTCTACGGCTTCACACCCGAACGGCGGCAGCGTTACCTGCCCCCGGTGTACGGCGGATCGCCCGGCGGAATCATGCGGGTCACAGGACCGGGCGGGGGTTATCAAATTCGCCGCCGTGGACATTCGACCGATGCCGACAGCAGCGCCTCCAGTACAGTGGGTCAGCTGACAGTCACGGGGCAGGATGGATTGGCCCAGGGGCAGCATCGTTTGGCAGCGCTGCTGGGACAAATCGATGAACCGATCTTTACGAATGTTTTTGCGATTGGACTTCGCGAACTCCAGGAACTCGGGACGCTCGACGACACCTCAGCGGCTGACGAGCTGTACAAGCTGAGCAGTGGCCTGGACCGCGTTTCCTTGGTCGATGTCCTCCGCAATCTTCGCAAGGGACGTGGAAAGCTCGTCGGCAATCCGTCCGCCGGCGAGGGACCCGAAGGAGGTCGCCTCGCGGCGCTGCTCGATCGCCGCGAAAAGCTTCGCGATGAAATCCAGCAGCTGACCACGCGTGGCAGACGGTGGTCTGATCTAGCAACCCAGCGAAGAACACAAGAACAGGAAATCGCGGCGCTGCTGGAACGTAAAGCGGAATGGGAGCATGAGTCGCGCGTCGTTGAGATTGCGATCACCGTGCAGGAAACCTGGGTCGCCCGCGAAAAGCTCCGCGAAGAAATCAGGGAACTCGAGCATGGCCCATCCCTTCCGGAAGATGCTCCGGCACAGCTCATGCAGCTCGAAGCCCTGCTCGAGGAGCGGCGCTCAAAGCTCGAAGCGATTGTCAAGCAGCGGCGGGAGCTCCGCGAGAAGGCAGCGGCCCTTCCCCTCACGCGACGCCTGGTCGATCTACAGGGAAAAATCGAAGCGGCAAGCGAACAAGGAACGTGGGTCGAAGCGCTCGATGAACAAATTCGTAAACTCGACGATCGAATTGCCAAGGCCCATCAAGTCCTCGATCAAGATGCCCAGCGGCTCGGGATCAGCGAAGAGGATCGGCTGCTCTTGAGCGAGCACCAAGGGAGTGGCAAAGGGAGCAACAAAGGGGGGATCCTGCCCGATCTGAGCCCTCAGACGCTCGCCTCTCTGACCACCCCGGCGCGGAATGTCCGCGAGCAGCTGTACCAGCTCAAGCGGGCGCGCGATGAAAGCATTAAAGAGAAGAAGGAGGTCGATACGCTCGATGCCCGCCTCCGTGAACATCTCGATCTCGCGCAAACAACGAACATTCAAGAAGCGATCAAGCGGCAGGGCGATTTGGTGACGACGCTGCGGCAGCGGATCCAGATTGAAGGGCATCTGGAAAAGATGCGGAAGAACTATCGCGACCTCGAGCAGGAATCGCTCGATTTGGCCACCTCCGAAGCCCTCCCGATCGAGCGGACGATCCTCTTGAGCGTTCCCTTTGCGTTCGGAGCGCTTTCGCTGATCTACGGGATTTTCAGTGTCTTTCAGTGGGACTTTTTCATTTCCACGACCGATCCAAACTTTGGGATCATGCTCATTTTCCTAGGGATGATGGCCCTCGGCTTATGGTATCTTGGACGCGAACGTGGGGATCAAGGGACAACACTGGACATCGAAGATTGCGAACGGCAGATCGATACGGTCCGTCGGCAGATTCGCGAGGTCGAACTGGAACGCGATGAGCTCGATGCCCGCCTGCCGGCCGCCAGCGCGCCTCTGGACACTCGGCTCCGCGAAGCCGAAGAGACACAGCGGATGCTCGAAGATCTCCTCCCCACCTTCCACGGCCAGCAAGCATCGATCGGTCGCTATCAAGCGGCACGCAAGCGAGCTTCGCAGGCGGCCGAGGGATTGAAAACCGCCAAACAGCAGTGGCGCCGCGCGCTCTCCGGACTCGGGCTCAGCGAATCGATGTCCCCCAGCAGCATTCGCAAACTCGCACAGAATTACGAAACGCTCCACCAAAGCCGCCGCAAGGTCGACGAATTGATCGCCGAACGGGAACAGCGACGGCGCGAGCTGCAGACGCTCGCCAAAAGAATTGAATCGCTTTACCTCGAAGCGCTCGGCAGCGATGGTGCAACAACCGATGACAAAGGCGCACGCGAAAAAACTGTCGGCCGCGAGACCCACGGCGGCGAAACAACTCCGCGCAGTACGGCAGGGGCATTAGGTACGGCAGGGGCATTAGGTACGGCAGGGGCATTAGGTACGGCAGGGACACTGCGATCCCCCAGCACCCCAGCCGTGACCAGCTCCATGAGCATCTCCAAGCCGCGTTTGGGTCCCCTCGAGCAACTGCAGCACCTCCATGAGGAACTGTCGCGGCAGCATCACTGGATCAAACGCCGCCGAGAGCTCAAAGAACATGACCTCCAGCTCCAGAAACAGCATGCCCAGATCGCCCGCACAATGCAGCGGACCGATGGCGCGCGGCGTTCGCTGTGGGCCCAGTGTGGCGTGGCGACGGCCGAGCAGTTCTACCAGTTAGTCGATACGAAGACAAAGCTCGCCGAGCTGCGCAAAGAGGCCGAGACTCACGATCGACAAATCCGGATGTTGATCGGTTCGCTGTGCACCCCGGAAGAGGTCTTCCGCGAACTTGAAGGAACGCAAGCCAAGGATCTCAAGCGGCGATGGGATTCGCTCTGCGAACGGGTCACCCAGACCGCGCAGCGAATTGCTCAGTTGCAAACACGCCAAGGGGAGCTGGCCCAGGAGATGCGCTCGCTGGCCGAGGATCAACGACTCGCTCATGCCCAGCTTGAGGTCGAGTGTGTCGAGCGGCAGATCGAAAGCCTTGCCCACCGCTGGCAAACACTGGGGATGGCCAGCTGCCTGCTCGAAGAGGTCTGCCGAACCTTCGAGAAAGAACGTCAGCCAGAAACCCTCCGCGAGGCAAGCAGTTTTCTTGCCCAGCTGACCGCTGGTAAGTATTCACGTTTATGGACCCCGCTCGGGACAAACCAGCTGAAGGTTGACGGTGCGGAAGGAAAATCGCTTCCGATCGAGGTCCTCAGCCGCGGGACGCGAGAAGCAGTCTTTATCGCACTCCGCTTGGCTCTGGCAGCCGCCTACGCCCGACGGGGCGTCATGCTCCCGCTGGTCCTCGATGATGTGCTCGTCAATTTCGATCGCAAACGTGCCATCGATGCCGCCAAAACTCTTCGCACTTTCGCCGATCTTGGCCACCAAGTCTTCATGTTTACCTGCCACGATCATATCGCCGACATCTTCCGGCAGATCGATGTGGAAGTTCGACTCCTTCCTCCCCAAGGTCAGCCGGGACGCACGACCATCATGACTCCAGCGGTGATCGCGGCGGAAGCAAAACCGACGATCGTGGTCCAGGAAACGCCGATCGTCGAACCAGTGCTCGTGCAGATCGAGGTCCCCCCAGCCAAACCCAAACCACGCGAGCCCGAACCGGTGGTCCATCTCTTGCCTCCACCCCCGCGACCCAAGCCGGTCGTTCCACCCCCTCCCCAGCCGCGCGAAGCTCCCGATGTCGAAGAAGAACTCGACTGGGTTTGGTACCAGCGACAATGGGACTTCGATGAAGTCCCTGACGAAGAACGTCGAAGCGACGAAGAAGCTTCTCAGCCCGAACCCTGGAACGGATTCGGTTCGTGGTGGACCAGCGACCCACGCGATCAACCGGCCGGCCGTTAAGGCCCAGCGGTGAAGTCCACCAGCACTTGACGCCACTCCGTAAAGGGGTCCGCCACTCCGTAAAGGGGTCTGACCCTTTGGAGGCAAGCTTGCCGGAGAGGGTCAGACCCCTTTACGGAGTGGCGCTAAGGGGCACCCCGGTCGGGCCGGAACTGCAGAACTGCAGCGATCGACGTGCAATAAAAAAACCGAGCTCTCTGCAGCGAAGAGAAAGCTCGGTCCGGATACAGTGCCATTCCGGATACAGTGCCATTCGCTTACTGGACGCAGCAGCGCCGAGCAGAGTCGTGACGGGCTGCAGCGCCGTTACGCGGAGAAGGAACTGCCACAACCACAGGTCTTCGTGGCGTTCGGGTTGTTGAAGGTAAAACCCTTCTTCTCAAGGCTGTCGTACCAGTCGACCGTTGTTCCATCGAGGTGCAGCGCGCTCTTCTTATCGACAACCAGTGGTACCCCAAAGCAATCGTACTTCGAGTCTGCTTTCTCATCAAAGCTGTCGTCGAAGTTCAATGTGTAACTGAGACCGCTGCAGCCCCCTCCCGCAACGCCAATTCGAAGGAACATCGTTTCCCCGAAATTGTGCTCCTGGCGAAACCGCTTGACTTCTTCCGCAGCCCGTTCTGTTAATTTCACTGACATATGGCATGACCCTCGAGTAATGAACACGCGGACATAGAGTTCAGTAGATATCGGTCGATCGATCGACAGCTCTATATTATTGTTTGCTGTGGAAAATGGACAAGACGAAGGTTCCGAAAAGACCAACGCAACGCCGGGAAACAGTGCGGCTCGCGGGGAAAGCGGTGCGGGTCATGGGGAGGTGACGGCGCTTAAGGGAGGTTTTCGGCGGAAATCTCCCGCAAATCCGCAAGAACCTCCCGCACGTCCTCCGGCGGGAGTTGGCCGTCGGGCAGTTTCTCGCGGATTTCGGGGGGGACAAAGACGCGGACCCGTTTCACATGGCTGTCGAATTGCCGGTGGGCGAGACAATCGACCACCGGAGAAACCTCACCCAGGGTACGGACGCGGCCGGCCCGATCGACAACATCCATGTTGATATCGACCTCCAGCTTTTGTGGCGGGGCGTCGATGATCACTTCGGCCAACGAGACGGATCGCCCAAGCCGCTTCGCCAGCTTGTCGGCCAGGAGCTGGCTGACCTTGGCCAAATACGGGTACGGTCGGTGGGCCAGCGCACGATGCCACTCTGGCTGGTCAAGCCGATTGAACTGGGCGACCCGCTTGTACAATCGGCGACGGGGTCCGAAAAGTCCTTCGGCTAGCGGTTCAGCCGCGGTCTTCAAGGCCGCGCGGCGAAGCCTTTCAATCCAACCCTCGTCCCCCAGGTCATACATCGCCTCCAACCGGAGCTCGCCGCGGAGGAGATAGACCGCCCGCTGCAGCATCGCCGTCGCGCTCCGCACCGCATGATGCCAGTAGACCTCGCTGAACATCACATAGCGGGCAAAGACCATCATCTCAGCCGCCGTCCGCCCTTTCTCACCAATCGCCAGCCGCGGTTCATGGGGGTGGATCTGAAACGCCGAGAGCAAACGGGATTGATCAAAGTTGCGGCCGTAGGGGACCCCTGCATGAAGACTGTCGCGAACCAAATAGTCCATCTTGTCGATATCGATCGGACCGCTCAGCAGGGTGCTCAGAAACCGCTGACTCGCGCTCTCAGGGCGCTTCGTGAGAATCTGCATGATCTGCGTCACGTCACAGCTCCAGTCGCGGCGAATGAGTGGTGCCAGATCGTCCCCCTCGAGCAAAGATCGCGCGCGCGGTTCATGCCGCGGAATCTGGTCGAGCGCCATATCCTCCAGCGGATGGCAGAAGGGCCAGTGCCCGCAATCATGCAGCAAGGAAGCGAGCAGAAAAGCTTCGACATCGACGGGAGCAACCAGTGCCGTAAAGCGGGAGTCCGACATTAAATGCTGGAGCACCTGCAGGGCATTGCGGTAAACCCCCAAGGAATGTTCCAAACGAGAATGCCCCGCACCCGGATAGACGAGCGAGACCAAGCCGAGCTGGCTGACGCGCGCCAGCCTCCGCAGCGGTGGACTGTCGATAATCGCCCGCACCCGAGGTGTCAGCGGCACATCGAGCTGCGGCGGGATCCGCAGCAACGAATTTGGGGTTCCAAGCGGGAACAATTCGGGAACCATTACAAATCCATCCCGAGAAAACCTCCCGCCTCCTCGGTCTCCGCCCGCAACCGCTCGAGCCGCGCGCGAGTCTTGGCGAGATCCCCCGCCGCGATGTAGCGATCAAATTCGACGCGAACCGCATGCGGAACCGTATCCCGAAACCAGCGGACCACCGGTTCGGTCAGCCAGTCACATGTCTCACCGACCAGCTGACACTCCAGATCGGTATGGACGACGCGCTCGTCGCTCGGGTCGGTGAGAATCGTCCCTTGGAAAATGAAGTGGAGCTCCCCAAAGTTCGGATCATTCGTCAGATGAAAGATGCAGCGGGCTCGATGAACGTAATAACTGTTCAGCGTCCCATGTCGCGCGATCGCCTCGCGCAGGCGAGCAATCAGATCCACAAACTTTGGTGACCCGCCAGCATCGGATCGCAACGGACCAACACTCCGCAGCGGGAGGCAATCAAATTCAATGTCGACCCACTCCCCTTTCACCGCCCCACACCTCCCGCACTTGCGTTCGCCTTCAAAAAAATCCCCTCTCGACACCTTACCACGCTACGGCGCCTACCGCCCAGCGGTCAGGGGACGATATTCGAGGCTCAGCCATCCCTGCTCGGCCTCGATCCGCGCGACCCGCAGCAAACGCGGTGCAGCAGAAACATCCGCGGCGGCCGAAGCGGGGAGGGACGAAGTTTCCGCAGAAAGCTCGATCGGCGGGAATTCAATCACGGCCGGAAAAACCGGATCGAACGCCTCGAGGAGATGGACTCGAGTCGCCCCAATAAACAGGTTCGTGTCGATATCGCGGCTGAAAACCACCTCCAACTGCTCGTCGCGTCGGAGCTGCAATCCTCCGGCCGGTGCAGGCGCTGGTCGATAGGTTGCCGCGACGAGCACGGGATTCCTGACACGATTTTCAATGCTCGATGGCCGCGCATTGAGCCCCACCACGAGTACTCCTTCGCGGAACTCGAAAACAACCGGCGATTGGCTCGAAAAATCGAGACGCACTGGTTCACGGCGGACTCCCTCGCGAACCTCCGTACCATCCGCCGCCGGCTCCTTACCCGAGGCGGAACCCCAAGCAAAATCGGCGACCAATCGCTCCCCAAACTCACGCAGCTCGCGGTCGCCGATCGATCGCTCGGCCAACAGATGCGTCGCCGGATTGGCGCACGCCGATTCGTGCAGCTGAAGCAGCACACCGTCGCTGAGCACAATCGCGGGTGGCGGAACCGCGCTGGTCAGCTGGTAATCCTCGGCGATCTCCCCTTGAACCTGTAAATAATTGGCAGTCGAACTCCAGGCCAAAGTCGGTGCCTCAATATCGAGACGGCCGAGAAGCTGATTGAGGACCTGGACGCGATTCCCTCGCGGACGCTGCAGCTGGCGATCGGTCTGCTCAGTAAACTCCCGCGCAATCCGGCTCGCGAGACGCTCCGAAGCAATCGCGTTGCTCTGCGGTTTCTGCTCCGCGGCTTTCTTGGCAGCGATCCGCTCGACAAGCCGTAAGGGATGATCGATCCCCAAAATCTTCGAGTCCAAACCCGCACTGCAGGCGACTGGTCCCGCGACCACTCCTTCATTACCCAGCGAAAGGACTCGCGTGGCCCAGACATCCCCAAAACCGCGATTGAAGATCCGCACCCGCCGGTTGTAGCCAGTCCCTTCACTGCAAAAGCGACCGCTCATCTGCAGCTGCAGCCGCGCCACATCGAGGCTCGGCAGCAGCCGCGCCGTCACCTCCCCACGCAGCGTCGTATCGCTCAGGATCCGCGTCCCAAGGATTGTCTCGTCGCTGGGCGAGGCTTGATCAACCTGTCGCGATGCCACCTGGGCAATCAAGTCGCCACCCACGCGAACTCGCAGATTGGGCTGCTGTGCGGTGCCCCGGAGAATCTCGATCGCTTCGTCGGCGATTTCAAAACTGTCGATGAATTTCAGCGCGGAATTCACCGCCACTCCTCCCCGCGCCGTCTCCAGCTCCGGACCTTGCCTGTAGAGCGTCGCCAGCGCCCGCAGCCGACTGCGGAGCTGACGCACGACAGCCTCCGGATTGCGGGTAAAAGTCGCCACATAAAACCGATAGCTGGCCGCTCGCAGCGCGATCAGTGGTCCCCGCTCGAGCCCCGGCAGATTCCGCGTCAGCCGCCGGTACAGCCGCAGCGCTAATTCACGCTGCTTCTCCAGCGGCGTCTCACCAGCAATCGCCTCGGCCAGTGGCGCAAAGGCTACATAGTCCAGCCACGCCTTCTGGTTCACGGCGTCCGACCGCTCGGCCAAATAACGCTCCAGCGCCCGATGCGCCTCCTCCAACTCGACTCCCGCCCGCCCCAGCTCCGGTAACCGCTCCGAGGCCGTCAGCCCCTCGGCAAGCTCTTCCAGCCGCGCGGAGACTTCTTCCCGCACCTCCGGTGTCAATTGCCCGACCACCTCCCGCGAATCGAGAACCGCCAAAAACACCAGTACCGGGATGATGGAGCCGCAAACCCCCAGCCTTACCCAGCCAGCGCGAACTCGATTTCTCAATTCTTCTTCCTCGATCAATCGGGGTGTGGAGGAAAGATCATGGTGTCATTTTAACTCACCCCCACAATCATCCTAAGCCTTCCAAGATGCGCATTTTTCCCTAATCCGTTGCATTTTGTAAACAACCCTCGTTGCCAAAAGGGAACATGCCACAAGTTATGTGCTACGTTTTCCTGGCATCCGAGATGCCGACCCCCCGTACTTGGAGGGGGGTTTGCATGGAGCGTCGTTGTGCAGAGCGGAGATCGCTTCGATCAGTTATCGCTTCGATCAGTTATTGCACGCTGAAGAGGAACCCCACAGCTTTCGGGGATTGTCATGGATCGCTGGTTCAGAGCATGCGAAGACGAACGGAATGGGGGCGATCTGCAGATCCGTTCATCTGGATTCGGCTTCCACGTGGTCGGCTTATTCCTTCTCCTGCTTCTTCCGCTGGGTTTTGGGGGTTGTGCTTGCCCGATTCGCGTGCCGGCGATTGATCCGACGGGCCAGTGCTTGCTTGCTCCGGCAGGTCAATCGACGACGGTCGCCCCTTTTTGCGGTCTTGGGGGTTGCACGAGCTGCCTCTCGGGAAGTGGAGGTGCGGGAGGTAAGTGCTGCTGCCTTTCGTGTCTTGGGGGTTTTTTGCCGGAGCCTGCCTTTCGCGAGCCTGAGCCTCCACCACCCTGTTTGCAGGGGGGTCCGGGTTCGGGGCATACCTGTGGTCCGCAGTGTGGACCGGGGGGTGGATTGGGTCAGGACGAGTGTGCGCTTGGGCCGCCGGCGGTACTGATCGGCAAGGATGGTTGCTGCAAAGATTACTGCTGCCTTCCGAAGCAGGGAAAGCGCGGTCGATTGATGCTTTCTCCGGGACGTGTCGTGGCGCCTGTGGGAGGGGAGGTGATCTTGCTCTCAGGGGTCTGCGGAACGGACGGGTATCTGGTGACTGGGGAGCCGATTGAATGGATGCTGACGCCGGAGAGTGTCGGGCACTTTATCGAGATCGCTCCGGACGATGCCAACCCGCTGCAGCGTTTGGTGAATTCGGCATCGGTGGCAAAAGTGAGTGGTTCCTTTGCACGGGGAGTGACGCGGACGAAGCCAGCGCTGATCACTCGCGGGACGCTGACGCCACGGGACGATGTGCCGCTCGAAGCGGGTCAGGCATGGGCGACGATCAGCAGCCCCAGCGAAGGGGTCAGCCGGATCACGGCGCTTGCTCCGGAGAGCAATTGCTGGGACCAGCGGAAGGCGACGACGACGATTTACTGGATTGACGCCCGTTGGGATTTCCCGGCACCACAAATTGCGGGTGCGGGGAGTCCGGTCACGCTGACCTCGCGCGTCACGCGGAGCGAGGGGACGATTCCGGCGGTGGGCTGGAAAGTGCGTTACACAAGTCTCAATCCGGAACTCGCACTCTTTGCACCGGCCGGGACACCGACGGCCGAGGTGATTGTCGACGACCAGGGGAATGCGACGGTCGCGATCTTGCCGCAGCCTTCGACATCGGGAACAGCGACGGTTCAGATCGAAGTCATTCGCCCGGCGCAGGCTGACGACAACATGCCTGCGCTTCCGCTGGGGATGGGGCAAACGATGGTGACCTGGAGCGCCCCGCGGCTGGATCTGAAAACAACGGCATCCGGCGTGGCTGGGTTTGACCAACCGGTGACGATTGTCGCGAATGTTTCGAATCCCGGAAACTTGAATACCGATCGCGTCGAAGTGGCGGTCCAGCTCCCCACGGGAGTGACGTTTATCAGCAGCGATTTCGACCATCGCGAGCTGGGGAACACGATTGTATGGAGCTACGACGAGGGGATTCCGGCGGGGGTGCAGGGGGACATCAACCTCACGGTCTCGGCCCGCGATCCGTTTATTCTCCAGTTCATTGCCCGCGATCTGACAAACGGTCTCACGGCGACCTCCGAGGTGCGGGTCGATGTGATGCGTCCGAGCTTGGAGGTTCGCGTCGCACCCGCGGACCAGTCGCAGCAGTTGCGGGTCGATCAGACGGGGATCTTTTTGATCGAAGTGACCAACCCGGGGACGCGGCCGCTGGCAGGAGTCGAGATCGAGGTCCGCGGGGACGAGGGGATGATTCACGAGCAGCAGGGAACGGCAACGGTTTATAACTCCAAACCCGAGGGGCTCCAGGCTGGGGAAACATGGCGGCTGCAGGTGCCATTTCGAATGCTTCAGCAGGGTGAGCGGTGTGTGACGGCGACGGCATCGGCCAGTGGTCAAGTTCCCAGCAGCGCGAGGACGTGCGTCACCGTGGGCCAGCGGATTGCTCCGGCCGTACAGCTGAGTGCCGACATTGCGGGACGAGTCGAAGTGGGTCAGGGGGACCAGACTTTGTTTCGCTATCTTGTTCGCAATAGTGGGAACAGTCCGGCAACGAATGTGGTGGTCACGGCGACCTTCCCAGGGCAATTACAAGTGGTCTCGGCCACGCAAGGTTTTGACGCGTCGGCGCTTGCTCGTTATCAGATCAAATGGACGGTCCCGCGCATCGACGCCGGTCAGGAGATCTTTGTTGAGGGGCTTTACAATGTCCTTGGACCAGCCGGTCCGGGGCAGATGATTGTGACCGCCACCAGCAGCGAGGGGTTGAGTGCGGACCGCGCTTTTAACTTCCGGATTGTGCAACCCGGAGCGGTGATTGGCGGCGGGCTTGCGAATCCATCACCCTTGACACCTGCCGGACCCCCGCCGCAGCCCAGCAATCCGCTCTCGGGGGCAGCGGGAGACAATACGCCTGTTCCACCTCCGGGTCTGCCTCCGGGAGGTGCTCCGCCATCGGCCAGCGACGGAGGATTGCAGGTACGAGTCTTCGACGGGGGAGACCCGGTGACGGTTGGCCAGGAGATTCGGTACACGATTCAGGTCAGCAATCGATCAGCCCGCGCGGAGGATCAGGTCCAGGTACGATTCCAGTTAGGGATTGAGGCAGCGGTACGAATCAGTCAGCCGGAGAATCCGCAGCTGATGCTCGACCGGATCAGCAATGGTTTCTACTATCTCCCCGAGATTCGGACGCTCGGTGCCGGGCAAACGATGACGTATTATGTGACCGTCGCGGCAAGCAGTCCGCAAACGCAAACGCTCCGCGTCGAGTCGTACAGCCGGAGCAATCCGCAAGGGATCTCCGCGATGGAAACCACCGGCGTCGTCTTGCCCTAGAGCGTCCGGCCGGCGAGCGAAGGGCGAAGAGCAGAGGGCGAAGGGCGGAGGGTTCGAGGTGGCAAGCTACGGCTCGCTGTATTTTCCTTTGGGGGTGGCACGTTCTCTTTGGGGGTGGCACGTCCCTGAGGCTTTGCGAAGGGCGTGGAGATGCTCGTCGGGACTCTCTTCTCCCAGCCAACCTCACGCTGCGCATCGCGCAGCCAGCGACCACATCGGTTGGGCCA
>Ga0169931_10011693_pt1 | contig 12310 bp, 11 predicted proteins | sample Kivu_15m_20L_FD_129675 | JGI IMG/M metagenome (GOLD analysis project Ga0169931, IMG submission 129675) | Freshwater microbial communities from Lake Kivu, Western Province, Rwanda to study Microbial Dark Matter (Phase II) - Kivu_15m_20L... | ecosystem: Environmental > Aquatic > Freshwater > Lake...
TTTGATTCAACTTTTATTAGATTATGTGATTTATTCAAGAGAAGAATAACTAAAATGGCTCAACAAGGAATTGTGTTTTCGCCTAATGCATTATTCATTCCTTCAGTATGGCTATTACGTGCATTCAGAACTCTTCGTGTTGTAAATCGAGCACAACTTGTTTTTAGTTTTCGAGATTGTTGTGGCTATTGTACTGCGTATATTTTGCATAATAAGCGAAGATTTTTTTCTTGTTTTTTTGCTAATACTAGAGATGTCAGAACGTGTCATTTACCACCAGGCGACCCGTTACGAAGAGCATTTAATCGAGAAAAGTTTACATCTAGAGAGTTACTACCTTTATTAAAAACACAACTTGTCCCATATAATCCTGATAATGTTTTTGTTAATAGAAGACGGGCTTAATTGACAATAAAACTACAAGTCTGATTCAAAAAATTGTCAGTTTAACTAAAATGGCTCAACAAGGAATTATGTTTTCGTCTGAAGCATTATTCATTCCCTCGCCATGGCTATTACGTGCATTCAGAACTCTTCCTGTTGTAAATCGAGCACAAATTGTTTTTAGGTATCGAGATTGTTATCTCTATTGTGTTGCGTATATTTTACATAATAAGCGAAGATTGTTTTCAGCTTTTTTTGCTAATACTGGAGATGTCAGAACGTGTCATTTACCACCTGGTGACCCGTTACGAAGAGCATTTAATCGAGAAAAGTTTACATGTATAGATTTGCCGGCTTTGATAAAGACCCAACTTGTTCAGTATAATCCTACTAATGTTTTTGTCAATAGAAGACGGGCTTAATTGACAATAAAACTACAAGTCTGATTCAAAAAATTGTCAGTTTATTTTCATTTCCTGGATGAATAAGATGATTGAGCAACATGGATGACTGCAAGTGTCAAAGTACTTGTTTGGGATTTGAAGAGATAAAACTGCCGTGTGTATGTAGCCGAAAACTTGACTTACCTAATGTAGAAGTTGTAGCAAGAAGATGCCACGACCCTCGGTTTTGTGTTCATTTGATTCACAAAAGTAATGACGGTTCCTCGTTTGAGGTGATGATGACTAGTCGCGAAGCACAATACATGAAGTGGTTTTTGAATGATTTTGGGCGTGTATGTGTTGAATATTCATCGGATTTGAAATATCTTTGCCGGGAAGGTTATAATTTGCGCCGTAATGAAAACCCTGATAAAAATGAAGGTTGTTATGTAAAGGCTGATTATACAGATTGGGGTGAACGAATTTTTCGAATTTATGATGTCTCGGTTGATTGGAGTAAAGAGATTGGCTTTGCACCAAAAAATTTTTTTCAGTTAATCCATTACATTGATGGACTTTTAAAATTGACTGCAGATGTTCCTAGACAAATGACTATGGAACTTTTTTCGCAGTTGCCATTTTCTTCTGTGGACGTTTTGCAAAAGAAACCACTTTCATCATGTTGTCCTTGTATTATAAAAAAGGGGCAACCGTGTGTTTGTAAAAAGGTTTGGAGGAATGCTAACTTGAGTGCGAGTGTAGATAGATGTCACAGTAACAGTTTTTGTGTACATTTGTATAATGAAAATGACCAAGAGAATGTTTTGTTGACTAGTGACGAGGTTTTAAATTTGCTTGCTTACTTGCCAAGGTTTGCCAGGTGTCTTCTCGACCCCAATGATTATGATAGATTTGAATTGTATTCAAGAAAACGTGAAAATTGTTCAATCATATTTAAATGGTTTTCTGGCAACAAGTCTTTTTTAATTTGTAGTGGAAGGTTTTATAGTGCAATTAATATGTCTCCTCGTCAATTTTTTAATTTTGCACGATTTTTGCGAGGAGTGGTCGATTTTACTGATAAATTGTAATATGTGCTTAGTCTAATCATTTGTTTTGTGTCAAGGTGTAAATAAAGTATATAAATGTGACAATCATGTTTGTTTTCTTTAGTTGAATTGGAGCATCTACAAAATGGAGAATAAGCTAGATAAAACTTCACCACTTCTTTTGAAATGGAAATTGACTAGAGAAATTGTCAGTCTTGAATCTAGGTACCCTGAATTAACTAGTGAATTTGCATATTCTTTAAATCCACATTTGCAAATGTTAATTATTAATTTGGATGGATTATCATTGGCTGATGAGAAAGCTGTTGTTATTAGATGTTTTACGTTTGCTGTAGAAGAAGATATGCGTCCGCCCAAATATGATAATCATACTTTAACTTTTAAAGGTGATCGATATCTTCACTGGAAAAAGAAATTGAAAGAATGAAAACATTACATGCCTAGTCGTATTGTAAAATGTTTTGCGTTAATAAAATGATAAACATGGTGTATTAGTATCTCATTTATTCAACAATCAAGATATATATACACATGACAATGATTTTATACACAAGATATATTGGGAAATTCAAATATGATTAATTTATTTATAATTTTTAACGTTATTGAAGAATTAAAGTAGATCAATTCTCTGTTAAAAATTTTGAGACACTGGTTTTGAATTTCAAATGTCTCTGATGGCGTTAAATCCCAAAAGATGAGGGTGTACACTATAGACTGTTCATTATTCAATTCCATGTGATAAGTCAGTCTATGTCGCCATTTGTCGAGAAGATTTGCAATATGTTTACGAAAGTGGTTAGATGTTATTAATTTAGTTGCCATTCTGTATATGTATAGTAGAAATGAATACGTTTAAAATTTATTTAACTTTTTTTGGTGCTGGCTGTAAATACAGCCCAATTTCGAGAAAAGGTGATACATCCTACAGTTTTATCGGTGTAATGAATTTCAAAAAGTTTACTTGTAAATTCTACCATTTGTTCTTTATCAATCCTCGAACAATCAACAGCACAATAAACTGTTCTTCCAGCAAGATTCCATCTAATGTCTGTTTGTGCAAGAAGTTTGATCTTGGCCAGTCTAGTTTTAAATCCTTCACTAAAATCATTGTGAATGATTTCCTTTTCTCCTGAGTACTTGCGAAATGTTCGTTTTCTGCCCAAGTAAACAAGATCAGATATATTATCAAGACTTCGAGAAGGTGCAGGAATTTCTAAAGCTGTAAAAATTGCCAAGTCATCATTTATGCCAGCCAGTTCTTCCTCTGTTGGAAAATTTTCACTTACTTGATCATTTTTTGTATCATTGATGAAGTTTCCGTTTTCATTTTCGTTTTCGTTTTCACTATCATTCTTATTATCGATGACTAATTTGTTACTTTCTTGACTGGATTCATCCATTATTGTTGTCTTTTAAGATTGTTATTTAGACTAAACAATAAAATTAGTTTGCAGAATCTTTTTATATTTTGACTATTGATCCTTGTCTGGTTTAAACATTATTTGTTTATTTACAATGTTACAATCATTGATTTTATTTGTCCTGCGTTCCTGAGAAACAATTACTGTTTTTTTGTGTAGCATATCAATGCTCATTTTAAGTATTTCTTGAGGAGATAGGTTGGTAATTCCAGACCAGCGAGATATTTTAAGATTAGGAGCAATAATTGCATAATTTTGAACAAAAGCAGTAACATAAGTAAAACCTGTTTCGGCAGACCATTCTACTTTAAAATAGCCTCCTCTTTTTTTCTCTGAAATAAAACTGTTCCATTTTTGAATAAATTCAAATTGTTGTTCATTTGATTTCACCAGTTGACTTATATCAGATGCAGCTAGTACAATTTGGATATTATCTGTATTGGCGTATGTGACTTGAAAAGATCCTGGTTCTAAATAAGCTTGCAAAAAATTTATAAAACTTATTAAACGTAACTTGCCAAATTCAATGACAGTTAGATGTAGATGTAAAGCATTATTGTTTATTATTCTTGGTATTGTCTTGAGTTGATACACAAGTAATATGTCATCATTGTCCCATTCTTTTATTCCATATTTGTCAATTAATGAGTGCTTTGTTCCTACAAAATTCATAGGTAATTTATTTGTTAGAATATATTTTGGTTTCCTCGATTTGTTTTCATTTGTGCCATAGTAGCCAATTGACAAATTTATAATTTTTTTAAGCATGTCTGAAAGTATGATATCGTTAGTTGAGTGTCGTTCTTGTGTCAAATTATTGTACAATATTGATGTCTGTTGATCAACTCCAAAAAATAGAATCGCTTCAAATTTTTCTACTTCAAACTTATGATTTTCAAATAGGTATTCTAGATATTCTCTAGATAAGAGAATACATGCATCATTTTCAGTAGAAGTTGTTAATCTATGACCGCTCTTTGATTTTTTGTTACTTTGAATAATTAATGGTGTTTGATTGCTATTTGCTTTACCTTTTGTTATAGCAAGAAATGTAAAGTTCCGATTGTTGTAGTTATTTTTTATCCATTTCACAATTTCATTTGAATTTGTTCTTTTCTGTGTAGGACAATCTTGTTCAAGATTCCTTAATATTGGATCTGACTTGAATGCATTTGTTAAATTTATGGCTTTATATTCTAAATGGTGACATTCTGTAAGAACAGTGTAAAAAACAGGAGTTGATAATCCACATTGATTAATCCAGTCATTTATTATTGTATCACGCTTTAAGGATTTAATCCTTAGTTCTGTAAATGATTGATTTCCAATATACCTGGCTAATTTTGGACAGGTATTACATGCGTGAGAAAAATTAGTGTCAAAATTAAACAAAAGAAGAGAACCATTGCTAAGAATAATTGCTAAATCTAAAATACATTTTGAAATTTTAAACACTCCCATTGGCGAAAAACTTGAATACACAGTATGAATTTTTTGACATGAATTATTACATTGAATTGCTTCTAATTCAAGTTGTCTTATAGTGTAATAAACAGCTTGAAACTCAAATGATTTGCATCTATTTGAATCTGTTTTTAATAAAATATCACTTACTTGCTGAAGTTTTGGTTCATTCACATTTTCAGTGATATGTTGATTGACAAAAGCCACGGTGAAACCACCTGGTAATAAGCTGGTTGCAGCACTGTATCCATAACTGCTACTTATGTCTAGTTCCTTAACACATGCTGCACGGTATATAATGTCATTCATTGGATTTTTTCCAATGATTTGGTCCGATGTAAATAAATGTCTAGCGCTAAACATGAAGCCTCCTTTTGCATATTGTCTCAGTAAACGATTATAATAAGGTTTTAGTTTTTCAGTTGCTCTACCAAATATCCCTTTGTTTCTTGCTGACTTTGAATGAATTGCTTGCCAGCTTAATCCTGGAAAACTTTGATATGTTATAGGGTAAATGTCGTAATCAAATAAACGAATAAAGTTTTTGCTGATGTTTAGCCACAAGTGTAATGTTTCTATTCCAATGTATTCATTTAGGCTATTCAACAGTTTGATTACAGATGGATAACAATTTGAAAGATTTTGCCATAAATGTTGAATAATGGGTTTTCTGTTTAAAATAGAGCATAATTTAGAGTCTTTACTGATATCTATATATGATGCAATGTTAATCAAACAGAAATCAGTTGTTTGTAGAGCAATAATATCATTTTGTGCATCCGTTTTTAAATGTATCCGACATAATTTTTTAATTGATGTATCAATGACATGTTTTCCAAACATAAATTTTAAATTGTGCATATCTGTGTCTGTAGAACAATAGATAATTAAAACTTGTTTTCTAATTATTTGCTCTAATTGTTCTTTACAATAAGAATAAAGTGTCCTTTTTATTTTAGGAATATTGTTTAATTTGAATATTAAGTCTTCCAAAATTGTCTGTCTAGTTTTAGATAAAAAATCTTTCCTCGATTTAATCTGTTGAAAAAAATTTAGTGTTGCAGATGAGTCATTAGATTTACAATCAAGTTCAATAGGTTTAATTTTAGAGTTAAATAAATCTTGATACGCTAATTGTCGTAAGTGACCAAATTCATCATTATGACATATTAAACAACTTGTAGTAGAATTAATCTGAAAAGAAAGATTAGCTAAATCATTTTGAGTAATGAGTCCTAAATCATAAGCTAAATTGAGTCCTTTTTTGAAAACTTTCATGCCACAAGATCTATTTTTAGCCCATGCACTTTGTGATTTGTTGTTAACATAATAAGAGTTAGTTATTTTGTTTAATTCATCTGAATCCATTTGCTTCATTTTAATATTTTGTGTTTCTCTTTTTTTTACCGTTCGAAAAATCCAGTTGTATTTTTTTCCTGCTCTTGCTTCAATTATTGTTATATTACTATTTGAGGAGGAGCCAAAAACTTCTTCTGAGATGTAAATTTGTTTCTTTTTTAAACTGATAGCTAATATACGTACACAAAATTGAATATTTTTTGTTGCTGGATAATGTTGAATGAAATAATCACGGAGCTCTTGGATATTTCTTGGTTCTATTGTATTTCTATTGCTAACATTTAAAATTTCTCCTAAAGATTGGAATTTCAATTTATGGTTAACATAAAGCGGGAGTTTATTTTCTTCTTCAAAGCAAAATTTAAAAAGCCTATTTTCATGATTTAACACAATGTGATATATAGGTTTATTAGTAATGTTAGTTATTCTAGGGTCAAATCTACAATCACATAAGGTATAAAGTGGGTGTTTTCCAACAAATTTTTTTTTCAGAAGAATAAAACGCTGATCAAGTAAAAATCCCCAATCTTTAGCTAATTCTGGATAATTTCTAACTAATTTAACAATGCTACATTCTTTTTTATAATCAGTAAAAATATTACTTTGAAAATTTGTCAAGTCGGGTCGTAACAATTTGACAAGTTCAATAAATGAAAATCCAGTAGAATTAGTCAATTTACTCATCTTTACGCCTTGAATTTTAGTCAAGCAACCGAGAAAAAAAAGTGTATCTTCTACTTAATATATCTCTAAGACGATTAGCAGGAATAATTGGACTATTTAGCCTCAAAACATGATGTGCACTAGAACATCTAGATTCAAAACTTATAATAACACTTTTAACATCTGAAATAGTCCATTTTGTATCTAATCCAACAATTCGTAAATTTTCAAAGACATTGTCTGGTCTAGTCACGATAAACACTTCATTTTCAAAATGATTCATTTGAAAAAGTGTAGATTCTTTTACTAGACACAATTGATTATTTCGAGGCTGGAATGACCCTTGCCATAATCTGAGTTCTCCATTATCATCATGAATTAGATTATATGTTGCTGAAATATTATAATATAATCGGTCCTTTTCAATTTCCTTTAAAAATTCATCACTCACCCAATCTTTGATGCGAGATATAATTGTTTTTGAATCATTTTCATCAATTAAACGGTTGAGTGGCACATTGTAATTAATCTTGATGATAAATGAAGAAGGATTATCTCTAAATATGATTCCATCAAGTTTAAACAAGTGAAGTTCTGTCATGTTTTGAATTTCAAAATAAATTGACTTTTAAATGTGGTCAACCAAAGCATTTATTTCTTGCGCAAGAAAAACAATTACAAAGAAAACATTTCTACAATTGTACACAGTATATTTTTAACATTTTTTACACATTATAATAATATTATGACCCATAAAAGTAATGGTTTCAATGACACCAAAGCCAAAATCTTCCCTCATTTCGAGAACACATTGTTCTACATTTAAGCGGTCATTGTCGCATAACTTTTCACATACAATAGTGATTTTGGCAAGATACTTGGGATCATCCCCATAATTTGATTCAATTTTTACATCAAGGCATCGTTTGTCTGAATAAATTGCTTCAGTCAATTCACGAATAAACAATGGAAAACTCATGTTGTTATTCAAATTGTTCTTATTTGTGCTATTCTTAGTTGTTTTTTGAGAATCCTTTCTGTTCATTTTAATGTCAAAGACTAATTTTAAAAATCTAACTTTCATGATATTTATCTGTTTTTAAAGAGGGAATATTTTTTTGAAAATTTTTAAAACTAGCTTTGAATAATGCCATGAGGAGAAAAGAAATGTTGTGTTTTTGGATCATATACAAGATTATTATCTGTCCAATAAATTATAAACACATATGAAGCATTTTCAGTAGAGCCTCCAGTGTCAAAACGAAGAAACACATCAAGGGTGCTCCTTTTAGATATACATGACCCATCATTTAGGGCCGGTACTTTTCTAGAAAATCGATCGCCTCCATATTGAGTAAATGGAATCCACACCATAGGATAGGATGATTTTTCACCACCTTCAGCAAAAAGATCAATTGCAATTTTCTTTTTATCTGGTTTTACACCAAATAAAGGGGCTTGCAAATGATAATGCAAAAGTTGAATATCAAATATATCCCATTCAAAGTTTCCCCATGAGGGTTCTTTAATGTAAAAAGACTGATCGTTAAAAGCAAGCTCAATTTTTTGGATATTATGTTTCAAATAAGCGTTATCCTTCCGATCGCTTGAAAATTTGAACTCGGCGTTATTAATTTTCTTGTCGACACACATAATTGCCAAGCCTTCCGGCAAAAAGGTATCTCTGAAGAGCAATTTGTAAGTGGGTGTTCCCGATGGAAATGTTTCAACTTGAGTAATTCGAGTCAATCCGGGAAATGGTAGGTGTTTTTTAGATGTCGTAAGCGATCGCTCAAAAGGCAATTGTAAAATAGATTCCTCAATTACTAATTTAATGCTTTCAAAATGAAATCGATAATCGGCCGTGTTATCTGCAGCTTTCCAAAATATCGATTTTAAGTCGTCATTAAAAGTTAATCGAATTATTAGTTTTTCAAGACTGGCCATAGGTAAAGCTCGATCGATTCCATCGTAAAATTTATTGATGTGTTGAGTGAAGGGCCATACCCGAGGAAACCAGTCAAATTTAAGTTCATGTGGTTGAAAAATAGTTTTAGAATATTCTTTCCAAAAGTCCGAAGTAATTTTCAAACTATTTTTTTCCAACGGAATTGTATAACGGTAAGGATGGTATTTTTGAGGAGCTGACAGATGGAGAATTTCTTTGTGTTGATATGAATCCATTAATTGATTGATAAATGGAGTAAGAGCGCTGTCTTCTTGTTTTGTTTGAATCTTAGCATTATGATGAAAAACAGATACATCTTTAATTAAAAAATCTATCCAACCCGGTTGGATCATAACTTTATCGAACTCGGTTTCCGCAATTTTTTCCCATCTCGCTGGACTACCCTCTATAACACCAGCAGGTGGCACTGCGGGCTTAAATTTTTGAAATGATCCTTGGATAACAAAGCGTGTCATAGGGCCCATTAAAACAGCTCTTTTAGTATTAATTTCATAATCTAGTTGGCGTAGGTCAACATCCTTATCAAATTTTTGAAGAGGTTCCAAAATTACAATTTGTGAATTTAATTGTGAAGATTTGCGATATTTAAATGTAATGGGCCCGTTATAATTAAACGCATCATCTTCGTGACTGTTAGGTAAAAGTTCCGCCTTTAAATTATGTCCATTTCCGTTTGATTGATGATGTCCAGATTTTCTCGACCTTTTGCTCATTTTGCCACACGCCTTTTTCGTCTACTATGCCTTCTTCTTCTAAGTTTTCGAGTTTTGCCACGTCGTCTACGTTTAACTCTTCTAAGTTTTCGATGTGATCTACCAAGGACTCGTTTTGCAGCAACACGTATTTTAATTAGAGGAATATGACGAATTAGCTCTGATGCACGAATATGCTGTATTGATTTATGGCCGGGAACTTTGATACTAACCAAGCCTCTGACAACTCTTACCTTTCGACGAGTATGTCCAGACGAACGCCTCTTTTTTACGCCAGTTGTTGCTTTTCGACGCCTACCCTTTTTTGGCATTTGATCTAGACGGTTTTCACTTTCCTCTTGTAAATCGCTTAACAATTGAGCTCTTTCACAATCCTCATAATTAAGCGGACAAGTAATCATTACCTCACCATGGTTAATCAGATACTAAAATTGTCTTCACTAAAACAGTCTTTTATACGGTTTCAGGGTCGGCAATTGCATTCGTAGCCTACCAATTGACCTTGTATATAGGCAGAACACGGCCAATCTAATGGTGTCATGTTACCATTGTCATCAAAACAAAATAATTGCATTCTTATAATGCGATAGCCAGATTTTCTTTGAGAAGAGTTCAAATTGGATAGGTTAATCGGTGGTGCATAATTCATTGTATTCCATCTACATTTTAATTTGCCAGTCTCAGATTGTGTTAATGTAGATAGCCATTGATTTGTACTACCTATTAAATTATCTGAGCTGTAATTTTGTTGACTAACAATGACTGGTCCCGTGTCTAGGCACAAGATTAAAGATTTTTTTTCAAAATCAATTTTAATATCTTGGGTTCGCATTGAACATGGTCTTGAAGTTGACAAAATTTCACGTTCCTCGTAGCCTAAAGCAGTCGCAACTCGTTTCGGTAAATTGACCCGTATTTCAATCGATTTTAGGTCAGGATATATAAAACGATATCTAACAGTTTCTTTCACAAATCCCATTTTTAAAATGAAATTTGTTTTGCGAGCAGATAATTTTAACACTTGATTAAGTTCCTCGACAATTTTGTCTGGATATAATAACATTTGGTGAGAGGTTTTAATTTCTAAATTTGGCGATTGAAAACTCATTGGAAAAATATCTATTTTTGTTGCAATTTTTTCAAAATCAACAAATGGAGTTTGTCTTGCTACTATAATTGCAAAATCAGATTGATCATTGACAAAATGATACTGTTTATTAGTAGGTGTATGTCCTATAAAGCCTAAGCCTTTAATTAATTCTTCAGATCTAAGAATTACCTTCGTATGAGGTGATATAATCATGCGAAGTCGAAGATAAACATTTTCTCTGGGATAAGATGGAAGAGCGTAATTATTAGAAAGTGGGAAATTTTTTGCTGCCGATGGCAGTACATCAAAGACATCCTCTTTTGTTTTCCCTACATCATAATATTTCTCCATATTTGTTTCAATTAGCGTGTTCATTCGAGTAGGATATGGCTCATTATTTTCATTTTTAACATCAACCCAATCAAACCACACGGGTAAATGTAAATGATATTTAGGACTGTATTCATCAACATGTGCATTAAATGTTTTAACAAAACTTGCAATATTTTTTTCAGTTACAACAAATTCGGGAATTTCAACGAATTTGGGATTATTAAAAGTTACATTATACGTTAAAAGTTCTTTTACAGGAGTTGTGAATTCTGGGTCGTCATTTAACTTTAATTCCACTGCTTGTTGACTGTGAAATGAAGGAATTATTTCTAAATCTGAAAAATAATATTCTCGGTCCAGTTTAGTTTCTGGAATATCAATTTCAAATATATTTTGGCCAGCTGGTAACTTTTCACGAAATGGTCGAATGATGACATTTTTAGATTTTCGTTTCATAATGATACAGTTTTAGTTATATCGTCTTCATCGAATATTTCTATTTCATTACTATTGTCAACACGTGAACAACGATATGCTTTACAGACATGAAAACTGGCAGAAATGTAAGCAATTTGTTTTTCAATAACAAATATTGTTTTTTCTAATGTCACTTCTGATCGCTTAATTCCGATAACTGCTGATGAAGTAATTATTAATTTAGGTCTTACCAAAGTTCCAATTGAATATTTGAAGTTGACAAGACGATAGTCAATATCAAACTGACACCAATAATATTTTGCTACTCTTTTTTTAAGCTGACCAATAAAGGCTGGGAGTGTATTTTTATTTATTTCACGAGGACTAAAATTAAATTTTTTTCCATCTATGCGGATAGGCCGAGAGTTGAGTTCATTTACAACAGTAGGTAAATGTACCCACCAACGTTTATCTTCCAGCGATTGCACTAATCTTGCCAATGTAGTTCTTATTTGTTTAATTGTTGATTCGGCCGCTTTAGCTTTAGAACTACTAAATTTAAAATCGTGAAATTCCAATCCTTTAGTTTGTCTTAAATAATTTTGAACTTCTTTTGACATTATGCCTCTTTCTTGATCAAAACTTATAGTTAAAATTTTATGACCATCAATTCCAAATGTTTTTTCGTGACTTGCAAAAATTTTTTCAAATGCGCTAATTAACGCTTTAGCATCTTTACGCTTAATGAGTGGAACTGCATAAACAAATCTTGAAAGGACATCTTTACACACTAAAAAGCCAGCTCTATAAGTTAGAGGTGTACTATACTTGTCAGTAATTGAATAAAAACCTAGATCGCAATGTAAATTACCCAATGTATTTGTTATTATTGGCCTATACTTACCATGACGTTTTCTAGCGCGTTGTTGTGGTGCACTCATTAAATAATTAGGATGGAGGCGAAGTTTAGCTGAAATTACTCGCCTCGGTATATGAGTCCATCTTTTAAATGTGTGTGCATAATCTGCTACATCTGAAAAA
>Ga0169931_10011697_pt1 | contig 12309 bp, 10 predicted proteins | sample Kivu_15m_20L_FD_129675 | JGI IMG/M metagenome (GOLD analysis project Ga0169931, IMG submission 129675) | Freshwater microbial communities from Lake Kivu, Western Province, Rwanda to study Microbial Dark Matter (Phase II) - Kivu_15m_20L... | ecosystem: Environmental > Aquatic > Freshwater > Lake...
CCAGCAGCAGGGCGATGCCGACGTGCGTGATGAGGATGCCGGCGTTGCGCACGTTCCACTTCATGCGCACGAGCCCGCCGACCATCAGGTTGAGGAACAACAACGCCATCACTGGATAGGCGCCGACCAGCGGGATCATCAGGTCGAACCAGTGACGCCCCCACACCGAAACCGGCAGCTTCGCGACCAGATACCAGGACTCGAAGTAGCGCTGCTGGACCTCGTGCGTGCTGTCCTCGATCTGCGCCAAGGTGCCGAGCCAGGTCAGCAGCGCGAGCATGAGCACCAGCACGACCGACAGCTTCATCGACGACAAGAACCCGACCACGAGGCCGAATGGCGAGGTGGTGCGCACTCGCGACGCCGTCACCGGATCCGCCGAGCTCATTGCGCCCTCCGAACCGACGCGCCGAAGGCGCGGAAGCTGTCCATCTGCTTCTCGACCTCGGCGGCAGTGCCGACGAGTTTCGCGAACACGATCGTGTTGCCCTCGCTGCGCGCCGCCACCAGCATGCGCGCACCCTGGATCTGCTTGCCGCTCATGCTGCGGAAGTCACCACCGAGGTCGAGCAACACGCTGTCCTCGCCGAGGAACGCGACCTTCGCCAGCGCCGCGAAGTCCGCATCGCTCATCGGGCCCTGGCTCATCTCGCCGCGCCAGATGTCGAGCGTCGCCTTCAGGCCGCCACCGAGCTGGCCGAGGTAGACCTCGCCGTCGCCGGCGAACGTGTGGTGCAGGAACCTGTTGCTGCCGGCCTTCGCCGTCCAACCGGCCGGCACCGTCGCCGTGAACGGCCCACTCGGCGGCGGCGGCGTCTGCGCTGGCGCACCGCCGACCGGCGGGTGATCGCCGGGCATCGGCTGGCCGCGCTGGATCGGCGGTGCTTGCGGGTTCGGGCTCGCCGACGCACTGCGCAGCGACTTCGCCAACCCAAGGAACCGGTCGCGATGGCTCTTCACCACCGCCTCCGGCCCGGTGAACTTCAACGTCGTCACCTCGTCGCCCTGGGTGACGAACGCGAGCAGCATGCCCTTGCCGGGCTTGCCGCCGAACGTGCCGTAGAGCTCGACCATGCGGCCCGGCCGGCCGAGCAGCTCGACCACCTCGAGCGCCTCGAGCGCCGGCGCCTGATCGAGCCCGAACTGGCCGTACCAACGCTTCAGGTTGCCGGCGACACCGCCGGCGATCGGACCCGAGACGTAGCACTCGGTGTCGTCCTGGCCGGCGATGCCCCACAACGCCGCGCGGAAGCGTTCGGGCTGCGGCGGCAGCTGCTCCCAGCCCGGAGGCGTGACGCCAACGAACGCCTTGCCCGCAGTTTCGGCCGCCCCACTACCCGCAGCCGCCTTGCCAGCGGCCGGGTTCGCACCAGCACCGCCGACGCGCATCGACTTGGCGAGCGCCAGGAAGTTCGCGCGCTGTTCCTCGAGCGTGGCCGCCGGCCCGGTGAACTTCAGCGTCGTCACCCGATCGCCGTCCGCCAGCACGATGCCGAGCATCGCCTGGTCCGGCTTGCCGCCGAACGTGCCGGTGAGATCGACGAGGCGGCCCTTGCCGCCGAGCAGCTCGACCTCGGGCAGCGTCTCGGCATCGACCGCCGCCTGGCCGAACTGGCCGTACCAGCGCGTGACGTTGCCGGCGAGGCCGCCGAGCGTGCCGAGCGTCAGGTAGCACTCGGGACCGGCGTCACCGCCGACGCGCCACAGCGCGTGGCGGAACTTCTCCGGCTGCGCCGGCAGGCGCTGCCAGCCGACCGGGGTGTCGGCGGTGATGTTCGCGGCGGCCGACGGGTCCTGCGTGTCGGTCTTGGCCCCCCCCATGTCCGGCAGGCCGAGGCGGTCCTTCGCCGGCGCGTCCCACACCACCGGCCGCTGCGCCTTCGGCAAGGTGCGCGGCGCACTGAAGGCCTGGGGGGTGCCGCTGCTGCAGGCGGGCAACAGCGCGATCAGGAAGAGGAGGGAACGTGGACTGGTCATCGCTGGGCCGGAGGAAGCGGCGGAGAGCATACGAAGGGTGCGCAGGCCTCGAAGGCCTGGAGCTCGGGAAACTCCCGCGTGAGAACCCGGGGCGTGGGGGGAGAATTGCCGGTAGTCCGCGACTGCCATACGCAGCCAGCCGTTCGCGCGGTCTAGCCTTCGGTTGCGGCGCGCGAGGCGGCAGCGACCAGGGAAATCACAGCCGGCGCGTCAGCACGAAGCCGGCGAGCTGGTGCAGGGCATCGCGCGCCGGTCCCGGCGGCAGCAGCGACAGCGACGCCTGCGCCTTGTGGATGCGGCGCGTGGCTTCTTCCATCGCGTAGGCGATCGCGTGCTCGAGCGGGAACTCGGCGCGCAGCCGACGCAGCCCCTCGGCCTCGGTCTTGCCGAGCACCGCGCGCAGCCGTTCGGCTTCGCCCGGACCGCGCTGCATCAGCCACAGCATCGGCAGAGTGATCTTGCCCTTCGCCAGGTCGGTGCCGAGCGACTTGCCGACGACGCGTTCGTCCCCGTCGAGGTCGAGGCAGTCGTCCACGATCTGGAAGGCGATGCCGAGCTCGACGCCATACTCCTCGAGCGCGCGCAGACGGCCTTCGCTGCCGCCCGCATAGTGGCCGCCGAGCCGACAGGCCGCGGCGTAGAGGCTCGCGGTCTTCTCGGCGATGACCTGGAAGTAACGCGGCTCCGTCCACTGGAAGTCGAAGCGGTGCAGCACCTGCGTGATCTCACCCTGGCAGATGACGCGCACGGTCTCGGCCAGCCAACGCGCCGCGGTCGGATCCGGCAGTTGCACGGCCATGTGGAAGGCCTTGGCGTAGATGTAGTCGCCGAGCAGCACCGCGACCTCGACGCCCGCCATCTGGTTGACGGTCGGGATGCGACGCCGCACATTGGCGCTGTCGAGCACGTCGTCGTGCACCAGCGTCGCCGTGTGCAGCAGCTCCACCACCTTGGCGACGGTGACGACGTCGTCGCCGAGCACGCCACCGTGGGTCGCGCCGCGCACCGCCATGCCCGCGAGGAACGTCAGCACTGGTCGCAGCTGCTTGCCGCGGAAGCCGCCGACGTGCTCGACCAGCGGCAGCATCTCGCGGTGCCCGGGCGCCAGGTCCTGGGTCAGCTCGCGGTTCAACCGGTCGAGCTGCGGGCGCACGAGCCCGACGAGGTCGTGCAGCGGCAGGGTCTCGGTCACCGCGGCGCTCCGGAGCTGGGGTGGTCGTCGGAGCGGGTCGGAGCCTGACCAGCGCCGCCGTCGGGTTTCTGGCCGTCCTTCAGACCGCGCTTGAACTCGGTGATGCCCGAGCCGAGCGAACGAGCCATGCCGGGCAGCCGGTGGCCGAACAGCAGGAGCGCGACCACGAGAACGGCCACGATCTCCCAAGTGCTCAGAAAAGCGATCATGCAGCAAACCTCGGCGTTTTCTTCATCATGCCGGCGGCATGGCCGAACGCCAGCCACGCGACCTAGTTCTGTGTTCGGGTGCACGGGCCGAGGGCTGCACCCTCGCGCGACGCAACGGCAACGCCGCGTGCACGGCGCGTCTTTCAGTCGCCGCGCGGGCTCTGCTGTTCGAACCAACGCTGCCATGCCGCCGGGTCATCGCCATGGTCTTCGCCGGCGAGCCGCGCCAGATTCTGGCGGCTGCTCTGCCGGATCGACGCATCGTCGGAGCGCAGCGCCGCGATCAGCAGGCGCGCGGCCTCGCGCTTGGCTTCGGCGTTGCGGGCCGGGTTGGCGGCGTTGCCGCCGCCGCCCTGGCTGTCGCGGAACTGCCGGAAAGCCTGCAGCACGCCGGTGAGGATCGTGTGCAGCCGCAGGGCTTCCCCCCACAGCATCAGCACGTAGCAGACCAGCGCGGCGACGCAGACGCGCAGCAACGCCTGGTCGCCGAAGCGCTCGCGCACCCACGCCGAACCCGGCAGCCACGGTTCGGCGACGACGACCACCAGCACGCCGAGCAACAGCAGCGGCGTGAGCTGGCGGAACAGGGCTTCGAAGCCTCCGGGGATCTTCACGGGCGAGGGCGGGATGCAGCGGTGCCCGGCATCACTTGCCGAGCACCTTCTTCATCGTGGCGCCGAGGATGGACGGCGTATCGCAGACGTGCACGCCCGCCTTCTTCATCGCCGCCTTCTTGTCCGCGGCCGTGCCCTTGCCGCCGCTGATGATGGCGCCGGCGTGGCCCATGCGCTTGCCGGGCGGTGCGGTCGCGCCGGCGATGAAGCCGACCACCGGCTTCTTCACGTAGCCGGCCATGAACTCGCAGGCCTCTTCCTCGGCGGTGCCGCCGATCTCACCGATCATGATGATGCCTTCGGTGTCCTTGTCGTCCTGGAACAGCTTCAGGCAGTCGATGAAGTCGAGGCCCTTGATCGGGTCGCCGCCGATGCCGATGCAGGTCGACTGGCCCATGCCGTTGTTGGTGACCTGGAACACGGCCTCGTAGGTCAGCGTGCCGCTGCGCGACACGATGCCGACCTTGCCGGGGCGGTGGATGTAGGCCGGCATGATGCCGATCTTGCAGCCCGACTTGTCGGTGACCGGCGTGATGATGCCGGGGCAGTTCGGACCGATCAGGCGCGTCTTGGTGCCCTTCATCGCGTCCTTGACGAACGCCATGTCGGCGACCGGGATGCCCTCGGTGATGACGACGACGAGGTCCATCTCGGCGTCGACCGCCTCGCAGATCGCGTCGGCCGTGAACGCGGCCGGCACGTAGATCATCGAGACCGAAGCGCCCGACGCCTGCTTGGCTTCGCGCACCGTGTCGTAGACCGGGACGCCTTCGATCGTCTGGCCGCCCTTGCCGGGCGTGACGCCGGCGACCAGTTTGGTGCCGTAGGCGAGGGAGTTCTTGCTGTGGAACAGGCCGGCTTCGCCGGTGAAGCCCTGGCACAGGATCTTGGTGTTGCCGTCGACGAGAACAGTCATGGGTGTGCTCCTTTGGGGTTCAGCGGATGGCCCTAAGCCTTGATGGCCCGGACGATCTTCTCGGCCGCTTCGTCGAGCGACGTCGCGGTCTGCAGGTTCAGCCCGCTGTCCTGCAGCAGCTTCCTGCCGAGCTCGACGTTGGTGCCTTCCAGGCGAACCACCAGCGGCACCGACAGCTTCACTTCCTTCGCCGCGGCGATGACGCCCTCGGCGATCGTGTCGCACTTCATGATGCCGCCGAAGATGTTGACCAGGATGCCCTTCACGTTCTTGTCCGACAGCAGGATCTTGAACGCGTTGGTGACCTGGGTCTTGTTGGCGCCGCCGCCGACGTCGAGGAAGTTGGCCGGCATGCCGCCCTTCAGCTGGATGACGTCCATCGTCGCCATCGCCAGGCCTGCGCCGTTGACCAGGCACGCGATGTTGCCGGTCAGCGCGATGTAGTTGAGGTCGAACTTCTTCGCCTCGACTTCCTTCGGATCCTCTTCGTTGATGTCGCGGCACTCCTGCACTTCCTTGTGCCGGAACAGTGCGTTGTCGTCGAAGCTCATCTTGGCGTCGAGCGCCTTGACCTCACCCTGCTTGGTGACGATCAGCGGGTTGATCTCGGCGAGCGAGCAGTCGAGCGCCATGAACGCCTGCGTCAGCGCCTGGATCAGCTTGGCGCCGGCCTTGGCCTGCTCGCCGCTGAGCCCGAGGTGCTTGGTCAGCGCGCGCAGCTGGAAGCCCTGCACGCCCTTCACCGGGTGCACGCGGTGGCGCGCGATCGCCTGCGGCTTGTGCGCGGCGAGTTCCTCGATGTCCATGCCACCTTCCTTGGCGGCGATGATGACCGGCGCCTGCGCCGAGCGATCCATGACCAGGGCGACATACATCTCGCGCTCGATGTCGCTGCCGGCTTCGACGTAGATCGTCTTGACCACGCGGCCTTCCGGACCGGTCTGGTGCGTGACCAGCGCCTTGCCGAACAGGCCCTCGGCGACCTTCTTCGCCTCGTCGGCGGACTTGACCAGCTTGACGCCGCCGGCCTTGCCGCGGCCGCCGGCGTGGATCTGCACCTTGACGACGCCGAGCGGCACGCCGAGGTCGGTGAACGCCTTGCCGACCTCGTCGGCGGTCTTGCAGGCGATGCCCTTGCTGACGGGCACCCCGAACTTCGCCAAGAGCTGCTTGGCCTGGTATTCGTGGATGTTCATGGCTTCGAAGGGCGAGGAAGCTAGCGACGCCGTGCGGGCGAGTCGAATGCGCGTACGGCATTCCGGCGCTGGCGCACACCGACGCCGACGAGCAGCCAGGATGCCGATGCGATCGGCATTTCCGTTGACGCCGCGCACCGCGCGCGCCAGCCTTCCGCCCGTGTTCGTGCGGTGCGGTCCTGTGGAGGTCGGGGTCGGTGACCCCGCCCACGTCGCGAGTTCGCTCGCGGTGGCGGCATGGCGCCGTCCCAGCCCACTGGCGCGCCCACCTCAACTCGTAGCAAACATGACCCGCAAGTTGCTCGCCCTCGGTCTCTGCGCCGCCGCCATGACCTTCGCCAGCTGCACCGGCATGCGTCAGGCCAATGGCCACTACACGGTCCACGCGGAGAGCTTCCGCATCTTCGGGTTCGCCATCCCGGGCGACGACCAGGAAGCCGCTGCGAAGCTGCACGCCGAGCACTTCAGCAAGGGCACGATCATCACCCAGCACTCGACGCCGGCCGACTGGACGTCGTTCTGGGGCGTGCTCGGCAACATCATGGGCTTCCACGGCACCGTGATCTCGGGCAAGACCGGCATGTGATGTTGCTCGGCGGGGCTCGCCCTGCCGAATGGTGACTCACCCATCAGCGGCGCCGGGTGGCGACACTTGGCGCCGCTGCCGTTTCCAGACCTAGCGCCCGGTGCCAGCGCGCACCCCTGCCGGCACCTCTGGCAGGTCGAACACACGCGACGTGCCCCAGATCGCCAGTTCGCGCTCGGGCCGGAGCAGCGGCCCGCAGCCGGTCGCACCGGCCGCCGCAGCCCGCGCCGTGACCCGCCAATCGACCAGCCAGCGGTGCTGCGCCGCCCACTGCGCCTCCGGCCGTTGGTGCTGCGGCTCGAGCACGGTCCACACACCAAGCCGCGCCACCCGGCCATCGGCCCACTGCACCCGACCGCGGTGGACGAACTCGGAGCCGCCGACGTGGATGCCCGTCGGCGTGTCCGGGATGGCGACGTAGCCGAAGCGATCGTCCTGATCGGTGGCCAACTGCTTGTTGTGGTGGGCGACGAAGTCGACGTTCGGATCGAGCATCCAACCACCATCGTGGCGACTGCCAGTGGCGCGGCGGAAGCAGTCGACGAACGCCTGCGGCCCGCCGGCAAGTTCGTATTCGAGCACCACGACGAACGGCCAGCTGTGGTCGATCGGTTTACCGAGGCTGCCGCGTTTCCAGAAGTTGGCGCCGCGCTCGACCGGACCGAGGACCACCTGCGGCGCGTTGTCGACGGTGCGGAAGCCGCTGGTCAACGACGCTGCGCGCACCGCCAGGGCCGCATCGACGACGCGACGATGCCGCGGCAGCACGGGTTCCCGCACGTAGACGAACATCGCCGCATGCGGATGCGTCGGGCGCGCCGCCGGCTGGTCTCTGGCGGTCCGCCTGGCCTCCGCTTTGCCGCCGGCGAGCAACGCTTCGCGCCAGCGCCGATCGACGTCGGCGACGGGTTCGCGGTAGACCGCCGACAGGGCTTCGCTGGCCGTCTTGCCGGCCCGCAGATGCGCCACGACATGCTGCAGCGCCGACGCACCTCGGATTTCCGTCGGGCCCGTCTGGCCGAACCCGCCACTCTGCGACAACCAGTCGACCAACGCCGCGGCCGCCGCGTGCTGGTCGAAGTCGAGATCGCTCCCGGCGGTCTGCAGCAGGGCGTCCAACGCCGGCAGCCGGCCCTCGCGCGCCATCGTCGCCGCCCCCGCGAGGAAGTCCCCACCATGGCAGCGGCCCCCCTGGAACAGCGCATCGCGCACCACGAAGGTGTCGCAGGCTGCGCCGCTGCGGGCGAGCTGAAGGTGAGCCAGCCCGTGCACCAACCAGGCGGCGCCGACCGCATCGACATCGACCGGCGCCAGCAGCCGCTCGCTCCACGCAACGACCGCGGCGGCGGTGGCGACGGGCAGCGCGCGGACGCCCATTCCCTCCCACACGACGATGCGACCCGCCGGCCGATCGAGGCCGCCAACCCCGACCAGTTCGCGGCCGATCTGCGAACGCATCGCCGCCTCGACGTCGTCGCGCTCCGAGGAAAACTGGATCCGCAGGGCCGGGGCATCGCCGGGCAGGGCAACACCGAGCCGTTGCTCCAGTTCGCGGAGGTGCTGCTCCCATTGTTCGGCGAGCCCCTGCAAGTCGGTCGACCCGCTGCTCCGCAGCCTATTCCCGACGACCACGACATGCGGCGTGCGGCCTTCGCCGACCGGCTGCTGCGCTGGCATCGCGGACAGCCAAACCATGGCGCCAAGCAGCAGCCGACCGAGCAAGGAAACGCGCGACGGCATCGTCGCGCCATGGTAGCGGGCCGGCCGACCGCCGGTGGCTGGGATGCAGCCACGAGATTCTGCACCGCGCAGCAGCGTTTTCGCCGCCACGTCGCTACCCCCTTGGGGCATGCCCAGCTTCCACCACGACTTCACGTTCAACCCCGACGGCAGCGGCCGCGTCTCCGTTCGCTGGAGCGGCCCAGGCGGCCCCGGTGCGCCGTCGCCCGACGAGTTCGTGCGCGGCGAGCTCGAACGCGCCCAAGGCGTCGTCGCCTGGGCCGGCGTCGATTGCCAGACCGAGAGCACGGCCGACGGCGAGCAACTGGTGTTCACCGCGACAGCCTGGTTCCACGACGCCCGGGCCCTGCGCTTCCATTGCCAGGGCTTCCATCTCAACCTGCTCGACTTCGTCGTCGAGCGCCAGGACGACGGTGCCGTGACGATCCGTTCGCTGCCCCAGGCGCCGGGCGCGGGCGGTGCGACCGTAGCGCCCGACGCCAGCCCCGCCGAACTGCAGCGCGCGATCGCCGAGGAGCGCACCAAGATCGGCATGGCTCGCGACTTCCTCGCGGGCATGTTCGGCGACCTCGTCGCCACGGCGGTGCTGCGCGCACCGGCCCCACTGGTCGGGCCAGCACCCGGGCAGCGGATCGACGAGCGCACCGTCGAGGTGCACTTCGCGGGCCAGAAGCTCGTCGCCATCATCGACCGCCTGCTGACCGACGACGCGGCGATGGGCAAGTTGCTGCGCCAGGGTGGCGCCACGCCGCAGGCAGCATTGGAACTGCTGGGCGACCAAGGCCCGCTGCGCCTGCAGACCGAGCCCGGCGCTGCCGACCAGTTCGACTTCGCCGCCGAAGTCGCGGCAGCGCAGGCGGCGATGCCGACCTGGACCGAAGCCGTCGGCGCCGCCGTGCCAGAGCAGCTGCCGAGCGAGTCGCTGGCGAACGTTCGCATCGTCGCGTGCAAGCTCGTGCTGGAGGCCGACGCCGACCGCGACCTCTGCCCGCAGGGCCAGAACTTCCGTGGCGTGCAGCTGACCATCGCCGGCGACCTCGCCGAGCCGATCCTCGATCTCGAAGAGGCCAGCTGCACGGTTGCGCTCGCCGACGACGGCAGCGACCTGCTTCCGGCGGACGAATGGGACCGCCGGTGCCACTTCCCGAAGCAGACCAACGACGGCCGCACGCTCTACCTCGACCTCGGGCTGCCGCTCCCGGATGGCGTGCGCGGCCTCGCCAGGCTGGCCGGACGCGTCGTCTGTCTCAACAGCCGCGGCAACGAAACCGTCGACCTCGGCTTCGCCGACCTGGCCCCCGACGCCGAAGGCACGGCCTACGGCGCCAAGCTGCTGCGCGTCGAGCCGGAGGCAGAAGAGTGCCAGCTCGAGCTCGAGCTGCAGGTCTCCCACCGGCGCGTGCTCGACGCCGCGATCCACGCCGGCGACTTCGTGCTGCCGCTCGAGCCGCGCGGCTACTCGTCGTCCGGCGACCAGTGCAGCCTCAGCTACCACTTGGCCGCGCCGCTGCCCGCGGACGCGCGCATCGTCGTGACCATGGCGACCGACCTCGCCCGCACGCAGTACGAGTTCGATCTGCACGCCATCGATTGGTTCGGCCGCCCCCTCTGACCTTCCCATGCTCCCTACGCATCGCCTTTCGTTCGCGTTCCTGCTGACGCTTGCCATCGCCGGCGCCCCGCGTGCCCAACTCGACACCAACCTGCTGGCCCAGCGCCGCGGGGACTCCGAGCGCGCACTCCAGGAGGCCATCACCCGCAGCGAACGCAGCCTGCAGGGGCTGCGCACTGCCGTCGGCGATCCGAACAACAAGCTCCAAGGCAACTGCGACGAGGTCGCCAACTGCCTGAAGGGCTCCAGTTTCGACGCCGCCATCGGCACGGTCGGGATCGCCGGCGGCTTCGTCGACGACTACGTGGCCGAGGAACACCGCGCCGCGACCCGGCAGGCGCTTGCGGCGCTGCAGCAGGATCTCGCCGCGGGCGGCCGCGCGCTGCAGCAACTGGAAGCACTGCAGGAACTGATCGCCCGCAACGAGCAACTGGCAGCGCTCGGCCCGGACGACGACGCCACCGGCCTGCTCACCGACCTCGGCGCCTCGGCGGGCCGCGCCGGCCGTGCCGGCGCGCTGCCACGCGCGGACCTCGCGCGCGTGCGGCAGTTCCTGCAGCAGGCGACGACGAAGGCGCTGAAGAAGCGCGGCGCCGAGCGCATCGCGGTGGCGAAGCAGGAGCTGCAGACCCTGCGCGAGGCGCTGCCGGAACTGCGCCAGGGGATCGGGCACGCCGATTCCGGCGAGCGCGAACGCGCCATCGCTCGCGCCGACGACGCCATCCGGAGCATCGCCACGCTGCTGGCCGAAGCACCAGCGGCCGACGCGGCCCCGATCCATCGGGAACTGCAACCGATCGCGGCCGAGGTCGACGTCGCCAGCAACAAGACCTACGGCGAGGCCACGCTGAAGCGCCTCGAACACACCTGGACCTTCACCGCCGACTCGTTTGCCGGCTGGGACACCGAGGCCGTCGAAGTCACCACCCAGGGCTACGTCGACTTCGATCCACCGAACGCCGACAGGATGGGCCAGCCGCAGACCGTGCAGTTGGTCGACCGCGCCAACCAGTTGCTCGCCTTCGCCGGCACCGATGCCGATGCGGTGCGGCACGCACAGAATCCTGGGGTGGCGGCGTTCGTGCAGTCGATCCGCAAGCTGCGGACGGAAGCGCAGACCAAGTTGCTGCGCAATGCACGCGTGATCGCCGACGGCATGCCGGCGCGGGACCTGACCGACGAACGGGCCCACAGCCGCGTGCTGGCCTGCGCCGACTGGGAACTGCCGTTGGCGTTGCAGAACCACGCCGAGCAGACGGCCCTGGTCGATCGCGTGCACGCGCTGCTCGACCAGCACACGCGGAAGAAGCTCGGCGACGGCGCACTGGCGGCCATCCGCGAGCAAGCGACGACGGCCGCCGACGCGCTCTGGTCGCGCTACCTGCAATGGGTGCCCGTGCACGGCGGCTTCGCCGCCAACCAGGCCGAGCTCTTCGTCGGCCGGACGATGCGCCTCGAGACCGTCTGGCTGCGCACCGAGGAGTTCGCGTTGGCGGCGGGCGAGATCGCCTTCGATCTCGATGGGCACGTGTTCGTGGCCACCTTGGCGCCGAGTGTTCTTGCCGCGGTCACCAACCAACGCACGCGCCTGCAGCTGAGTCCGACCACGCTGCCCGGCAGCGAGGCGTCGTGCGATCTCGTGGTCGTCGTCGGCGAACCCACGGAAGCGCGCCTGCTCGGCCCGAAGGGTGCGGACGATGCACTGGCCGTGCCGGCCCGCAGGATCCAGGTGCTGGGCCTGCGTCAGGGGCCGGTGTTCACCATGGCCCCATGAATGCCGACGAGCCGGAGCGCACGCAGCGCTCACGGTTCGGCTCGGTTCGTCTCGGCGTCGATCACTTGCCGCCGTTCGGCAGCTCGATCAGCACCTGCACGTCGCGCGGCGCCACGACGACATTGTGCGAGGACGTCGCGAACAGCTCGTGGATCTCCTTGACCACGTCGCGCGACTCGACTGCCAGTTCGTCCGGCTCGCCCTGGAACACCATGTCGTTCTCCAGCATGCGCTGGGCGACGTCGAGGCGCTTCTTGACCGTGGCGATCACTTCCTTCGCCTGGCTGAGCGCCGTGCTGTCGAGGTCGAAGCGCTGGCTGTGCGCCGACAAGGCCGCGACCTGCATCTGCTGCGTCTTCAGCGCGCGGCACTGGTCCTCCAGCGCCTCGCGTTCGGTGCGCACCGCCAGCAGGCGCTGCTTCGCCGCGTCGACCGCGCGCGACTGCCGCTCGATCAGCGTGCGCTTGGTCTTCAGGATGGCGACGTTGTTGAC
>Ga0169931_10011700_pt1 | contig 12304 bp, 8 predicted proteins | sample Kivu_15m_20L_FD_129675 | JGI IMG/M metagenome (GOLD analysis project Ga0169931, IMG submission 129675) | Freshwater microbial communities from Lake Kivu, Western Province, Rwanda to study Microbial Dark Matter (Phase II) - Kivu_15m_20L... | ecosystem: Environmental > Aquatic > Freshwater > Lake ...
CGCTGAGAAGAAGGCCAAGTACGACCGCTTCGGGCATGCCGGCCCGCAAATGGGCGGCTGCGGCTTCCACGGCGGCGGCATGAACATGGAGGACATCTTCTCCCAGTTCGGCGACATCTTCGGCGATGCCTTCGGCGGCGGCGGTTTCGGCGGTTTCGGTGGCGGCGGTCATCGCGGCCGCACCATCAAGGGCAGCAACCTGCGCGTGCGCATCAAGCTCACGCTGGAAGAGGTGGCCCTCGGCGCAGAGAAGAAGATCAAGGTGACCAAGCTCGTGCGCGGCAAGGGCAGCGAGTACGGCAAATGCGCCACCTGTGGCGGCAGCGGACAGGTGCGGCGCGTGCAGAGCACCTTCATCGGGCAGATGCAGACCGTGAGCACCTGCCCGGCATGCGGCGGCATCGGCCAGACCGTGAGCAAGCGCGCGCCCGGCAGCGATGAGCATGGCCTGGTGCGCGAGGAAGTGGTGGTGCCGATCAAGATCCCCGCCGGCGTTGAGGAAGGCATGCAGCTCAACATCAGCGGCATGGGCAACGATGCGCCCGCCGGCGGCATCCCTGGCGACCTGCTGGTGGTGATCGAGGAGGAGCAGCACGCCGAGCTGAAGCGCGACGGCGTGCACCTGCATCACGAGGCCTTCATCAGCATGGTCGATGCCGCGCTCGGCACCAGCATCGAAGTTCCTTTGGTTGACGGCAAGGCCAAGGTGAAGATCGAGCCGGGAACGCAGAGCAATCACATGCTTCGCCTCAAGGGCAAAGGCCTGCCCAGCGTGCAGCATCACGGTCAAGGGGACCTGCTGGTGCATGTAGCCGTGTGGACACCCACGAACCTGAGCAAGGACGAGAAAGCCGCGCTGGAGAAGCTGCGCGACAGCCCTGGCTTCAGCCCCAAGCCCGCCGCGAGCGACAAGGGTTTCTTCGGCCGTGTGAAGGAGATGTTCGGGCACTGAGTCCGCCTCAGTCCTTCCCCTGTATCAGGAACGGCGTACTACCATCGGTAACGATCACTTTGGCATTCGGTGAGCGGGCCAGCTGCTCGAATGCCTCGATGCTGCGGAAGCGCAGGATGTTCTCGTTCAGCCCTTCGCTCAGCACCTTCTGCGCATCGCGCGTGCCTTCGGCAGCGATCACCTTGCGCTCCGCCTCCAAACGCTCACGCTGCAGCTCGAATTCCATTTGCTGTGCGCGCTGCTCGGCCTCCAGCTTGTCCTCAATGGCTTTCGCGAGGCCCGGCGGCAGTTTGATGCTCTTCATCAGCACCGCCTCGATCACGAATCCGCGCGGGTCGAGCAGCTCGTTCATGTGATCGCGGATCTCCCGTTCGATGGATGCCCGCTGCGCGCTGTGCATGTCCTTCGCGTAGTGCCGTGAGCAGATGTCGGCCGCAGCCGATCGGAACACGCTCACGATGATGGCCTGCTCGTATTCGCGTCCCACGTTCTCGATGATGTGCGGCACCATCTCCGGCTTCAAGCGGTACAGGATGCTGATCTCGCTGCGCACGTTCACGCCCTCGCGGCTCGGCAGGTCGAGCTCCAACTCGCGGTTCACCGTGCGCACCGGCAGCTTGATCACCCGCGTGGTGAAGGGATTTCGCAAGACGAGACCAGGAGTGATGGTGCGCGAGGACAATTTGCCGAAGCGCTGCTTCACGCCCACATTGCCTTGGCGCACGGTGGTGCAGGACTGAAGCAGCAGGATGGTGCATGCCGCAGCGAGCATGATGGGGAATCGGGTATTCATGGTGGATCGGATTTGCGTGGCGGCCACAAGCCGTGTGCCGCCGTTGCAAGCATACGACCACCGACCAAGGCTTTCGTTCACTTCCTTCGCCGCATGCGCATCGCCGAACGAATCCTATGGGCCTTGATCGCCCTCGCCTTAGCCCTGAAGGTGCTGCACTTGCCGCTCTCAAGCCTGCTGCTCATCCTTGCAACATCCCTTGTGAGTATGTTGTATTGGGCTTTGGGCTGGCTACTCTTCCCAACACCAACTCGAAAGCATCAGATTCTCGGCTTAAGCATTCTCGCGGGATTCGCGTTCACTGCGCTCATCACTGGAATGCTCTTCCGCATACAGGTCTGGCCTGGCGCAGACACACAGATCCTGTTCGGACTTGCGCTTGGAGCCGCAACCGTCATCGTCGTTCTGGTCAAGCGCAACAAGCGACTCGACTTGGCGAGTTATTTCAAGGGCCTGCTCTGGCGTGCCGCTCCATTGATGACCGCCGCTGCGCTGCTGTATCCGGTCACTCCGGCTGACATGACGCGCTTCCACTATCGCGGACAATCCGAGGCGAGGATCAAGCTCATGCAACGCCTCTATACCGGTTCCGATGAAGTCGAACGCACCAAAGTGCTTCAAGCGCTCGACAGCTTGGATCTCGCAGAATCAGAAGAGCGGAACAGCTGACCCCTTGCCCAATGCGCCACTTGACACTGCTTACCGCACTCTGCCTTTCGACACTTTGCCTCTGTCAGGAACCATCAGAGTTCGACGAAGCTCCGCTCGACATCGACTCAGTCATCGCGAACTTCCAGTGGGAGACCGGCACCATCGAGCTCTCCTACGGCGCCATCACCCTCGATGTCCCACCAACGCACAAGTTCCTCGAGGCGGAACAGGCGTACCACCTTCTCGTTGATGTATGGGAGAATCCGCCGGGCATAACTGAAGCATTGCTTGGCGTGGTGCTGCATGCCGAAGCGGACCCCTACAGCGATTCGCCCGCGTATGTGGTGTACTACGAAGAGAGCGGCTATGTACACGACCGCGACGCTGGCCGCATCGATTACGACGCCAAGCTGCGCGACATGATCAGTGAGGACAGCCTTTCCAACAACCGCAGGCGCGAACTGGGCTATGGCGGGCTCCAACTCATCGGCTGGGCCTCGCCCCCGCACTACGATCGTAGGCGCAAGGCACTGCACTGGGCCAAGGAGATGGTGAGCGAGAACAGCGAGCGCAACGTGCTCAACTACAACATCCGCGTGCTTGGTCGCTTCGGTGTGGTCGTGATCAACGCCATCAGCACCATGGACCACCTCGACGAAGTGAAGTCCGAATTGCCCGCAGTACTGGACATGGCCGCCTTCAACGAGGGTTACCGTCACGCCGACTACGACCCTAGCATCGACGGCACTGCGCAGAAAGGCCTCGGCAGCTTGATCGATGGCAAGGACGAGGAGATCAAGGGCACCATCAAGCGACTGCTGCTCCTTGGCGCCGGAGCCTTCGTGGGCATGCTGCTCGTATTGGTCGCGCTCTGGTACTTCTTCGCTCGTAAGCGCTGAACCCGATGAGTTCATTCACGATCACAGGCCAGCTTGTGCGCATCGAGGAGCGGCGCATTGCAGGTGTACGCATCACGGTCACCGATAGGCGCATCACGAGCATCGAGGAAATTGCTGATGCCCATGAAGGCTTTCTTCTCCCCGGCTTCATCGATGCCCATGTGCATGTGGAGAGCTCGATGCTGGTGCCGAGCGAATTCGCCCGGCTGGCCGTATTGCATGGCACCGTGGCGACCATCAGCGATCCACATGAGATCGCCAACGTGCTCGGCGTCGAGGGCGTTGATTTCATGATCGCCAATGGTCAGCGCGTTCCCTTCAACTTCTTCTTCGGTGCGCCGAGCTGCGTGCCCGCAACGGTTTTCGAGACCGCAGGGGCGCGAATCGGAAGCGAGGATGTGGGCCGTTTGATGGAACACCCCGAAGTACTCTACCTCAGCGAGGTGATGGACTTCCCCAGCGTGCTGAACAGCGAGGCTGAGGTGATGCGCAAGCTCGATCACGCCAAGCGCATGGGCAAGCCAATCGATGGACACGCGCCCGGCCTGCATGGGGACATGGCCAAGCGCTACATCGCCAACGGCATCAGCACCGACCACGAGTGCTTCACGGCGGAAGAAGCGCGATTCAAGCTGGAGCACGGCATGATCGTGCAGGTGCGCGAAGGCAGCGCGGCGAAGAACTTCGAGGCGCTCATCGACCTGCTGCACGATTGGAGCCACCGCATGATGCTCTGCAGCGACGACAAGCATCCCGACGGCCTGCTGGAAGGCCACATCAACCTGCTCTGCGCGCGTGCCGTGGCGCGCGGCATCGATGTCTTCAAGGTGCTGCAGGCCGCATGCCTCAACCCCATCGCGCACTACAAGCTTCCCGTTGGCCAGCTGCGCGTGGGCGATCCAGCCGACTTCATCGTGGTGGACGACCTGAAGGACTTCCGCGTGCGCAAGACCTTCATCAAGGGGCGGCTCGTGTCGGAGGATGGACGCTCGCTCATCGAGCGCGTTCCCGTAGAAGCTCCGAACAACTTCCACTGTACCGCGAAGAAGGCGGAGGAGTTCCGCACTCCAGCGCGCACCGAGGACCTGCTCTGCATTGAAGCGCTCGACGGCCAGCTGATCACACGCAAGAAGTGGATGCCGCCAACGGTGAAAGGCGATGTCTGCGTGGCGGATCCATCCAAGGACCTGTTGAAGATCGCCGTGGTGAACCGGTACCACGATGCGCCACCGGCCGTGGCCTGGATCACCGGCACCGGCCTGCAGCGCGGCGCCATCGCGGGCAGCGTGGCGCACGACAGCCATAACATCGTGGCTATCGGGACCAACGACGAGGACCTCTGCACCGCGATCAACCTGGTGATCGAGCACAAGGGCGGCATCAGCCTGGCCGAAGGCGCGCACCACCGCGTGCTGCCCTTGCCCGTGGCCGGGATCATGAGCGATGCTGATGCCTACACCGTGGCCGACGCCTATTCCGCCATGGACCGCGAGGCGAAGGCGCTTGGTTCGACCCTGGGCGCGCCGTACATGACGCTCTCCTTCATGGCGCTGCTGGTGATCCCGCACCTCAAGCTCAGCGACAAGGGACTGTTCGACGGTGATGCGTTCCGGATACTCAGTCCGTGAACATGAGAAGCTTCTTCACAACGGCACCGTCTCGAACAGCGGGCAGCCGGTCTGCCCTTGCGGGCCATAGAATTCCACGAAACGCATCTTGTACAGGTAGCCATCGGCATCCTCCACGATGAAGGCGAGGTCCGGCACGATGCTGTACGAACTGGTCTCGAAGGAATACGCCTTCCAATCGTAGCCGATGGCGTTGCGCTCGGAACGGAGCGGGAAGCTGAGCGTATCACCAGCGGAAATGGAAGCGAACTCGCGACCTGTGACGCGCGCGATGCGCGTGGTAGTGGCGCTGAGCACGCCATTCACCAGATAGTCCAGGCTGAATACCTCGAAGCGGTGAGTGAACTGCGTAAAGCAGAGGTCCCATGAACCCACGACCGGCTCAATGGGCAGCACGCCTTGCGTGAAGCCCCAGCTGGTGAAGGAGCGCTGCTGATCCTTCGGGACGGTCGCATCGGTGACCGCGCTGCCATCGAGCATGGCATGCGTGACCGTGTATGAATCGTTGCTGTGGCTGTTGATGCGCAGCTTGCGCAGACCCATGTGCGTGCCATCCGGCGCGAGGCCGAGGTCAACGATGAAGACACCATTCGTTCCGCGCCAATCGCCGAAGGCCAGGCTGTCGGGGTGCAGGCTGGCGGCATCAACACGGCGCAGCGCGGCCAGGCCGGTGGTATCATGCGGTTGCGCGATGTCCACTGCACCGAGCGGCCACACGGTCATCAGGCGCGATCCGTTCAGGAGCACGCGCCACCCGCTGGGTGCGCTCTCGAAGGCAAGATCCCACGCGGTGCGCACGTTCTCGTTCACCACCTGGCCTGATGAAAGGTCGAACCAGAGCTGGTTGGCGTATCCAGCGCCCAGGCACAGCTGCGTGCTGCTCGCATCGCCGCGAGGCGCGCGCGGTGCTGGCAGTTCCTCCTTCATGCAGGAAGGAAGCAGCCAGAGGCCTGCGAGTATGACGAGGAGCTTCCTCATGCCTTTCGCTTCAATTCAAGTTCAAGGCGCAGGAAGAAGGTGCGGCCGGTGGTCATGGGCACCGTACCCGTTCCGGCATCGTGCACGCCGCTGCTGAGCGTCGCGTTCAGGTTGCGCACATCGAAGAGGTCCTTGCAGCCCGCGGAGAGCGCGAGCCGCTTGCTCCAGAGCTGCTTCGTGACCGTGGCATCGGCCAGATGGAAGGCCGCGATGCGCCCGCGCTGCACACTTCCATCCAGATCGATCGCATAGGTGGGCTGCTCGCCCTGATGCTTCCAGAAGAGCGATGCGCTCCAGCCCTGTTTCATCCATTGCCGCGTGATGGAGCCGCGCAGCTCCGGCGTGCTCGCCCATTCGGTGTCGTCGAGCGCATCCTTGCGCAAGGTGAGCGCGGCGCCCACGCTTACCATCCAATGGCCATTGTCCCAACCCGCGCCGATGCTGCCTCCGGTCGTGCGCAGGCGGCCGATGTTGGCGTAGGTGAAGCTGGCGCCATCGAGCTGCGCGAGCGTGATCATGTCACGCACATCGTTGTAGAAGCCGTTCAGCTCGCTGGTGTACACCACTTTGTCCTTCGCATGGCGATAGCTGATCCCTGCCGCGCCGCTGCGCGAGCGCTCGGCCTTCAGGTCGGGATTGCCGGTGATGTCATGGTTCACATCCACGAAGAAGAGGTGCTGCTCCTTGAGCGATGGCGCGCGGAAGCCCTCGGCGTAGGATGCGCGCAAGGTGAAGCGCTCAGCGAGCTGCCAGCGAACGTTGAGCGAAGGGATGAGCGGCGCCGTGTACCGCGTGTTGAACGCGTAGCGCACGCCGGGTCGAACGGTGATGGCTTCAACGGGCCGCCACTCTGCACTCGCGAATGCCGCGTAATCGCCGATCTCGCGTCGGCCATCCATGCGGTCACCGCTGCCCGTCTCCACGTTGGCATCGATGCCCAGCTCATAGCGCACGCGTGCAGTATCGTTCGTTGAGCTGTAGGTGGCGCGCACGTTGGTGAGGGTGAAGCGCGTGGTATCCTGTGTTCCTTCGGCCTGACTCAGCTCCTCGCCCAAGGTGGTGAGGTCGCGCAGCCAGGTATTGCGCGTACGTGCGTAGCGGTTGTGCGCGGCAAGGGCGTTCAACCGGCTATGCGCGCCCATCCGTCCCTCGGCGAAGAGCGCGTTGTCCAGGCGCGTGGTGACGTAAGCAGCATCCAGGGCGCGCTCATAGTAGGGGGCGCGCGGCATGCCGCGGTCGATGATGCGGTCGTGCAGCCCCTCGCCCTTCCAGCCCAAGGTCCAGCGCTCGGCGCGCCAGCGGTAATTGGCACGCCCGAAGTACTGTTCGCGCGGCTTCCACTGCTCGAAGCGATTGGTGTCGGCCACCTGCGCGCGCATCACAGGCAAGCCTTCGTGGCGCGGATCCCAGCCGGTGAAGAAGTTGCGTCCGCCGTTCAGCAACAGCTCGCTCCTGCCCCAGCGCCGCGACCCGCCGAGCGTGGTGTTCAAGCGGCCAATGTGCTCAGCATAGACCGATGCGCGCATGGTGGCGTGCGCCGCGCCGGTCTTCCTCGTGATCAGGTTGATGGTGCCTGCCAGCGCGTTCGTTCCATAGTTCACGCTGAGCGGGCCTTCCACCAATTCGATGCGCTCGATGCCGGTGAGATCGAGTTGCGAGAGGTCCACATTGCCGTTCAAACGGCCGGTCACGGGAACGCCATCGACGAGCACCTTGACATTCTCGCCGCCCAGGCCCTGCATGCTCAGCGATGAGCCGAGCACATTGTCCTGCGCCAGGCGTATGTTGAGCTGATCGCGCAGCGCGTCGCCCAGGTTCTGCGCGGCCATCCTTTGCATGCGCTGGGCATCAATCACGCGCAGCTTCTGCACGGCTCCTTCGACACTGCCCGGCGCATATTGACCCGTGACGACGAACGGATCCAGCCGTGCCACCTCGGGCCTCAGCGCGCAGCGCACAGGGGCGTTAGCGAACACGGTATCGACCCACGGCGCATAGCCAACGAACGAAACGTGCATCATCAGGCCAGTGCCGATCACCGTAGCATCCACGGGGACCTCGCAACGACCATCGGCGCCGCTGATCACGATGCCACTGATTGGCTGCCCGAGCGCCTGGTAGCGCACATGCGCGTACGCAACGGGCGATGAGCTGCCGTGCTCAACCACGCTCACGCTCAGCTGGGCATGCGCGATCGTGCTCAACCCGAGCAGCAGCCCACACAGACAGAGATGGATAGCCCGCATTCTTTGCCACGCGAAGATCCCGGCCACCGGCCTTGCCTCTGTCACGCTTGCGTCAAGCGCCCGGATCAGAAACGGGCGGCCACCGTGAGGTAGAATGTGCGGCCCTCGCCTGGAATGAGCCCAGGGCCAGGGTAGCCGCCCGCGCGACGCGTGGCGTAGCGCGCATCGGCCAGGTTGCGCACGCCGAGGATGATCTCAGCGCCGCGCTTGAAGGTCCAGCTCATTGAAGCATCGGCCAGTGAATAGGCCTCGATGCGGCCCACGGTGGCGGCGGCATTGGGCGCCTCGGTATTGGCGGCATCGGTGTACACATCGCCCACGCGATGCAGCATGCCGCTGACGGTGAACTGCTTGCACCGGTAAGTGATGCCATAGCGCTCGGTCCGCTCCGGGGCGTGCTCCACGCGCTTGCCTTCGATCCCGCGCGGCGGGTCGTTGGCGATGGCGGGATTCTCCCAGCGCGTGTAGCGCGCTTGCAGGAAGGCCACCGATGCGAAGACGCGCAACGTGCCCCAGCGACCGCCCGGAGCGATCGGCCCCAAGAGGTCCGCTTCGACATAGGCCTCTGCGCCGTTGGTCCGGGAAGCGCCGATGTTGGTGCGATAGGCGGTCCCGTCGCGCAGCACGGTACCGATGCGGTCGTTGTAGCTGAGGTGGAAGGCGCTCACATCGAAGGTGACATGGCGGCCCAGGGCTCCGCGGTAGCCGAGATCGGCGTTCGCCCCGCTGGCATCGCGCAGATCCGGATCGATGACATCCGTGGTGGCAGCCGGTGTGAGCTCCGAGAAGAGCACTGGCCGGTACGCCGTGGCGTAGTTGGCGTAGAGGCTGGAGGCGTTGGTGACCTTGAACTCGGCGCCCATGCCATAGAGCAGCACGCGGCGCTCACGGGCATCACGGGGCACGGCGCCATCGGGCCAGGTGACCGAGCGACCACCGATGGTTGAGCGGATAAGCTCCATGCGTGCTCCGGGCACTACGCTGAAGCGCTCGCTGATCCTGAGCTGCGCCTCCAGGAAGAACGCCGCATTGCGCGTGGTGAACGCGAACTCGTTGGCGTAGGGTTGATTGAGGTCGAGGTTGAAATCGGAGCCGGATGTGCCCACACCGCGCTGCCTGCGCTGGGTGGCACAGCTGTAAGCGCGGAGACCTCCGGAGATGTGCGTTGGAACAGGGCCGATGCGCGAGCGATGCACGAGCCGCAGCTCAGCGCCCACGTTGCCGTAGCTATCGCGATCCACCTGGCGCGGGGCGAAGCTTCCCAGTGCTGTGCGGAAGGTGTCGGGCTCATTCACAGGCCGGAGGAAGCCCACGCTGTTGCGCTCCGCAAGAGTGCCGAAGACCTTGAGGCTCGCACGCGTGCGCTCTGAAATGCGCAGATCGGCGGTGATCGCGGCCACGTTCCACGGTGCGCCGAACCAGTTGCGTGCGCGATGACTCGTGCGCGAATCAAGGCGGAACTCTTCGTCGGTGAGCCCACCCGCCTGCTGCAACGAATAGCGGCTATGCACATAATCGAACCCGAGCTCCAGGCGCGGCGTGGCGGCCCAGGTCACTGCCGTGCCGGCCACGGTGGCATTGTACCGGCTGTTGTCGCGCCAACCATCGGCACTTCGCCGCTGCACGAACACGAAATAGCCGAGCCGCTTGCCTCCACCCCGCACCGCGCCATAGCTGTTTATGAGGCCGTACGAACCGATTGTCTGGCGCAGCTCCAGCGTAATGGGCGTTGACAGCGATCCGCGCTTCAACCGGTAATCGACCAATCCACCGAACTGCGGGCCGTACTGCAACGAGGCGGCGCCGCGCACCACCTCGATGCGATCCACGGCCTCGAGCGGCGGCGCGTAGTAGGTCTCCGGGTACCCGAAGATGTCAGCCGCGATATCGTAGCCGTTCTGCCGCACGTTGAACTCCCACGAGCGATTGGGGCTGAGGCCGCGCGCCGCGATCGAGGTCTGGATGCCGGATCCATCGCTCTCCCAAACCGCTATCCCCGGCGCTTTCGCGAAGGCCTGCCGCGCGAGGTTGGTCGACAGGTCCGTGCTGGTGCCGGTTAAGCGCAGCACCTCATTCTTCTTTCCAGCCATGAGGGCGCAACCATGCACGTCGGGCAATCGCTCCGCTGGCCCTTCGCCTTGCGCACTGACCACTTCGACGCCCGACAATTGCACCGTGCGCAGCGAATCAGGCTCCTGCGCGATGGCCGCCTGACCTTGAAGCACCAATACGACCGCTGCTACCAACGCACTCCCTGCTGCTCGTTTCATCCACTATTGATGTGGCCGCAAAACAGCACCTGAAGGCGGGTGCGCGCAATACCATGATCGTGGTAAACGCAACGGCCCCGACTCAATGAGCCGGGGCCGCATTCGGTTCCAGGGATCAGTCCTTCACCAGACGCACAGAGGCCTCGATGCCGGCACCCTGCACACGGACGATGTACAGGCCAGCGGGTAGTGCGCTCACGTCGATGGGGCGCTGCACCAGGCCGTTCAGGCCGGTGAGCTGCTCCTCCATCACCACGCGGCCATTCAGGTCGATGATGGTGAGTTGCGCCGCGTTCGCTTCCGCCGCGATGATGAGATTGGCGATGCTCGCAACCGGGTTCGGGGCGATCACGAGCGCGCTGCTGCGGCCGACCTCATCCACGCTTGCCTGGCCCACCAGCTCCTGGTTGAAGGTCATGTTGCCGTTGGCACTGCCACCGTAGCCGGTGAACACGAGCTTGTAGATGTCACCAGTGCGGTCCTGCACGAAGTAGGTGCGGTCCTGCGCGTACTCCCATTGGAAGGTGCCTTGGTTGAAGCTCTTCCAATCGAAGCCGATGATGTTCTTGTCGGAGCTGAAGGTGCCGCCCCAGTAGGTGGCGCTCGCCGTGGGAACGCCGTCGACCTGGATGGCCTCCACCTGCTTGTTCTGCAGCACGCCGGCCACGGGATACATGGAAGGGAAGGGCTGCGTGACGAAGCCGATGTACTTGGTGAAGAGCAGGTCCCAGGAAGCGGCTGCGGGCTCCAGGTCGACCGCAGTGTTCGTCGTCAGATTGTAGTAGCCGAAGTTCTTGCCAGGGTAGGCCGAGCGCACCAGGCTGCCGCTCTGCACACCGCTGCCATCGAGGTTGGCCCAAGTGAAAGTGAAGCTGTTGGTGATCGCCGTGAACGCATCGATGCGCAGCTTCTTCCAATCACCCGTGTTCAACTTCAGCACGAAGCAGCTGTCGCCGGTGATGTTGTGCAAGCTGGGGTTGTAGATGCCCCAGCCGAGGTCGAAGGGATTGGCGGTGAGGCCCTGGCTGAAGGCGCCGCTGCTCCAATTGGTCTCGCTGTTGTGCTGCTGCGGCCAGCTGGCTCCAAGGCCCGTGGTGTCGATGCTGCTCCACTGCGCCAGCGTGTAGGGCGCCTTGTAGAGCTTGTGGCCCTTGGCCGTGTTCAGGAGGATGCTGCCCGTGATGCCGGTGAGCTCGAAGGCGAGGTCCCATTCGGCCAGCGCATGGTTGGTGACCACGCCGTTGGCGAGGCTGTAGTAGGTCTGCTGCGCATTCTGCGGCGCAGTGGTGACGATGACTTGGGCGAGGAGTGATGTGCTGGAAAGGCAGGTGGCCAGTAGCGTGTTGATGCGCATGAGAGGTTTCTTATGGCGCGAAGCAAAGCCAGCCCAGAGATTCTATCTGTCGTCGGATTGTCAGGATCGCCAAGCCCGCGGCCCCTTCGGCACTTCCGTAAACGGAGCGGGTCCAGCGACCAAAGCGATCCCTCGCTTCGGCCACCGGACCCGTTCCTTGGGAGCAGAGCTCCTTAATCCACCCGCATGAATCGCTGCGAGATCACTTCGTCGCCGCTCATCACGCGCACCATGTACGAACCCGTGGGCAGGCCTCCGAGGTCAAGTCGCGTGATCGTCTCGCCGTTACCGATAGCGCGAATCGGCATGATCAATTCGCCACGCAGGTCATAGACGCCCATCTCGGCGCGATTCGCCTGGTGCATCACCCGCACGAAGAGCTCCTCATTCGCGGCAGTTGGCCATGCCGTCACCTGAATGCCACCCGCATTGTTATCGCAGGCCACAACCTTGAAGGCGGCGCCGGCCACATCGAGGCTCGCGCAGATGTTGTTCGCGATCACCAGGCCCAGCACGTCCACGCCAGTGGTCAC
>Ga0169931_10011701_pt1 | contig 12303 bp, 7 predicted proteins | sample Kivu_15m_20L_FD_129675 | JGI IMG/M metagenome (GOLD analysis project Ga0169931, IMG submission 129675) | Freshwater microbial communities from Lake Kivu, Western Province, Rwanda to study Microbial Dark Matter (Phase II) - Kivu_15m_20L... | ecosystem: Environmental > Aquatic > Freshwater > Lake ...
AGTTTATGGTTTGCACAACCTTTCTTAAATCCTCGTCATTTGGTAATCGAAAAGCATCAATCACTTGACAAACAAATGGTCTACCACCTATATTCCCTATTCTGTCTCTGAATTCATCCGATGGCAAAAGCATACGAACATTCATATCTTCCCTCCCCGAGGCATGAAATTTACAAATCCCATAAATCACACCTGGAGAAGTACACGGTGCTTTGACACTATCTAATTTGTTTGTTACGTCCAGGCTATTATTAAGGGTAGAAATACCACCACATCCAATATTTGCAAGAATAGGACAGATCTCCTCCTCTACTGATGTAATTCCTAGTCTCTTTATTTTCCCTTGCATATATTCGGGTATGAAAGGATCAATGTCTTGCAGTTCCTCATCTTCTGTAGGATGATTATTTGTATTGTCTTTATCGGAAGATACTCGGACGTAAAATGGACTTTGTGAAACATCTCTTCTAGACTTGGTATATTGTCCTTGAATATAAAATGGTTTCCTCCAGGCACAGGTAAACGAGTGTACAATCTTACTACAACAACACACAGAACAATCATGATTGAGATTCATCTTCATATGGTAAGAATTTTGGCTATGACGAGATAAAAATTCAATCATTTGATTCTTGTCACAAATGGGAAAGTACTTGTACTCGTTTTCGGGATTCGAAAGAATACGCCGTTCCAAGTTCATTCTTGGATCTCCTCCTTGTTTTACAGAAATATCCATGGGATGCTTTCGCCGGCTTCGTCGATTGGATTTCTTTGATGCTTCATGCAAAAGAAGTTGAAGCTGATTCTTATTTGATAGACAAAAATTTACAGATTCCAAGAGGTGAACTGGAATGAGAAGTAGGATATGCCATGAGATATAGCCTGCCTCTTCTTCATCTTGTAGGTCGGTCGTTGATTGTTGCATTGTATTCATAGCCGACTGATTCTGGAGACGAGAAATTTCTGTGTATATCCATTGACGCAATCGATCCTTTACTGCAATCACAAGATCTACAGATGTGATGGAAAAGTGTCTTTCTGGAAACAGCCCTTGTAGTGCTCCAATTACAGCTTGTGCCTGAATGTAAAGTATCGATGGTACCGTGATGGTAGGCCATGTTTTTGAAAGTTGATTGTTGTTAATACCACCATAAGGACCCAAAGAATCTAAAACATGTTGGGTCAAGCACTTTTGAAAATCAACACAGCAAAGCATGTTGATACAGAGACTACAGCAGCGACACAAAGGATCATAAACATCATCAGTCACCTCCATGTGGATTTTAAAGAGACGGAAAATAATTTGACGGCATTCTGGGCAAAGATCCATCACATTCGCAATAGGGGATGATGCCATAATTGTATGTCAAGTCTCGTTCGTTGAGGAAAGACAAGAAATGGAAATAAGAAATTTTAGAAATCAAACATCATAAAATCATGCATGCAAGCAGAACTCACGGCGGGTCCCTGTAAACTACGAGATCAACACCCGTCTAAACCAGGTTATGGAGTAATCTGATCAAATACAAGTTTACAAGCAATAAGCACAGGGGTGCCTGAATCAACGTTATTATGCATACTACAAACGTAAACTTAGATTACCTGGGAATATTCCTTAGATATCCCCAGTTATTTCTCTATTCACAACAACTAACTACTTAAACAGAACTTCTCTGCGCTCTAGCGGTTTGATACAGATAGATCCATATTCCTTACATCTCATTCTGCCAAATTTGCTCCAAAGTTTGTCGCTTTCGTATGAGTTGAACTTGATTGTTTTCATCCAAAAGTACTTCTGGTGCCTCCGGAAAACTATTGTAGTTTTTCGTACTCATACCTGAGCAATAGGCTCCACTTCCATCCACGATCAATATATCTCCAATCTCAGCTTTCCGTAACAAACGTTCCGCTAACTTTTCGGGTTCTCCAGGTTGAGGAGTCATTAAATCTCCACTTTCACAACAATGCCCAACGACGACAACACTTTCCTTGTCTGAACCAACATCCGATGATTTCCCTGATTGAGGGAAAACAGTGATGGGATGGATAGCACCATATAAAGATGGACGGAGTACATCTGTCATTCCAGCATCAAGTTTTAAAAATATATGACCGGATTCTCCCGTGGTAAATACTTTATCCTGAACGGTACTGACTAAAGCTCCGGCCATGGCAAGTAAGTAGGTACCAGGTTCAATTTCTAATTTTAATTGTCGACCTCCATTTTCAGCTGCAAATGTTCGAAAAGCTTCCGCTACTGGTTTCCCAATTTCTTGTAGATCCGTGGTGGGTTCTCCTGGATTTCTCCCCACCTTATATCCTCCACCCAAATTCAAAGCATCTACCGTGGACCAAATTTTACAAAACGATAAGGATTTTGTGGCCACCTTTTGCCATATGCTTGGATCGGATCCACTCCCAATATGAGTATGAATACGTTCCACAATGAGACCATACTTTTCAACTAAAGCCGGGACAGTTCCATCCTCAACAAGTGTATGCCATATTCCAAAGGATGATGATGGTCCTCCGACATTGGTTTTACTAAAGCCAGTAGTCGAAGCGGAGAATCCTCCAGAACCAACTCCAGGGTTGACACGAATCCCAATTTTCTTCCCCTTCCCTGCGTAATGTTTCCCAAATCGTTCCAACTGAGATATGGAACTTAAAAAAAGAATCACAGGATAATAATATTCATTCAAGATTTTGTATGAATTGAATTTCAAACAAAATATAAGTCCCTAAGATGTATACATATATATATGAACCTACCATGCATTAATCTTTACTCCCATATCAACCAATTCATTGAAATCTTGTGGAAGTTCTTGTGAACTTAAACTTATATTTTCAGGAGGTATACCGTTGGCGATAGCCCGGCGTACTTCATAGCCTGAGGATGCATCAATATGTATACCTCTTTTATTAAAATACTTTAAGATTGTACCATTGGGGCATGCCTTCATGGCATAACGAACAGTAAGACCATATGCATTTGGAAAAGTTAAACAAGCATCGGCATTTTCTTTTAGTTTTTGTAACGAATATGCATATAAGGGTGTTCCATTCGCAACTTGAATACATCGGATAGCTGTTTCCGGGGTCAGAAATACTGAATGATCTGCATTCTTATCCGAAGTAGCCATGGATTGTTGCGTTGTCGTCATCGTCATGAAACGGTCTTGAGATGAAGATGATAAGAATGCATGAGACGTCGGAGAAGTAAACGCCTCGGAGCTCTTGAGCATAAGCTGAAGAGCATATAAAATAATGATAGTAAACAGTTTACGTAGCATCTTCAACAAGTGAAAAGGGTGTATAATGGGTAATTTCAAGGGAATGTAACAGGTTGCACAGTTGGCATATCCCAGTATATAGTCGATACAGAATTGGCTAAAGGCGATCTATGAACATCTGAATAACCTCTGAACTCTGAACTCATCATCACTCATCACCGCACGTTTGTTTATCTCGTCTCCTCGCCAGCGTAGCAGTAAATCAGCACGATCGACCCTAGACCCTCTAGGACTGTAAAATCAAGAACATGAACTCGATTGGAAATAATCCTTGTAATCTTTCAACACAATGATAACGCGTTATTCTTCATGATACAGTACTAAAATAATGATCATATATGGCATTGTGATACATGAAAATGATGCTTTTGTGATAACATTCTACTCTCATTTACTGTACATCTAAATAAAAATATCCTCAGAGATAACATAATGATGATGTTTAACGAAAACTAAAGTCTGTGTCACACTAGTGTAATGATAATCCTACATATATATATACATATTCTCTTGGAAGGTTGGACCTTTATTTATGAATGAATAGAAAGACAACATCCTATCCTATCCTAAACTTTAAATCTATGATTCATTTATCATTTTAATATGTTTTTAATTTTATATCGTGAAAGAAGATTTTGATATATCTTCTTTCAACAAATCATTTTCGACAAACGTTTATTTTTTGAGCAAAACAAAATACGTTATTATTATGCCTGAGTCGTTGTGGGTTGCTTTGATGCTAGATATTGTCTTTTGATAGGCTTTACAAGTACATCCAAAGGTTCCATTTCCCGATCGGGTAATAATTGGAACTCCATACAAAAGAACATGAAATGTTTAAATGCTGAATTTAAATGTGGTGCCATATCTAAGGCTTGTAAGGTTGAAAAGAAGGAGGAATAAATAATACCAAATACGCGAAAGAGTCTACGAAAGATCTGACCACAAAGTGCTGCAAATTCTCTAGTTTGGAAGATACGTAATGCAGCAGATTCATCATCGTCATCGGGGAACTTGGTTTCATCATTAATTTGATCAGCGATCCAATGCAATACCTTTTCCACATATTCCGGTGCAGAAACAGAGACAGAGGGTATCACTGGATGATTTGAGGATGACAAATGTGTAGGTGTTGGATCGGACCAACGATATTCAACTCCCGAGGGAAATCCCTCTCCAGGACGAAATGTTTGTAGATATGGATCAGATGCAACAACTGCCCAAATTGTAGCAATATCATTATAAAAGTCAATAGCATGTACAGCTACCCAACTAGAACAACTCTCATTGGGAGGGAGTGTTACCTAGGAAGAAAGACGAGAGATGAGAATGGTGGAAGGTTAAAAAAACAAACAAATGGGATGCATACCGCTTCACTAACACTTCCACCAGCCCCAAGTGTTCTCTTTGTATAAGCATGAAGTCGATCACGCATAGTACCACTACGATGCTGCATAGGCTGAAAAGTGTTCATGTTATTATTTCGTCTCATCTCTCTGTTTATAATTTCCTAAAGTCTCCAATGGTTATTCTTCGTTGTTGTGTCTTATTAATACTATACTTTCTTTACTACTACGACTACTAATCATGAAGAGAAATGGATTTCTTGGCTCTGTTTCAAAATTAATAAACGAAGCCAATAAAATATTTGCTTGTAAAAATGACAAGCTTTTGTCGTTTCGGGATTCGCTGATGGTTTGATAACGACGTGATAGTATAACCCGATCGGCTCGGCGGATGTGTGTTCTCGTAAATACGATCTATATTTTCAATAAATATGATGATCCACGAATGACTGATTTTACTCGTGTGTTTCATTCTATGTACTCACGTGCAACGCCCTACATACAGTAGCTACCTACAGTCCTACATGCTCGTGTTTTGCACGTGGAATAAGAACAAAACCAACACGTTCATCATCATTATTCATGTTCACATTCATATCCTTTCTTATTTTTTCGAACCCTAATCTCAAATGACAACATCAACGCCGTTAAAGAAGAAGATGAGTAGTGAACTGGAAAAGGCTATTGGACCGATTCTCCAAGTCGTTACAATCCTTCTACCGTATTTGATAACCTACTGTGATCGGATATACAGTTACTATAAGACTTTACCGAAAGATACAGCTCGGTTTTTTATTGGATTTATTTTTTGTTTCTTTGGGGGATTATATCCTACCTTGTTTGCTGCTATTGAGGCTGCTAAGCATGGTGGAATTGAAATCATCGCGGATGCCTTGGGAGACTTGGCCGATGAAACGATGAAACTGATTGAGGCGAATAAGAAAGATGACGACCATGATAAGGATAAGGATGGAGTGAAGGATGTAAAACAATTGACTGGGAATGAATTGATCTTACGTAAAGTCAATTTAGTTTTAACGAAAATGAATCCAGCCAAGGTAATGTGCCAACCTTAATATGACAACCCAAGATTCATACTAGTAAATCTGATTTTTAAAACTTTTTATTTTCTGGTTCAATATAAACGAACGCATACATCGGCGGTGAACATCATATATACTAGGTGGATAATGCAATATCTTCTATATACACAGTATGGCTCTCTGTTGCAGCAGTTTTAACTCTGAAATATGCTCGCACCATCGCCTTGGCTGTTTCGATTAGTGATTTTCTTAGGAAACCCATGGATCATCTAGCTGAAGCTCGACTCAAACGAAATATTCCCATTGAATATCATAAATGGGTCCCGATCCTTATCGGTTGGATAGCCAAGACTATAGCTATGTCTGTGGCATGGTATGTCCAAACTGTTATTTCTGCATTCACCTCCGCTCTTATTGGGGGATTGATGATGGCTCGTTCCATGATTGATATCGCTCGGAGAAAAGGATGGCATTTGGGAGGCCTCATGCCGAAAAATCATGAGGAAACAAATCTAGATGAAATGACTTCGTATATTTTTGCAGCTGTAGGCTTTTATTTCCAATTTGAAAACAAATTTCATACACCCTTCCCTTTAAATATTTTACTCTTACCAGCTGAAATCGCCGAGGTTATGATTCGTTGGAGTATTACTAAAAGTGATTGATTATGGATTTTAAAAAAGAATATAGTATAGGATCGATTGAAATACAATAATATTTTAGGGACAAGATTCGTACCTACAGAGCATTTATATGATTCTTTTTATTAATTGTCCCACAAGGATAAATACTGTGATCATTACACTGTATCAGTCTCCATCAATAACTTCGGTTGTTCTCGTTCTTATCGGATCTCATTTTGTTTTTCTATTAATCGCCCTCAAAAACCTCATTTTCTGACCTATATCGTCTCAATTCATCGTTTGATGAACGTCTTGACGTCTTGTACCACGTTATCTCAAAGTGCAATCAAAACATGAAAACATATACGTATATCAACTAGTAATTAGTTGATACACCCTTTAATTAGCATATTTTATGGTTTCAAAGTGAATGTTAACCAATGGTTAAACTAAACACGACGAGTGCTTCTCCGCAGTAACACGCATGCTACTCACAGGCAGACGCAGAGGTATGTAATCTAAATAGATCCGCATGGTTTTTGACTCTTATAGTCTCCTGCACCTGATAAAAGCTGTTTGATTCCATCAAGGCGGCATATCACATTCTCAAGTAATCAATAGAGGGGACCTATCAGAATAATTATTATTTATCATCATTTTTTTGGAAGATCTCATCTGGTGGATTTGGAATGATTACTCTAAGAATGATAATACAGTAAAATCAAGTTCATATGCTATTGATCGAAGGAGATCTTTCTACGATAGGAGTAAATTCGATAAACTATGCGCAGATTAGATCAAATATCGCCATAGCCTCATCAGTAATCATTCGCAATGAGTGAACATCACGAATACTCAGCCTTCTGTACCGATTTGTAATCATCAACACTGCGACGTGCTCATTATGAAGGATTTTAGCCCATGTTGACGCAAATATATGAAGACCAAGCCATTTCGCTGTCGAACGTGAGAAATTCTTTGCAAATAATACAATAGGTGACTCTTGACGTATGCATTCCACGCTCTCAACTGCATTCCTGTTTCCTTTAAGTCGCAATCGAATAGTCGAATAAAAGTAATCAATAGTTGACTCAATTACTGATAAAATAAACGCCGGGTTTTTCTCATAGCCATCGTCCATCTTGCTTAAATATGCATGAGCCTTGATCGCGCAAAGTATTATGGCTTGAGAATAATTTAGGAGGATATCATGTACTGTATTAATGCGCAAGTCATACAGTATCGACAGAGTACGGGGTTGAACGAAATATCTCATTTTCGATAGAAAGCCAAGGCCTTCAGATCCACTCTTATTCATGACAACAGAGTCGACTGCTCGGCCTGTAGAGAAGCGTTCGTAGTCAACATGAACAGCGCCAGTACATGTATTGAACAAGAGTCCACACCACGAGAAATATTCATTACCGTTTCCTCCCTTTGAAACTGTTTTCGCAATACCTAGAGAATCTGATTGGAAATCAAAACTGCAACGGCTTTTTTCCTTATTTATATTCATACCAAGAACAGGCAAACCAGAGTGGACTTTTGTAATGAAGCGACAGACTGCTTCTTTCTGAGTAGATACAAACAGAAAGTCATCAACCACACGAACAATAAAATGCACATCAGAGGATGGATTCGTCTTTTCAATCATCCCATCAAAAAATGTAAGCTCATGATAGCCATAGTAAAGATTGCATAATAATGTTGAAAGTATACTAAAATGAATTGTCGTCAGAATAAATTTTTGGGAAGTACACGATCCTCACGAAAATTCCGCCAACACCACAAACAAATAAAGTTAGCCTACCTTCCTTGAGCGATCCCGATTTTTTGCTGCATGATTCGAGGTCCAGTATTATCCTGTGCTACAATCTGGTTGAATCATAAAAGTAGATGAGGAAAATGTAAAGCCAAAGTTCACGAATACAGAATCGAGCATACCATATTTCGACACAAATGTTCATAAAGGAGATCCAAAATATATTTCCTTTTCACCACTGTGGCCTTCATACCATCAACAATAACGGAGGTAGAATAGCTCACATTGATTCTATCGGTCAACAGTTTGTGGAAAGGAACGACATTGAATGATTTCTCGACATTAGTTTTTAAGTGAGCTTTCTTTTTATTTTCTGAATTATACACTACGAAGTATTGTTGGAGAATGTATTCATCCTGTCATGATGAGGAGGAAAAGATGGAAGTAAAATGAATGGGATCATACAAGGAAAGGATTTGTATTAACCTTACCTCGGAGATAAATTCTTCTAAGATCTTGTACATTAGATCTTGACTGATGTTATCAAAGCATCTTTCGATATCGATACTAGCGAAGAATAGCTGATGATGGTGAACAGGAAACTTGGGCAGTTGAGAGATGAATTGTATGTACTTTGCATGGATATCATGATAACTGACACCACTTCCAATGCTATTTGGTTTCAGCGAAAGCTCGTATTTTAAGACTTCAAATGCCGTTCTCAGAAAGGCATTGGCACTTGAACGGCTCTTATTCAATGCCATGTTGTTTTTTGTGCATGGAAACCTATATGCCTTTGCTAGATTTAATATTGGACGAAGTTTTGATGACTTGGGAAGAAGTCGAAGTTTTGATGCCCCCAGTTTGTTTGTAGATATCTGACGGATTCCCTCATCGTAGCTAAGGGATAAGAATTGGTGTGATTTTTGCAAGTCCGTGAGGCCAAGTGATCGGATTTGGTACCACACTGGTTTACGGAAAAAGATGATACCACTTGAAACTTGTGACTCAGTAATATAGAAAGTACTCCGTAACAGCGGAATTACGAATAGGCGATACAGCTCCTTGAATGTAACACTGGCAGAAAATCGTATAGAATCATGTACATCACTGGGCAATTTTCTCTTCTTGTTGAATCCAGCTGTATCATGATTACCAGCCATATAAAGCCATTTCATATCCATGACATGTATCCCATGTAAAATCCTCTTCATTGTAAGTGTCTCACCACGTCGAAGGGAGATAAATTCTGTCAATGTATCCAAGAATATATGCAAATTACTTTTAGAACCCCAGAATTCTAATGGAAATAAGCGCACAATAACTGCTTTCATAAACGATGTTACAGATGTTGATGAACATGAACTTGATAAAAGCGTTTTGTAAACAGCTGCTGAGTAAACTGAGGCCGGGTTACCTTGCAAACTTAATCCATTTTCTTTAGGAAGAGGGCAATATCGTTCTAAAAGGCGTCCATAGTCACACGTTGTGTGATTCTCAAGAATTTTTCCACATATCCTTTCACCGTTAATGCGAACATAATCGAATCTACGTTTCTTTCCTCGTTTAACATGAGAAGCTGATATTTGAACCAAGCTTTGTAAGAGTCTCCTGCTTGCATGAGTATCAACGCTTTCATTCTTTACATCTTTACTTAATGTATTTAATATGTGAAGGGACGGAAAACCCACTTTTGGCGTGAAAGAGTCAGAATAAAATATCTCCCATCGTGGAATTTCTTCATGTGGATTCCATTTGTATGTAGTTGAGGAACTGACTCTGGATGTAGTTGCAGCATCGCGACCAAGAAGATTGGATAGGTCTATTAATGCACTGCGAAGAGATAAAGGACGTCCACATAACTGAAAGTAATTACGAGGGTTCAGCTTACTTACGACTGGATAAACATTTCCTTGATTATTTCCAATTCTATAGTCTGATCGGAGGCTTGGCTCATTTTGAGAGGTATCGAAAAGCGGTAATAGTACTACAGTATTCATCATGAGCTCACGTAGTAGATCATCTCCTAATATTTGATGCATCAGATGCATCACGGGTGATGTTCGAGCAAAAGCAGCGCAGGAGTTAGTTTGTCGACACTGTATCCCAGGAGCCATGTTACGACATGCTCCTATGCTATTAGAGTGCTGACCTTTTACGTATTCATAGCCTTCACATAGAATATTCCTTCCAAGAGATAATCTGCACATAGGGTTCCTTTGACGATTCCCCTTGCGAACATTCTTCTGTTTACTGGTTAGTGGTATTCGAGGCTCCATTACGCTTCGTTGTACAAGGGTGAATATTACGTCATCGATAAGATTCGACAGGAGCTGTGATCGATAAGGAATACATGCCGGTCTTGCGGTCGACCTTTTGTAAATATTTGATGCTGGATTATGTGGCGCTTGAGACTCATCTGTAGCTATTACTGTTTTATCATTCAATGTTTCTTCCCAAACTACACTCTCGATCGTTGCAGCCACTTTCAATGCAGTACTGGAACTCATTGGAATTACAATTGAGAGTGCAAGTTGTTGATAAAGAGTATTACTATTTTGAGTAAGATCGAATTTATGGGACCTAGGTATTTCGGTGAAACTCATTCCTTTCAACTGTTGTTTGTCCTCATCGACATGATTCAAGAGATGAAAATATAGCCTACGAAGTTCCTGGGATACTATACCATGCTCAAATTTGATTCTCCGAAGTGCATACTCTGGAAAGAATAAGACCGGCGTGTCACGATGAACAATTGATTTTAAAAGTTTCTTGATAGGAACGGTATTCGAATCATTTAAGGGCGAATAAAACGGAGCTGATTCCGGAGAAGTGCTTCTTCGTTTACAAAGACGACCTTCATTAATTTTTACATGGGCATGAGTTTGGTCTCTTGAGCGCTTACGATTCCGGGGCATACTTCGAATGCGATGGCACTAATCCTTTGAGTTACAACTGGTCCTCTGATAATGGTACAGTATTTCTGTTCCAGCGTTTCAGCATAAGCACTTATTATCTTACAGTCTTACAGGTCGTAGCTCAGTCGTGCCAGACAGCGATGCATATGGCTATTGCTGATCAATAAAATAAGATAAAAGGATGAGATAAGATAGACTCGAGAGTCTATCAGTATTCGCGTATATCATCAAAACGAATAATGTCATCATCTAGACTCCCAAGATGGGGTTGCGTTCCGTTTTGGTCCGCATTTAGCGATCTACCCGTGAGTAATGATGAAGACCCTCGCCATTGCGCGAGTCCTTAAGACGAAGTCCTACATACATGCATACTTCGGACAAAACAAATAAAGTAATGAACAAACGCATGAACAGTGCTAGTCACACATACGATACTTCCCGAAATAGTATGATAACTAGAATAATTCAATACTCCCCTTCATGCCGATGAAAATGTATCAAAATACGATTACAAAAAAAATTGAACTTCAGCTCCGGTACCTGAACCCACCGTCAAACCATGACCATGATTAAGAAATTCCCAATTCCAATTCTAATCTCGATTTTTCTGCATGTTCGAGGCATTACAGAGTAAAATGTTAGATGAATGATAATCAGTTTTTAAACCAGTCAATACTTTGGTGAGTAAATCCGCTTGATTCTCCTCACTACCGATTTTATGGACCTCAATAACACCTGAAGCAACTGATTCTCTCGTTTTATGAAAAGCAATCGAATTGTGCTTCTTCTTCAACGTGGATTCTGGCTTGGTGAGATTGTGAACGACTGATTCATTGTCGCAGAACAACAAGGTAGGTCCATCAATCTCCACACCGAACATTCTGAGTTTACATCTGACCCCTTCAATCATTTCAACTGCCATCTTGGTAGCACACAGTTCAGCGCCATGGGTAGAGGTTTCAATGGTCTTCTGCTTCTTCGAAATCCATACAATTGGGGCACTCTGAACATACATAATTATACCAGAGTGGGATCGACGGTAAAGAGTGTTACCAGCCCAATCTGCATCAACATAACAATGCGTAGTCACAGATAAACCAAGTGCAGGTGGTGCATTCAAAGGAACTGCTTCTTCTGCATCAGAATAAAAATCTGTCCAGTCTGCTATGCTTGATGATAAGTTCCTTGGTAAGTTTGGATTTCTTGAATCAAGAACAAGCGATGCATCGGGCCTTGATTTAAGATAAGCAAAAATATGTAGAACTTCATAAGCATGCCCGATCCTAGGTGAGACCATAAAAGAAGACATAATAGA
>Ga0169931_10011702_pt1 | contig 12301 bp, 7 predicted proteins | sample Kivu_15m_20L_FD_129675 | JGI IMG/M metagenome (GOLD analysis project Ga0169931, IMG submission 129675) | Freshwater microbial communities from Lake Kivu, Western Province, Rwanda to study Microbial Dark Matter (Phase II) - Kivu_15m_20L... | ecosystem: Environmental > Aquatic > Freshwater > Lake ...
AACTGCCATCCGCACATCGTCAAAGCAGATGGAACAAACCTGAAAAAACTGGCGGATCGCGGCGGGTATCGAGGAGTCACTCAGTTCCTCGATGTACCCGACTACCATGATGGCAGCAGCGACATACCCGTATGGGCGACTGACGGACAGTCTGTGTTCTACACCGCCAAAGTCCGTGATTGCGTTGAACTGTTCCGCACTACTCTTGATGGACGAAGCCAGCAACTGACACATTCGGCCGCCGGCACAACACATTACCACCCGAAACCCTCACCCGATGGGCAATGGCTCGCCTACGGCTCAAATCGCAGCGGCATCCGCAACCTCTACGTAATGCAGCTGACTGACTACAGCGAACGTCCTCTGACCAATGAACCTTCCGGTCACGCCGCTATGCACGCATGGTGGCAACCCGCAGAATCTTCAGCAACAGAAAAAGCACCCTGACAAAAAACCACGCACCCTCACACATCCAGACCCAGCATACGCATCAGCTCAATCGCGTTGCTGCGTTCCACCACTCCGTCTCGCAGCCGATAGTCAAACAGCATCGTCCCCTCGACCACAGTGTCCTCAAAATGCTTGTTGACCGCCAGACCCGGCATGCTGTCGGCAATTCGCGTCAGCGCAAGGTCGTGCGTTGTCACAATTCCAACCGCACGACGATCAACCAAAGAACGTATCACTGCCTCCGCACCGCGACGACGATCATTGGAATTCGTTCCATGCAGAATCTCATCCAGCAGAAACAATACAGTCCTCGCCCCGGTCGTCAGATCCACAACAGACTTCAGACGCTGCACCACACTGAAGAACAATGACCGACCCTCCTGCAGTGAATCGCTCACTCGCATGGCTGTTGCCAACTGAAAAGGATGCGTCTGAAATCGAGTCGCACGAACTACAGACCCACAAAACGACAATACAATGCTGGTACCGATGCTCCGCAGAAATGTGCTCTTGCCCGACATGTTCGAACCACTGATCAGCATCAGCGGTGACTCAGGAGTCAGCTGCACACTGTTCCGTACGCAAACAGACTCCGGAAGCAGCGGATGACCAAGATCCTCGGCGTTCAGTTCCGCACGCTCCTCCAAAATCTCCGGTATACAGTCCCGCGGATGGTCAAAACAGTAACCGGCCACCGAAATCGTAGCCTCCAGACAAGCCACCGTTTCCAGCCAGTCCGCAACCTCCACACCATATCGCCGCCGCCAGCATTCAATCCGATGTGTCAACAGCACGAACAAGCCACAAAACCAGGCAATCGGAGCAAAGAACTGGTTGCGAGTCGCGTTATTCAGCCACGCCGTTAAACGGCTCAGCCGCCTGATTGCCACCGATGCCGTTCCGTCTTCAGTATGAAAACGATTCAGCAGATCTCGTACCGCAGGTTCCTCTACCGGATGCGATTCAAACGCCGCAATTACCTGACTGAACTGACGCAGTGCCGTATCCACATCATCCATAATGCCGGTCGTCCGCTGAATCTGCCGGCGAGTCATTATAATGGCGGGCAACTGCAGCATCGCCAGCACTGGCAGCCAGCGAAACAGCATCGGATCCCACACCGTTAACCCCAGCACCGCTACGGAAGTCACACCGATCAGCAAAGCCCACAAAATGACTCCCAGTGAAATCGGCTCAGCCGGCTCTCGCACCCAGCTCTTCAGCAAACGCTCAGCAGAATCCCAGCCACGAGCCTCTGGAATACAGGCCAGTGCTTCCCGCAGCCGCAGTGCCTGCTTCAATCCCTGAGCACGCGCCTGACGAACCCGAATCTCCGTCGCCGCAGGAACTGTCGTCATCCAGCTCGCCAGCACCTTCTGACCAGGACGCGTCCGACACTCGTTCAGCAGCTGAAATAACGAGCCACGACCAAACACGTCCAGATCTCGAATCCACGGATGAGACTCGTCGTCGTACTCACTGCCAAATTCACTCTCCCCACTGAAATCCCGCTTCAGTCGACGCAGACGACTTTCGTGAAAAGCTCGCACCTGTCGCAGCCGAGACAATCTCGACAGACAACTGCGGTCAAATGGCAGCACAATCAAAAACACCGTCAGCGGCAGCAGCATCCACTGCCACGACACAACATCTGAACGGCCAATGCACAGCACACCCAGACCGATCGAGACTACTCCAAGAATGCTCCGCACACGCAGAAACTTGCGGTCACGCTGCTCCAGTCGCTCGATCGATGCCGACACCTCCTGCAAACGTCCCTGGTATGCCGCCTCAGGCTCAGCAAACACACATTCCGCTGATATACCACTCGCCGCTGCATCTGATCTGACCGACATTGACTGTTTTCGCCCAAAAGAAAATGTGAATCAGACCAGCAATGCATCCAGAACCCGAGCCTCGTCCGTGGGACCAATCAGCCGGTTCTGCAAGCCCTGATAAAAATAACTGAAACGCTGCGGATCCAAACCCAGGACATGCAGTATCGTCGCCTGCAAATCTCGAATCGTCACAGGATGCTCCACCGGATAGTATCCAAACTCGTCCGTGCTGCCCCACGCCAGACCGCCACGGATGCCACCACCTGCCAGCCACATCGTAAACGCATACGGATGATGATCGCGACCCACATACCCCTTCTGCAACTCCGTTCGCACATTATTCTGCATCATCGGAGTCCGACCGAACTCACCACCCCACACAATCAGTGTCTCGTCCAGCAAACCACGCTGCTCAAGATCACGAATCAATGCCGCTATCGCCCGCTCCGATGCCTGACACTTGATCGGCAGAGTCTCATCTATGCTTTCCCCAGGGGAAGAACCATGATGGTCCCAGCCCCAGTCGTACAACTGCACAAACCGAACTCCATTCTCCACCAGCCGCCGAGCCAGCAGACAATTGTTCGCAAACGTCGGGTCATCGCCACGGTAAAGCACCCGCGGATCATCAGCACTCTCCGCCGGTGACGTATATCCCGGCTGAGCACCATACATTTCCAGAATATGCTTAGGCTCGCCAGACAGATCCATCACCCGCGGTACCGCCGTCTGCATCCGATACGCCAGCTCATACTGCGATATGCGAGTCTGCGTCTCAGGGTCCCCGCTGCGAGCAAACTCTGAGGCATTCAGTTCGGCTAAAGAATCCAGCATCCGCCTGCGAGTCCGACGGTCGATGCCCGCTGGATCACTCAGATACAACACCGGATCCCCGCTCGCTCGACAGTTCACACCCTGATACACCGACGGCAAAAAACCCGATCCCCACAAAGACTTCCCCGCATCCGGTGTCTTGCCGCCAGACAACAGCACCACAAACCCCGGCAAATTCTCATTCAGACTGCCCAGCCCCCACGTCACCCACGAACCCAGAGACGGATTGCCCAGACGCGCCGTCCCCGTGTGCAGAAATAACTGCGAAGGCGCATGATTGAACTGCTCCGTCTGCATCGTCCGAATCACACAGGCCCGATCCACAACACCCGCAAAATTAGGCAGTAACTCGCTGATCCACTGACCACTCTCACCATACTGCCGAAATCGAAACTGACCCGCCAGAATCTTCGGAACCCCCCGAATAAACGCAAATCGCTTGCCCTTCAGGAAAGACTCCGGACAGTCCTGCAAATGCAGTCGCTGCAGCTCAGGCTTGTGCTCAAATAACTCCAGCTGCGATGGTGAACCTGCCATGTGCAGATAAATCACATGCTTTGCACGAGGTGCCAGCAGCGGTGGACGAGCCGACAAGGCCGCAAGCTCAGTTGCACCACCAGACTGCAAAACCACACCATCCCGCGCCAGCAGTGACTGCACTGCCATCGCACCAATCCCCAGACCCGCCGTCTGCAGCAGATGCCTGCGAGTACCTTTCAGGTGCCACTCAATTGCCGGATTCATCACCGAAACTCCCCCGCTGACTCTCAGACAGCTCAATCACCGACGACTCAGAAATTCATCCAGATTCAGAATGGTACTGGCGACAACAACCAGTCCCGCAAACTCAGCCTGTGATATCGAATCCGGTCGCTGCACCCGCGCTCCCGAAAGCAACGCCACTGCCTGCTCAGGACGCTCCTCAAACATCAACCGAACATCACTCAGCAGAACCTCCAATGCAGCCACCTCTGTACGCGTCCCCGGTCGAATCAAAGCACGTCGCAGACCCCGCTCCAGACGGCCCTCAGACTCACGACTCATCCACTCCGCCAAACCCCCGGCACACTCCAGACTGGTCGGATCATTCAGTGTCACCAGAGCCTGCAATGGAGTATTCGTGCGAATTCGACGAATCTGACACACCTCACCGCTGCCACCATCAAACGTCGTTCCCATCGGATGCGGCGTTGTCCGCTTAAGATACGTATACATACCCCGACGATAACGATCCTCACCCTCCGCATTCACCCACTTCTGACCGTTATACGTCGATCGCCACAATCCATCGGGCTGCGGAGGCATCACCGGCGGACCACCCCGCTTCAAAGATAACCTGCCAGATACCGCCAGCATCTGATCCCGCAGTACCTCAGCTGAAAGCCGGTAGCGAGCCCCCCGTGAAAGCAGAACATTCCCCGGATCCTGCTGCCGCAACTGCTCCGTCACAGCCGAATCCTGCCCATAAACACGACTCAACACGATCAGCTTCAGCAACCGCTTCAAAGACCAGCCAGTCTCCCGGTACTGCACCGCCAAAAAATCCAGCAACTCCGGGTTCGATGGCAGAGAACCCAGCGACCCAAAATCCTCCTCAGTCTCCACCAGCCCCTGGCCGAATAATCGTGCCCAGATTCGATTCGACCACACCCGCGGAGTCAGCGGATTGCCCGGTGACATCAGCCAGCGAGCCACCTCCAGACGCGTCGGTGTTTCCGACATCACAAATCCAAATCGCAGCTCCGCCGGCAAGGCAGGCTGCACCAGATCACCCGGATCCAGAAAATTGCCCCGCCGATGAATCCGTGTCTCGCGCTGCCGGTCCGCTGGCAATGCCGACTGTACCGGCACCTTCAACACTCCTGCCAAAACAGCATTCAGCTGCTGCTCCACGGCAGACAGCTCCGACTGCAACTCGCGAGTCTTCTCGGATGCCTGCAACGGCTGCAAACCCGTTGCCTCCCCGCCATGCACACTCCAGCGAAACTGCCGAAACGTAAGCGAATTCCCATAGTGCTGCCGCATCACCAGTCGCAGTTCGGCCATCGCCGACAACTGCAGCGGCTGCGACAGCTCAAAAATCGCCACATGCGGCTCGCGCTGCCGCGGACTGATCGCCCAGCCAGTCTTCAAATCACCATCCAAGGCTGCCGCTGCCGGCCAGTTGCTCTGCTCAAAATCCGCACGCGGACGCACCAGCTGCAATCGCTGACGCTGACCACCGGTTACCAGCTCAGCCTCCAGCTCCGACAACACAAAATTCGGATCCGTCCCGTTTCGCCCAACACCCGGAATATTCGCACCCGACCCCGGCAACGCCTGCAGTCGCAATGCCGTAATCGGTCCCGCCGGCAAGTCTAAAATCACCGTGTAGACATCCTCCGCAGGTCGCACACCGCTGACCACTACGGAACCGTCAGCCTGCGACTTCAGCATCGCTCCGCCCTGCGATTCCGCCCGCTGCAGTGACAGCACACGCCAGCCCTGATCATCCCCCGCTGCATCCGCCGAACGCGACTCCTCCAGTCGACCACGCAAATCCGCCTGACGCACCCGCAGATCACTGCGATTTCGCCACTGCTGCTCATCCAGCAGCTCCAGAATCGGAGCATCATCGTAACGGTCCGCATCCTCCGTCTGATTAAAAATCGCATACAGACTGTAATAGTCCGTCATCGAAATCGGATCGTACTTGTGAGAATGACATTTGGCACATCCGGCAGTCAGACCCATCCAGACCTGCAAAGTGGTGTCCACCCGGTCCTTCACCGCAATCGAACGAAACTCTTCGTCATCAGTACCGCCCTCGTCGTTGCTCATCGTGTTCCGATGAAAGGCAGTCGCCAGACGCTGCTGATCGTCGGCAGCAGGCAGCAAATCACCCGCCAGCAAATGCTCAGTCAGCACATCCAGCGGCAAATCCTGATTCAAAGATCTCACCAGCCAGTCGCGCCACGGCCACATCGTTCGCCCAAGGTCCTTTTCGTACCCCTTCGTGTCGGCATAACGAGCCAGATCCAGCCACATCCTCGCCCAGTGTTCCCCAAACTCCTCACGCGCCAGAAGTGCATCCACCAGTTGCTCCACCGCCCGCGGATCACTGCTCCCAACAAAGGCCTCAGCTTCTGCCTCCGCGGGCGGCAAACCAGTCAGATCCAGCGACAGACGACGAATCAGCGCGTACCGATCCGCTGCCGGGCCAGGCTGCAGGCCATGCTCAGACAGTGACATTTCAACCAGCCGATCGATTCCCGCACTGCCAGACGGCACACCCGGTGCCACCACCGGTGACTCAAATGACCAGTGACGCCCCCACACGGCACCCTCACTGATCCACTGCTGCAGAATGGCCTTCTGAGCTTCAGTGAGAGTGCGATGTGAATCCGGAGGCGGCATCAGCAGATCCGGATCCGCACTGGTAATCCGCTGCACCAAAAGGCTGCCGGATAAATTCCCCGCCGCCACCGGGACCCCACCCGCATAAGCACGCTTCGCCTCAGACTCGAGATCCAGCCGCAAACCAGCCTTTCGCTGAGATTCATCAGGACCATGGCAGGAAAAACAATTGGCCGAAAGAATGGGCAATACGTCACGACCAAACCGCAGAGACTTATCGGCCGCAGCCAGCGGCAGACTTGCTGCCAACATCACCGCCAGTAACGCCACTCGCATCACACAGTCCTCCCGCTGACAGCATACCCCGAAAAATTTCTCGTTAGCTGCCAACAACATCCGTCAAAACTCGCCCGGACACATCCGTCAGTCGGAAATCACGACCCGCATAGCGATAAGTCAGACGCTCATGATCCAGCCCCAGCAAATGCAGCATCGTCGCGTGCAGATCATGCACATGCACCCGATCCTGCACAGCCCGAAAGCCAAAATCATCAGTCTCGCCATACGTCATGCCGCCACGCACACCACCACCCGCCAGAAACGTCGAAAACCCATAGTGATTGTGATCGCGGCCGGAACCGTTTTCGGAAGTCGGAGTCCTGCCGAATTCACCCCCCCAAAGTATCAGTGTGTCATCCAGCAGCCCCCGCTGCCGCAAATCCTGCAACAGCGCCGCTATGGGACGATCGATCGACCGAGCCAGATTCTCGGCCTGACGGTTGTGGTCACTATGAGTATCCCAGGGCTGGCCATCGCCGTAGTACACCTGAATAAATCGAACGCCACGCTCACTTAAACGACGAGCCAGCAGACAGCCGGAAGCAAAATGACCCTCGCCGTAAAGTTCCCGAGTCGCCTTCGTTTCCTGCTGCAAATCAAAAGCATCCGTCGCCGTAAACTGCATCCGAAAAGCTGTCTCCATCGCCTGCAGACGACCCTCCAGCTGTCCGTCCGGACCCGTACGCTGCAGCTGATGACGATTCAGCCTGCTGATCAGATCCACCTGAGCCGCCTGGATTGCACGCCCGGCAGTCTCGTTCCGCAAAAACGGTATCAGCTTTTCCGGAGTCGGTACGGAATGGTTGATGTAGGTACCCTGATGAGAACCCGGCAGAAATGCACTTGTCCACAAAATCGAAAAACGTACCGGCTTGCCCGGACAAAGCACCACATACGAAGGCAGATTACGATTCTCTGACCCCAGGCCCCACGAAAGCCACGAACCCATGCTTGGGCGAGTCGGCAAAATGGTGCCGTTGTTCATCAGCAGCAATGCCGGACCATGATTCGGATTATCCGTCCACGTTGAACGCAGCACACAAATCTCATCCATCAATTGCCCGGTCAGCGGCAACAAACTGCTGACCGGAACCCCACTGGTGCCACCCGGTCGAAATCGAAAAGGTGAAGGCAGCAGACCGGCCGTACGACGCTCGGTCCTGAGATCCGCCTCAGGAGGCCGCTGGCCAGCATACTTCTGCAGCAATGGCTTCGGATCAAAAAAATCACCCTGATATGGACCGCCGTTCATAAACAGATGAATGACGCGACGCGCACGCGGCACAAAATGCTGCAGCCCAGCTTCACCAGCATCCGCCAAAGCAGTCGCCAGACCAATGCTGCCAGCACCCGCACCCAGCCCGCCAATCAGACTTCGCCGAGTCAGAATCGCACCAGGATCAGCTGGCCCATCGCTGAATTGACCGGATTGAAACATACGCCGATTCATCAGTGAACCCCCCGCGTCCCCAGGGCCAGACTAAACCAGCCGTCAATCGACCGCAAGCCCGGCACCAGCACCCCGATTATCGCCGTCACTGCCTGAAAACGCACAAAAAAACGAACAGAACCGGCAAATCATGGTGATTTTCTCTGCACTGAATCCCGACAGAACCCAAACCGCTGGATTCTCCGACAATCCCCTGCTAAATCAACCCTCGGTTGTTCAGGACTGACCCCACAAAACAGCATTCCAGGAGCACACAGATGACAAACAAAACTGCCTCACGACGACAGTTTGTTACCACCGCACTCGCCGCCTCAGCCGCACTCGCCACTCCCGCTACCACACACGCCTCACGCCGCTTCGGCAACGAAACCATCGTCGGCGAAGGTGAATTCCAGTACCGCGCCGTCCATAATTTTCCCCAGCTCCCCGATAAATACTCCTGGCAGACAACCCATAATGTCGCCCTCGACAGTGCCGGAAACCTGTATGTCATTCACGAAGGACGACGAGAACTCAAAGATCACCCGTCCATCTTTGTCTTCGACCCAGCCGGAAAATTCATCCGCGCATTCGGCTCACAGTTTCAGGGCGGCGGTCACGGCGTCGAAATCCGCAAAGAAGGCTCACAGGAATTCCTCTACGTCGCTGCCTATCAACAGGTCAAAGCCTTCGCCAAAATGACCCTCAACGGAGAAATCGTCTGGTACAAAAAAGCACCCATGGAATCCGGCCTCTATGCCGCAGGAGAAAACACGTCCACCGAACCCTCCTGGAATCGCAAAGGCTTCCTGCCCACAAACTTCGCCTTCCTCGACGATGGTGGCTTCCTGCTCGCCGATGGGTATGGCTCCTTCGCCATCCATCGTTTCGACAGCGACGGCAACTGGAAAAGCTCGTTCGGAGGTGCCGGTGAAGGCAAAGGAACCTTCAATACTGCTCACGGCCTGTGGGTCGACAATCGACCCGGAAAAGACCCATCCATCGTGGTCACAGACCGCGCTCACAATACACTGCAGATCTTCTCCATGGACGGAGTCTATCGCGAAACTCTCACCGGATTCGGACTGCCGGCAAACGTCGAAACCCACGGAAATCTGATGCTGGTACCTGAACTCAAAGCTTGCGTCACTCTGCTGAATGAAAAGAACGAAGTCGTCGCTCGGCTGGGACGCGCCGTCGAAAGACTTGATGAAGTCAAGGACCTGCGAGGCAAACCGGATCAGTGGCAGGACGGCCAGTTCGTACACCCCCACGATGCCTGCTTCGCACCCAATGGCGACCTGTTCGTCGCCGAATGGGTCGCTACCGGACGCATCACAAAACTCGTCAAAGTCTGATCAAAACAAAACCGCCGAATCAAACACAAAAATTAAACGCCGCGGGAACAAATGCCCCCGCGGCGTTTTCTGTTTCTGCAGGTTGCAAATCCCTCAGTTCAACGTCTGCTGACCCGGCTTCCAGTTGCAGGGACACAGCTTGTCTGTCTGCAAAGCATCCAGAACTCGCAACACTTCATCCACATTGCGACCAACACCCAGATCATGAACCGCCAGCCAGCGCAGCACGCCCTGCGGGTCAATCAAATACACTCCGCGGTACGCAATACCCTTCCCACAGTCCAAAACCTCATATGCTGATGACAACTCATGGTTCGTGTCACCAATCATCAGATGCTTCAGCTGACCCAGCTCTTTGTGCGAATCACACCAGCCCTTGTGGCTGAACACACTGTCAGTGCTGGCAGTCAGTACCACCGTGTTCCGGTCCGCAAATTCACCCAAAGCCTTGTCGAACGCAATAATCTCAGTCGGACACACAAACGTGAAGTCCAGCGGGTAAAAATACAGACACACCCACTTGCCCTTCAGATCAGCCAGCTTCATATCCCTGAACTGAGCGTCCGTGCCGTCCTTGGTACGATCATATGCCTGCAATGCCAGGTCCGCGCCAGGAGCCGCCTGACCAATACGTATCCCCATAGTCCAACCCCGCCTGAATCAAAGGTACAAAACCCGCCGTTGCCGCACAGAACGCACAATTTTCGCCCCGCAACAACGCTCCGCCTGAGTATAGAAACAGGAATCCGCAATTCAACACTCACCATCCCATGACCGAAAATGCGACCAGCAGAAACGCAAAAACAAAATAGCGCACAAAAGTTTACACGTAATGCCAATTTACCGCCCGCAAGACCGCCAAAGGTTCCGTCTGCACACAAAAAATCGTCGTTCCCGGAACTTGAATCAAATTGACTCGGGAATTTGCTGCTCCACTGCAAGAATACACCCGTCATTTTCCGACGGAATCCCCACAGTACTCAGAATTTTGCCAACGCTGCCCGTCGCCCCCGGCGTAGTTCTCACTCGGGGGACGTCGCGTCCCGCTTTCTGACCGCAGCCGGTTTCGACAATCAAGGCCTGGAACACAGACGTGCTCGAACAGCTCCTCAACCTCGCTGAAATTCGCAGTCAGTTACTGGCCCCGCGGATTGACTGGACATGGACCTGGCTGACAGTATTCGGGCTGCTCATCGGCCTGACTGCCATTTCCTACGGCACACGACCAGGTGTGATCGCCCGCGCCACCACCAAAGAGGCTATACGCCAGCCGCTGTTTCTCCTGCTGCTGACACTCTCCTCTCTTGTTCTGATCGTCAACAGCATCGTACCGTTTTTCACCTTCGAAGACGAAGGTAAAATGCTCACCGAATGCGGTCTCGCTACACTGCTCATCGCAGGTGCCCTGCTGGCCGTCTGGACCGCCGGCACCAGTATCACCAGTGAGATCGAAGGCAAAACAGCGATGACCCTGCTGAGCAAGCCGATCGACCGCCGACAGTTCCTGTTCGGAAAGTACATCGGGATCCTGCAGGCCGTAATCTGGATGTTCCTGATCCTGACTGTGCTGTTTGCCATCCTGACGTTCTTCAAAGTCGGGTATGACCAGAAAGAACAGTCCCTTGACCAGACTCCGCTTTGGCAGTGGATCAAGGTTTCCGACATCGAACTCCCGGTTCCACATCCGGACCGCATGTCCGTTGTCGGTGCAATCCTCCCCGGAATTGCCCTGACATTTATGCAGGTTGCTGTACTCGGTGCAATCAGCGTGACAGTCGCAACCCGCCTCCCGATGGTCATGAATCTGGTTATCTGCTTCGCTGTTTTCGTCGTCGGAAACCTAACCGAAATCATCGTAAACTCCAGTGTTGAGGGCCAGGCGAACGAATCGGTGATCTTCACAGCCCGTTTGATTTCCATGGTTGTGCCGTCCCTTTCAGCCTTCAACATTTCCTCAGCTGTGGCCACAGGTCGCATTGTGCCTCAGGACTACCTGGGACTCAGTCTGGTCTATGCCAGCGCCTACATTGGCGCCATGCTGCTGCTGGGTTTTCTGCTGTTCGAAGACCGCGATCTGGCGTGAACCTGCAGGCTTTTCGTTGGATCTCCGATCACTGGAATCTGACAACCGCCGGACTGCGGATCGCCGCAGGAGCATGCCTATGTCGTCTTCACCCGAATTTCAGCGGCTCGTTTCCCTGCGGACACTGCCTCTCGCCCGGCTGGCTGCTGCTGTCTGCCTCTCGCTGCTCGCCGCTGCGCTGCTGACTGCTGCCGTACTTGCCTGCACCGCTGCGGCAGTCGTCCTGCTGACACCAGAATCGGCCGCTGCTGTCGAATTTCGTAACCTCGTGCCCCGACTCCAGTCCCAGCGCAGCATCGCCATCGCTGCGGCATCGGCCACAGCCACATTCTGGCTGCTCCACAGCCTGCTCAACAGCCTCGCCTTCGCCGTGTGCGAGTCCATTGCGGCTGATATTATCACAAGAATCCGGCAGCACATTCACCGCAAGGCACTTCGACTCGAACCCGCCGACCTCACAGGGACACATGCCGACGACGCGCCAAAAGTATTCCATGCGTCAGCAGAAGGTCTCGAACGACACATTTCCGCATGGCTTGCAGTTCTGTGCACGGCTTTGCCCACACTGCTGCTGACGGCAGCCGCAACCGCCTTTGTCGCCCGCCACGTCGCAGTTCAGACCGCAGTACCCGTG
>Ga0169931_10011703_pt1 | contig 12301 bp, 11 predicted proteins | sample Kivu_15m_20L_FD_129675 | JGI IMG/M metagenome (GOLD analysis project Ga0169931, IMG submission 129675) | Freshwater microbial communities from Lake Kivu, Western Province, Rwanda to study Microbial Dark Matter (Phase II) - Kivu_15m_20L... | ecosystem: Environmental > Aquatic > Freshwater > Lake...
GCTTGGGGGCTGTCGTGATGCGGTCAAGTGATGGATGAGCCAGCCGCCCATCAATCAACGCATGAAAAAGAAACCTCAATGCAGTAGAATTTGAAAGTAATTCGTAGATACATTCGTAGATGAAAGATAAATCGAAGTTTTCGCGAATTGAAAGGGTTTCTAAACAAAAGTTGTTCAAATGTCAGTGCTCGTATCTCGTATGTATTTACTGCTGTAGGCGTTACTATGTATACAGTAGCTAGAGTAGTTACGCGGTGGCCATGGTGCACAATCGATTAGCATGAGAGTTAAAAAGTTAAAAAGGAGGTCGCGCCGACTTCGTGTTTTTGAAAGCGAGTTCAGTTCTTCCTACTGACATTATCATGTACACCTCACGTGCACCAACGTAACATGAACACTCACATGCAGAAGCAGCAGGTCATCACTCCGAATCGTAACCAAACAAAATGGCAAGGAATGCATCCATAATAGAAGAAGAGGAAGGAATTAGGCCTACTGTCTCCAATAGTGATGATGAACGTGGTGATTTTGGTTCGGAGAGTGAAGATGAAGGTGGTGGACGTAAACGCAAGGCTCGTAAGTCAGGTGGTAGTTCCAAGGTGAAAAAAGTATTGGTAATGAAAGACTCTGGGCAGACAGATGGAGAACGTCGTGAACTGCGACATGATCAAAGAGAGCTTCAAAAAAGAATTGAGACTATGGGGGATGAGATTAAGGACATTAATAGCGAGGCATTTGATACTGTACGGAAGAACAATAATTCCCTGTGGAAAAAAGTGTTTTTTGTCAGGGAGGCTGTATTAGATGGAGAAAATATGGAAATGATCGGTTCTAGAGTTATTCGTCAAGTAGATGCCTTGATTCAGGTAATTATCAAATGATTGAAAATTACATATTCATTTTCTTGCTCTTAGTATTTTGGAAATCGTTCTAAAATAAACTTCTGTCCTGACCTTGTTCGTTCGATGAAGGTTCCCCGCTATGATGCGACAAGACTTGCTCAAAGGCTCCGTAGCAAATGTTCTATCGCGGGCTCTTCTGGATCCAGTAACTTTGACTGGAAAAACTTGGGTATCGAATGTGGGTCTTGTTTCAACTGCACTCCGAAAGTAAATTTTCTAGCCGGGCCTATACATGCTGCATTTGTTGCTAAAGAAAAGAGAAAGATCGTGCGCAAACCTAAAGTTGTCGATGACGAAGAAGAAGACAAGGCTGAAGATGTCAAACAAACCAAGGGAGGTAATAAAGATAGCAATAATCTTGCTGCAGCCGAGAAACATGTAAAAGCATTGCCCGGATTGCTTCATAAAAGGTCTAAGGAAGTGAAGGAGAGCGCCGCTATGAAATTGCAAGCATATGTAGATGAGCTACTTACAGAAAATGCTAAAGCAGAGGCACGAAATCGAGTCGCAACAACTGGTGATAGAGTTTGTGCAGTAAATTTCCTTTTCAATCCTAAAAGCTTTACACAAACGGTTGAAAATATCTTCAGTTTAAGCTTTAGTGTCAAAGAAGGTAAGGCTGAAATAGGTGTTCGTAATCCGGATGAATGTAAAAAGTATCCCTGGGATGATTCCGTCGTTCCAGGTCCATGGATCAAGTCTCTCAGCAGTGAAGTTGATAACAATGCGGACCGGAATATTGAATTCACACAAGCTATTGTACGCCTGAATATGAAGGTATGTACTACAAGGTTATGTTCTTTAGGGTTTCTCATTTCATCTCATGATTTCCTTATTCGTTGTTCGCTCCTGGCTTTGTATAGGATTGGAGACAAATGTGTGCTGCTTATGAAGTTGAGACCTGTGATATACCGGATCGCCCTCTACCCAAGAGTGCGAAATGACTTCTACGTTGATATATGAATTTCGTTTTTTTTTATTTTTGATATAGTCGTTTGGAAACTATGAACTCTAGTATTTCCTATTATTTACTATGTACAGTCTATGGTTTAGGGCTCGTTTCTTCAGCTACATAAGGTAAAACACTAACTACATGAAGCATATCTTTCATTACATCACTCGTAGTTAGAATACCCATCAGTTTCCCATCATCAACGACGACTAATCTATGAAGTTTGTTCTTTGCCATCAGCGCAGCGGCGGATCTCATCGTTGAAGTCGACTCAATCGTCAGGGAATGGATTGACATGACATCTTCAACTCGTTTTCCGCATATTTTCTTAGCAGCGTCAATATATTTTTCGATATTTTCGAAGGAGCCAGAGATTGGTAGCAAAGCCCCATCTCCTGCTTCTTTCTGTAAAAAATCAAAGGAGCTAACTACGCCAACAAGAAGCGTTCCTGTTTCGTCGTCGACAACCGGAGCTCCCGAAACACCTTTTAAAAGGAGCTGGCGCATAGCCTCATCTACAGATGATGATGGTGTGAGAGTGATCAAATCTTTTCTTGGTGTCATGCAATCTGAAACAAGTCGACGTAGCTTATGAATAGGCGTCCCGACAAAAATTCGTTGGAAATCATCATTTCGAGACAGACTAAATGCCACGGCTGAAAGAGGGTTATGAATGCTGATTGAAAATAGTATTACAATGCAGGAGATATACATTGTTCGAAATGCTAATCCTTTTAAAGGCCACTTGAGTTTCTCTTTATCAAGTAGGTGTTCTCTTGTTTATTTGCCTTTTGGGCATCAGCAATCGGCCTCGACTTTTGAAAAGCGAACCCAACCCAAAGCCATCGGCCAAACCATTTTAACCCTGTCATGCCGCATGGCTTTGTACAGAGAATAAAAGAATAAAAGCTATAATAATGTAATTAGGTTAATGTATCCGTTGACACAGGATGGTGATGGTGGTATCTATGGGGGATTCGGGATGTCCGATGTCTTGTGTTGTATACAAATCCATACAGCAGCAACCACACAAATCACATTAACGTTTTTCAGATCATGATCTCCATACAATTACTCGGGCACAACCAACTCTCAAGTCATCTTTAAGAGCCATCGAGTCAATGTTACATTATGTCTGAAGAAAATTCTATACTGGTTTCTTTGATATCCAGGATGAATCAAACTCAAAGCTTATTTCAACCATTGAAATGGGGAGATATCAACGCTATATCAAACTGGAAAAGGTATATTCATTCACATTACAAAGATGATGAAGAAGAAGAAGACAAATTTTAGTATCAGTATCAACTTTAGATGGGTTCATATCTTATTTTTCCATTCTAGTTTTGCGCACGGTTTCACAAGTCTTACAAGCGTTTACAACCACAAAGACATGGATAGGAATAGTATTAGTAGTACTAGTCATATCAACGGATTTATTTATTACTATCAAGTGTTCCCCATGATAATGAAACAGAAAAAAATATTAATATTCCGTGTGTAAGGAATTAAAATTATCTCGTTCTATTATTCTATGGGATAGTCTAATGAAAAAATAACAAGCGAAACAGGCTCCTTTTACTAGTGCGATGAATAGTTACTCTTCAGGTATACGAATTACAAGTCTATTTCTTTGAGTAATCAGTCATCGTTCTGATAGTAGGTATAGATGACAATTGATAAAAAACTCATCTGGTATTTTTACAATGCATTGTGGGAAACGGTGTATGATATTAGGCTTAAGTCTCTGTGTGCCCCAAAGGGAGCTCATCAAGTCGTCGAAATTACTTGATTCAATATGATATCTATCTATCTAGCAACCATGAATCGAACACAAATAATGTTCATACATTTCATAATGTGTTTTGATACGATGTTGTACAATTTTCCCCCCGGTCATGGTAGGTTTGGGTAAAAGCTTAATACTTTCAATAGTATCGGATGCAAGCATATTCACAATGGTATCTCCACGATACTGTACGATACGCTCATCTGTAACGGGTAGGATTCCGCATCGTTCCGCCAAGAGTCCAACACTAACATCTTCAAAAGGATTGTATCGAACTTGACTGACATGACCCTGATCTACAGCACAGGTGACGAATTTTCTGGATAGTGCATATCCAGCACCTTGGCAATAGGATGGATATAATTCCTCTGGATATATATCATAGGAAACAGCCCATTTTAAGGCCATGTCTCGCAGTGGAGGAAATCGCTTACGTGTACATTTACCCCAATAATCTAGGGGTTCATCCCATTGACCCAAGAGGAGAGTATTTTCTAAGCGTACCATATCCACATAGGAGTCATCATCCGTTTTAAATAGAAACTTATATCCAGAAATACCTGAAGGTGAATGTTTATGAACAATGGTAATAAAGCTTTCACTTTTGAATGGTAAGACGGATTGTTCACCTTCGTAGGTTTCATTTTCTTGGATCCATATTAAATCTCGATACTTTGCAAATTCTTTTTGTATTATATTCCAGGGTCCGGCAACAATAAAATATATGCCTACCCGATTTCTAGCCCAGGTAGATCGTATGGAATCTCGATGATCTACTCCTCTACCCCCCGCAGCACTTAGTACACCCACAATGATGGGTACACCACCCCTTTCCATTTCTTGTAAAGGTGCTCTATAGGAAATGACACGACAGGAAATAGTAATCGTTCCTGCATCTGGATGTGTATCCTTCGGGGCTGAATAATTAAATGGAGAAGAGGTTTTGTGTGACTGATTGCAATTAGCAGCAGCTCCTGTAAGAGAGGTTTTATCAGGTGATTTTTTCACAACAATGGGTGGATCTCCGACATGCCCTGTATAGTAATAATAGTAAAAGTTATCCTTGTTCTCTTCGGTGTCTTCTTGATTCTTCACTTCGTAGTAAGTGTAATAGGCTTCTTCAATGGTCTTGGAGTCTGTATTGGAATTTCGTTGATTTTCTTGAAGATGATCATTTTTTCGATATGCCTCCTTTCGTTGTCTCAAATCTTCTTGATGCGGTTTCTGTATAGGGTTTATATCTCTTTCAGTTCGATGAGTGGTATCCTCCTCGTGTGATGATGCATGGATAATGAAAGGATCATGTAACATACGCCCATGAGTTGATCTATACTCGGCAACATAATTTTGCTGTAATAGAGATATCATCAAATATACGTAACCTAGAACTAAACCAGTACTAATCAATCGAAAGCCTGTAAATCGAGTCCTATTAGAGGTTTTTATGCTCCTGTCTGGAGGAGGAGGAGTATCCAGCCCTCTTTCACAGGGTATTGGATCAATTTTGATAGGAGACTTTCGGTTGAACAAGACTCCCATTCTCATCACTCGTCAAGCATTCCATTCATTAACCCAGCTATACTTATTACGATATGAAGAATTATGCATAGCATCGAGATATCGCGTTGATGATGGTTATGTCATTGTCCCTGTTATCCAATTGTGCTGTACAGTAAGTACACAGTGACAGCGTGCTTTTACCATCGGTCGGCATGCATTTAGCAACTGTGGCCATGAGGTGCCACCATGAAAACGGGGCACACTTTCCGTGCCCGGGACGTATGTAAAAGGCGTACCAAGTGTGCCTAAAATTTTTAAGAAATGTATGTATAATAAGCCTATGTCTGCACTTGTACAGGCTCAAGTATGTAACTGAGATGATTGGTATTCTTCATTTCCTTTGTGAACAATATATGTTGATATGTTTCTAATCTTTCCATTCTAACATAATTCTATGCTTTTAATCTAAATGTCAGTTCATATTCTTTAATCTTTCATTCATCTAGCCTAGAATCTCAATCTCCGTTCATTTGGTTGAATCGTTTAATCACCTGTTTATTCCCAATAGATCCTTATTCAGGCTGTATATCTTGGATAACAAACAATATTTATACGCAATCTATCATATACCCTTTATTGATATCAATGATTATTCACAGAGAAGTGTAAAATAACTTTTACAATCTTAACTTATTTTTTCTTTATTCACTACACAAAAATATATATCTGTGCTTTTTTCTCGATTACATATCATCTTCATCAAGACTCGTTCCTTTCATAATAAGATCTTTCTCCTCCTTCTGAAGCGCATACTTTTCACGCTGCCGTTCACGACAACGAACACATTTGGTGGCTAATCCTTTTTCCCCAAAGGCAGCCCACGGTCGAAAGTTCTTACAACCCTTACACCATTTAATCTCTAATCCAGTTGCTACCACGACCCAAACGTTCACATCGCATCGAGTACATAAACCTTTATTCTGAGTGGGAATTGTACCATATCCAGGAATAAAGCCAGTACAGCTGGCATCCATACTTGATTGTGATGATGTTGGCATTGTAAGACTTTTTTCGAGCGATGACAGCTTCTTCGACTTTGTTGCCATGGAGCATGGGCAGGCAAAACCACACATGACGCAACAGCGCATACCAGTAGGTAAGGCCATCGATTGTTTTTGGGACATGTGCGATGGAAAATTTACCAGATTACTAAATTCCGGAACGGACACAGATTTCATCGCTTCCATATCACCTTGAAACTTTTGTGGTAATGGAGGTTTCAGTGGAACACATTTTCTTTTGGAATTCATCATGGAATGATGATGAGGCCGTTGATGGATGGCAATATTAGGTGATCTCCATAAATGCTCTGGCATGAGTGAGCCCATTTGTGTCATGGGACTTACAAGATCTGTATTACGAGCTGGAAATCGATTTGGTGTAACATGATAGATTGGGAACGGAGACAACATCGGCACGTGTCCACGAAGATTCCTCACCCGATTATCCTCACGTCCAGCGCAAGTGTCATCGCGGCTTTCTACAAGGTGTGGTCGGATCTGTGCCATAGAGTATGGTGTCAAAGGATTCGATGGAGCGGGAACATTCTTGCTTTTATCTTCTGGTCGACTCAGTCTTTGTCCAACATCTTTATCTTTATGACCATTGCGATCCATTTCATTTACTGGTTTGTTGTTGTTGTTGCTGCTGTTCTTATTATTACCAAAGAAATATGGAAGTGGTGTTAATGACTCAGGACTGCTTCCTCCAAATGATTTAGGACTCCATATAGGCAGTTGTAACATTGGATCATCTTGTGGTTGTGAGTTCTTTTCGCCAACGCGTTGGTGCTGATCCACGCAGCTATCCTTCCATTCTAAAGGACACATAGACCCGTCCAGTGAAAGAGGAGATTCATCCATTGTGACATTTCGCTTGCTATCATTATCAGGCCATTGAACAAGATCATCTATTGGGGGAGAATCTCCAACCATACTTGTCCAAGATAACTGTGGTACCAAGTCAGAAAGGGAATGATCGATCGTCGGCGAAAAATCGGTTTCGCTTCCTGATGAGGGTATCGAATCATTCTTTACCATGGCCGGTGTTATTGAAGTATATAGTGGTTTCATTTTATCAATCGTACATACGCTCGTAGGAATCTTCCAAACGTCTCTATCATCGTCCGCTGGATCAAAGGTCACCTGCTTTTCTTTCGAAGAATTTGTATTTTTACAAACCGGTGTTTTTCCTTCGTCCAACGTAATTGTGTCGATATTCGTCATGTTCTTAAAATCTGGTTTAGGGCGCTTTGTATTATTTTCAATCATTTCAGAATCATCTGATTCACGGGACAATGGTCGTAAGTGACGAGCTTTGATAAAATCAGTGATTTGTTTAGAAGCAACAGATGAGTCTCATTCATTCTTTTTATTTTGAAAAGTCGATATGCCTATTAAAACAATACTTACATCGCTCCAAAGTAACCATGCTTAAACCCCCAAGACTTAAACTGCTAGCAGATGAGGGTGAATCACTTCGTCGATCACCAGTTACATCAAAAGACTTTGAATCACTTGACACCATCATGGCAATACCTCCAATATTATCCTTCTTCATTGGACTCTCACGAACATACTTCCCTCCATTTTCAGTAATGATGGTATTGGAATTCGTATTGGTAGACCCTGCACTACTTAGAGAGTCTGATCTACGTATCGTTAGCGATGTAGAGACTGCACCGTATTGAGATTTCTCAAAGACTCCATCCACAGACCGCTTTCTTGCATGGGATTCCTGTCCAAGACCACCAGCTGGCAGTTTGCTCCATTTGCTTTCATCCTTGGTTGAATAGGATTTTGAAGGATTGTTATTTGCCGGTTGTCCCTGAACTCCTTGAAAATTGGGAGGATATCGACTTGTATTCACAACCTGATTGGTCCCTCCATTCGGATATGCGCCGCGTTGTTGAACAAAGTAACTAGGATGATTCGGCATACCCACTGGTATCTGCGCTCCAGCTGTAGACATGTATCTTGCATTGCGGGGATCGTACATGGGAGGGTAGGGCATATGTCCTGATGAATTGGGACCCATCATGTAGGGATATGGTAAATGTTGAGGTTGATAATGTGTCGGTGGCGGTGGCATCATTCCTCGATAACAGTATTGCATATTTTGATAATTTGAATTATTCTGAGAAGTAACTGGATGTTGCCGACTGTTTTTGTTATTACCTTGTTTCACTTGAGTCTTTTTATCTCCTTGTGAGTTTCCTTTCGACGTTGTGTTGATCGAACTATCCTTCGAGGATAGACTTTTCCCATCATCCACATCTATACTCTCATTACGGTTTATGCTATCAAACGATTCAGTGGATACGGCTGCCACCACTTCCGCAGATGAGCTCAACATGACTTGATTTATAAAAATGAAAGACTTGAATCTTAATTAATCAGTTTTGCGAATGAGATCATAATAAGTGAGACCAAATCAATCGTTGTGTAGCTATGGTCGATCGATGTTCAAAGATCGATCAAGTTCTAGGAGCCTTCGATATCCAAACAGATCCAAGGTGATCAATAGGATCTTATGTATACTATTTTGCTTGATGGATGATGGAAGGAAAAGATGTCGATTGGTATTTTGTTCTTTCGACAGCTTCTGTTCCATAATATCGTTTGATCCGTTGATAATATCCCGCCGCCAAATTGTGCTTTCTTATGACTTCGTATCCGGTAACGTACCGGCTAAAAATCGGGTGACATTTTTCACTACACATTTTTAGCTGAAATTCTGACAAGTACGTAAGTGCACATTGCACGCCTATGTACTACCTACTAGAGTAGGCCCTACAGTACGTACTGTCCTACTGTACATACAGTAGTATACGTATCGATGGCCAGCCCACAGACGTCCACAGAGTCCACAGACACTGCTACTGGTAACTGCTAACATGTTTTCACAGAATTTATCATCAAGATGATATCTACTACTTTTCAACGTCGAAGATGTTATCAAACATCTGGCTGGATTTTCATCCTATTCGAGTTATTCATAGCCAGTCATGGGTTCATTACATATAAAAAACCCAAGGCGTTTATGTTTCAACGTAACTATGTGGCTACGCGAAGGGACAAATCATTTAGCTTTCATTTATTTTCCACAACACCCCGAGAGGATACTGCAGCAACGTCTGCTGTTATTAGCTCAAGCACACGTAAATCAAAACCCGAAGTAACATATCCATATGATAGTAAAAAGATTCGTAATTTTTCTATTATTGCTCATATTGATCAGTGAGTTCTAGTTACCTTTTGTGAATACTTTTTAGATTTTTGTTTTCGATGCTTGTCACAGTTTCAGTTCATAACCTCATCATACTCTGTGCACTCTGTTGAAACGTTACCCACATATAATATGATTTTCTTGTATTTTCAAAAGTGGTAAAAGTACATTGGCAGATCGACTATTGGAAGTTACTAATACAGTAGCTAAAAGAGATATGGAAGAGCAACTGTTAGATAACATGGATTTGGAACGCGAAAGAGGCATCACCATCAAACTACAAGCCGCTAGAGTACAATATCGATCTCAAGTAGATGATCAAGAATACACACTCAATCTTATTGATACTCCAGGTCATGTAGACTTTAGTTATGAAGTCAGTCGAAGTTTAGCTGCTTGTGAAGGTGCATTATTGGTAGTCGATGCATCGCAGGGGATTGAGGCACAAACATTGGCAAATGTATATTTGGCATTAGATAATGACCTGGAAATCATTCCTGTTTTAAATAAGATTGATTTACCCGCAGCAGATCCAGACCGAGTAGCTAGTGAAATAGAAACAACCATCGGATTGGATTGTTCGGGTATTGTCAAAGCAAGTGCAAAACAAGGTATTGGCATTACAGACATTCTGGAATCGATTGTTCGTAAAATTCCACCCCCCGCGGCATCGACGGGTGGTCCCTTACGTGCACTGATTTTTGATTCCTACTTTGATACATATCGTGGAGTCGTTGTTTTATTCCGTGTTGTGGATGGTGAAGTGAAACGAGGTGACAAGGTCAGATTCTTGGCGAGCGGTGCAGAACATGAAACAACGGAGGTGGGTATCATGACACCAAACCAAGTCCCAGTTACATCCCTACGAGCAGGTGAAGTAGGTTATCTTTGTGGTGCGATTAAGGATGTTTCCGATGCTCGAGTGGGTGATACAATTACATTGGCTAGTGAGTATAAAGCTGCTGCTATCAAACTTTCTAAGGAGCATGGAAATAAGCCTATTAGTGAGATAAATGTTAAACCTATTGAACCATTGGAGGGATATGAGGAGAGCGTACCAATGGTTTATTGTGGTCTTTTTCCTACAGAAGCAGATGACTATGAGAGCCTAAGAGATTCCTTGAGTAAGCTCCGTCTTAATGATGCAGCATTATCGTATGAACCAGAAACATCCGGTGCTATGGGATTTGGATTTCGTTGCGGATTCCTTGGATTGCTGCATATGGAAATCGTACAGGAACGACTGTCTCGTGAGTACGATTTGGACCTTATTGTTACGGCTCCTTCTGTTAAATATAAAGTCATCTTGGGGACAGGTGATAACGAAAAAGAGGAAATAATTGATGCTCCGAGGTATGTTCTGGTTCCGTCCTCAATTGGATCATCTTATGTGATTGTCTCCTTATAGTCACGAATAAAAAAATCTCTTTCACTTTTCAGTAAATTTCCGGACCTTAATCGCGATGTAAGGACTTTTGAACCTTATGTAAAAATGGAGATTTTGACTCCAAGTGAATACAACGGAGTAAGTATAACCATTTGCTTCTTGATCATTATAATAGCTTGATATCATCTGATGAAGACATTAGCCAATAATTGAACTAGGTCAGGAACGACGGGGAATTTTAAAAGACATCAAGTACCTGACGCAAACGCGATCAACAATTATATATGAACTCCCGTTAGCCGAGGTCATTACAGACTTTTTTGATCAGTTGAAGTCAAGGACACAAGGTTATGCCTCGATGGAGTACTCCATCATTGATTATAGAGAGAGTGATCTTGTACGACTTGATATTAAAATTAATGGAGAAGATGCGGCTCCGCTCGCATGTATCTGTCATAGAGATCAAGCTCAAAATATCGGAAGAAACTTAGTGTCAAAATTAAAGGAATTGATTCCCCGACAGGTACGTGCACATTATGATTGCCTGAACGCTGATATATCATATCGTATCAGGCCTTATCCTTTTATTGGACCCGTGTCATTGTTTTTCTTTATTTAGATGTTTAAGGTCCCGATTCAAGGTAAGAAACTACGATTGTCTTTTACTTGGAGATGATTACAAGAGATTAAGATATTGATAACAATCCTTAAGCCTGTATCGGAGTCAAAATCATAGCCTCGGAGTCGATAAATGCTATGAGGAAAGATGTCCTGGCAAAATGCTATGGAGGCGATATCACGAGAAAGAAAAAACTGTTACAGAAACAGGCTAAAGGTAAAAAGAGAATGAAGACACTAGGTAAAGTAAATGTCCCACAAGAAGCTTTCATGGCAGTTTTGAAACTTGAGAGAGGAAATGGTGGAGGAGCCGGCGGGGCTGGGCCCACAAGTTGAAGATTTATTAATACCACGATTGAAAATGTAGTCCGCTGTATAATTCTTTACCATTTTTTACTGTATAGAAAAGTATCATGACATAGCAATGAAGGTACTCTTCATTTGTTACACCAAGAACGTATCTTATTTTCATCGCCAGTGCCGGATGAGTCTTCGAGAAGTTGCGTAAACAGCTTTTCGAGGAAAACATGTGATACTTGTAACATTTCTCGCATTATCTGAAACCGACTGATTATTTTTAATAAGTCAATCAAAACTAAATGAGAACTAAGGTTTTTTTATCGCCTAGGCCTAGCTGTTCTAAGACAATTTGACTGTACTATGTTCAAGCGATGGCATGTGACATTTTCACCGTTTTTTCACAGTATCTAAAACAAAATGACTCTAAAGCAGATCATGATCATCATGGGTAACGAATACATTGAGTCCAATGGAGTATGAGGTCAATAAGTTCATGAGTCATTTACATCCAAAAGCTAAAGTGTCTCCTTCCAAGATGTGTACATAACAAGGTACAAACAAGAGAA
>Ga0169931_10011704_pt1 | contig 12301 bp, 15 predicted proteins | sample Kivu_15m_20L_FD_129675 | JGI IMG/M metagenome (GOLD analysis project Ga0169931, IMG submission 129675) | Freshwater microbial communities from Lake Kivu, Western Province, Rwanda to study Microbial Dark Matter (Phase II) - Kivu_15m_20L... | ecosystem: Environmental > Aquatic > Freshwater > Lake...
AAGGTCGGTGCGTGAACATGGCAAACAACCAAATTCTTGCAACGGCTAAACAGGTTTGCGTTTCACAAGATGTTGTGAATGTCAGAACCATTCAAGGCAACAAGTTTCGCGGCTATGTGGACAAGGTGCGAACTGACAGCATTTGCATCCTGTATTTCGGTAGGCGGCATTCATTTCGCGGATATCGGCGGGCGACACTACGCACGAAAGACATTGCTTCAATCAATGTTTCCAAAGCATTCAACTGAATACCGACCCAACAAGAAAGGCAACAACAATGGCAGTTCTGGTTTCAAACACAATCCGGATGATTTGCGATAAATGTGGTGCAGAGCATCACAGCGACGAACTTACGGTTGGTGCGGTCAGGCGCGAAGCAATGGATTTGGGTTGGGGCAACAGCCGTAACAAAGACATTTGCCCGAAGTGCCGCCTGCGCAAACCTAAGGGTTGGACAGATGAACGATGGGAACAAATCAAATGAACCCGCCGATAACGAAGCGTGATTTGTGCATCATGTTCAATCTCAATCCGAATGATGTTGATTATGTCGCCATCGGGTTTCATAAAGACGCTGGTGGCGAAAATGGTCGCCTGCATTGCGGATGGATAAATGATGAAGGTTTTGCTTCAACCCTGTGGGGTCAGATTGAACCACTTACGATTGAAGATGAAGGTGCGAAATGAAAGCCGCTTTTCTTGGTTTGGGTTTCTTCGGGTCGCTCGCATTTGCGCCGAACAGCGACAAGGTGATTGGAACTGATTGGGCGATACATCCATTCAGCGTGTTCTTTACGCTGATGATAACGATGCTCGCATGGTATCTATCCGACAGCGATTGGTTGTGAACACCCCCGCGATAACATCGGGCGCAGAAAGGAACACCGATACCGATGACTGAATGTGTGGTGGCAAGCGCAAGCACAGGCGCGTTCGTTCCTTCCCCGCGCCGCTTCGCCCGTGCAATTCGGGCGCACCACATCATTCACCGCGAAAGGCAACGCGAATGGAACACATCACACCAGAACACCTACGCAATGCGATTGAATTCCTACAAAGGGTGTTCGTGGGGTCAGCCGATGAACAACGGCTGGTGGAAACAATCAACGCATTACATCGGGAACTGAAAAGGAAACAGGATGCAAAACGAAAGCACGGCAACAACCGCACTTGATGGATTGAAGGCAGAGAAGGAAGCATGGCAATCGCGATGCGACGAACTGACCGTTGCGAATGAGCAACTGCGAGAGCAACGCGAAAACGCACGCGCATTGGCACAGGGATTAGAAGAAGCCTTGACGCAAGCGGAAGAAAAAATCAAACACCTTTCCGCGAGCGTGGACAGGCTCAGGTTGCACATTCAGCAAGGTGTGGAACTGTAATGTTTGCTTCCGTGCTTGTGCTTGTCGTAATTGCGTTGGCTGGTGTGTTGTTGGGTCTTGCGCTCAGGAATGTTTCAGAATGAAATGGGCGATGTATCTGGCAGGAATGCTCATAGGTGGATGCGTTGGTTTCTTCGTTTCACAAATCAAAGCGATGAAGCGACACAATCAGGAAGCGAAACGGACACAGGTTCTTATTCAGGAATTAGCGGGCTTGCGTGGCGAGATGCACGCAACACAACAAGAACGATGGCGATATTGATGCAAACAGATATCGGTGATGCGATACCCGAATTGCCGCGCACAATCCTTGAAGCGGATAGTGATGGATGCGTGCGTTGGATTGTTCGCGTGCAACCAGAACAGATGCACGGTCTGGAAGAACCGATGGATGTTTTGATTTGGTTGTGGGCTGATGGTTCTGTTCATCTCGCGTTCCGCCCTGCGTTTCATACGGATTGGTCTTGGTCGCCACCTGTGTTCCCCGACCGCGTATGAACCAACCAATGTCACGCGCAACTGATGTATTGGTGAACGCATCAATCATTATCAACAACGACAGGAATAACACTTACGGTCATGTCGTGGATGACTACACCAAAGTTCGCAACATCTTCCTTGCGCTGACAGGAATAGAACTTGACTTGCATCAATGTTTGCTGTTCATGGCATCAGTCAAACTTGCACGCATCCAAACCAATCTGCAACGCAACATCTTGCACAAAGACAGCCTGACCGACCTAATCGGATACTTGGCACTACAAGCAGAAATCAAAGAACCACAATGACCACCACAAATCACAAATCGGTTGTGTCACTATTCTCTGGCGTTGGTGGTTTTGAACTTGGTTTTGAAAAGGCTGGCTACACCACAGCGTTTCAATGTGAAATAGATGCCAAATGCAGAAGCGTGCTAAGGCGGCATTTTCCGAACGCCGCACAATGGGATAACATCAGCACCCTTACGGGTCAGCACATAATTGACACGCTCAAAACACAAAACAAAACACCTGACCTTGTAATTTGGGGGTCGCCCTGTCAAGACCTTTCAATCGGCGGCGCAGGTGCAGGCTTGGCAGGCGACAGGTCAGGATTGTTCTATCAAGGCATCAGAATTATCAACGAAATCAGAAAGGCAACGAACAATGAATATCCAGCAATCTCTGTTTGGGAAAATGTCGCAGGCGCACTCTCATCCAACGATGGTGCTGACTTCGGGCTTATCATTGACGAAATGGCAAACAGCGGGGCGATGGTCATTGAATGGCGCGTGCTGGATGCGCAATTCTTCGGAATTCCCCAACGACGCAGAAGGGTGTTCGTCATCGCTATCTTCAATCCTGTTATCGCTGAACGATGTTCCGACCCGCTACTACCTGTCACAGAAGGCGTGCATCGGGATACTGCGGCGAGCGAAACAAAAAAACAAGACCCTTTCGCCGACACTTCTAAAAGCATTAGAAATGACAGCGTATGGTGGAATGGTGGACAGATAGCCGACACGCTTACAACCACATCGCACGCACAATATATGCCAGACAAACAACGAATGCAGGTGGTGTTGCAAACTTCAAGCACATCCACCAGCACACCACACGCTGTTTATGTGGAAAAACCATCGTGTGTCATCGGGCAGATATCACTTTTTGATGAATGCTTCGCAGAAGGCAATGCACAATTCGTCAGCAACAGCGTCATCAATTCATTGTGTGCGGTGGATACGGGTGTCAAAAATCAGATGCTAAGCGACCACAAATTCATTGCATTGAAAAATGATGATGGTTATGGCGTAAGAAGATTGACACCGTTGGAATGTGAACGATTGATGGGCTGGCATGACAATTGGACTGCATTCACGGATGACGGCAAAGAAATCGCAGACACACAGCGATACAAGATGTGCGGCAACGGTGTCGCATCGCCCGTTGCTGAATGGATAGCACTACAACTAAAACCATTACTTGAAACTGAAATCAAAGAACCACAATGACCACCATCATCTGCGAATGGTGCAAACAAATCGTGCGCCACGAACCACGCCGCATATCCGGATGCAACTGCGACCCCGATGCGCCGCAATGGTGCTACATAGATATCAACGGCACACCCAAAGGATTAGGTTCAGCAAGATACATCATCATCAACGAAGGGGATAACAATGAAGAAGAACACCGCAATCCGTAGCAGACGCGACAAGTTCCGCCGCCTACCAGCCGAACCGCTATTCAGTCTGTTCAACGATGAACTATCCGATACGCAGATGGCGGTGGCGTTACGCTCATCGCGACGAAACATCATCAAGTGGCGCAAGCACGGCATCCCCTTTTATAGTGCCGATGAAGTAGCGTGCCAAATCGGTGTGCATCCTTCCTACATATGGGGAAACCAATGGTGGCAATCAACATAAACGAACTGACCCCACACCCGCGCAATGTGCGACAAGGCGATATCGGCGCAATCTGCGTCAGCCTAGAAACCTTCGGACAATACCGACCCATCATCTACCAGAAGAAAACCAAACACATCATTGCGGGAAACCACACTTGGAAAGCCGCAAAAAGTTTGGGGTGGCAAACCATTCACGCGGAAGCATTTGATTGCGATGATGACACAGCACTACGAATTCTGATAGCAGACAACCGTGCAACAGACCTAGCCACCTACAATGAAAACGCATTGCTGGACATTCTCAAAGAACTAGCCGCCACCGAACGCCAACTAGACGGAACATTGTTTGACGAACAAGACTTGCAACAACTACTAGACACCACACAGCCCCCAATCCCCCCCGACCCACCAACCATCATCTGTCCGGAATGCGGCGCAGAAGTCAGGTACGAACCGTGATATACAAACCATGCCTAAACTGCGGAACACTAACCAACCACACCAGATGCATCATCTGTGAACGCGCACACAACAAAACCAAAAACAACAAACCCAAACCCGCGCATCGTCGCGGAAGTTACAAGCGACGCGCACGCGAAGTAGTTGCACAAGCAACACATTGCTGGTTATGCGGCAAGCCCGCAATCATCAATGACCCATTCACAGCAGACCATGTGATAGCAGGCGATGTGAACAGCCCCCTGTTACCCGCACATCGCTCATGCAATTCGCGTCGCGGCAACCGAACACCAACGCACCTGACCGCACCACGCCCGACCCCCGCCACCCCAAATTTTCCACAGGGGTAGGGGGTATGTCGCCCCCTGTGCCTGCGCGGGGCGTGCAGTCGGGGAAAATCGTGGTTTTTGGGGAAGGGGAAAGGTGCGGGGATACAAGGTGAAGGGTGGGGGGATTTGGGTAGTTGCAATCCGTTGCCCAGTGTGCCTATACTGAATGCATGGGGATAACGGAAGCAACGAACATGACACCGACACAAAATGACACAGCACTTGTGCGCGAACTTGTCAATCTGCAAAGTGCGGGGTACGGATTGAATTACGCGGTTTACCGACTTCGCAATGATATCACTTGTTCCGATGATGCCTACTACACAGGTCGCGATGGCGATTTGTTTATTCGGGCAACCAAAGAACAGGTGGGCAATGCCGAAGCAATCAAGATTGCTTCCAACTTGCCGAAGTGCGCTAATGCATTGACCGAATTTGCAAAGGCGCAAGCGAAGGTGAATGCAATCGCCAAGAAGATTGAGATGCTGGAAGCCAACTATGACGCGCAAAAGTGGTCGCGTTTCTTCCTTGTCGTTTCAAGCGCAGGACACATTCACGCGCACATGGGTTGCCATACTTGCAACAAGGGTCATCGCCCAACATCATTCACGCTGTTCCCATCGCTTAGCGGTTGCACAACCGATGAAGCGGTTGCCCGTTTGGGTTCTGCGCTTTGCTCAGTTTGCTTCCCCGAAGCACCTGTGGCGCATCGTGAGCAGATGAAGATTAGTCAGCGTGCCGCAGAAGAATTGAAGAACACGGGTGATGAAAGCGCGTTTGATGAAGTGATTGCAAAGGCGAATGCTCGCGCCGCGAAGAAACTTGCAAAGGCGGGTGCGTGATGAAGGTGCGTCGCCCGATTGATGTGGTGCGCCCGTTCGCATCGCAGTTGATTGAACAATTCGCGTCGCAGGGTTTGGTGTGCGAAGTCGGTGGGTCTATGCGTAGGCAATGTGCGACGGTTGGCGATTTGGATATTGTTGTGCGTTGCGCGAACCTGCAACAAATCGTGTTGCCTGATTGGATTGTGTTTCATCGGTTGGGTGAGCAAGTCGCGCAGGGCGGCGTGTTGTTGGGTGATGGTTCGGAATTGACGATTGATGTTTGGTCTGCGACGCAGAAGCAATGGGGCGCGTTCCTGTGGTACATCACAGGTAGCAAGGAATTGAATGTGAAGATGCGCAGGATGGCTTGCGATGCTGGTTTGAAATTGTCGCAGTTCGGTTTGTTCCGTGATGGCGTGCAGATTGATGATGGCACGGAAGAAGGTGTTGCAACGGCTTTGGGGATGGATTGGATTGACCCGATTGCGCGAAGTCTTGGTGTGCGTCAGGATGCTGTGCGTTCGTTCGTTGTGCCTTCATCATCTGGTGAAGGTTCATATGTGGTGAAGGAAACCGAACGCGGTTGGGTGTGTGATTGCCCGCACCACAAGTATCGCCATGTTGAATGCAAGCACATAAAATTGGTGCGTGCGTAGTTCACCCCCTGCCGGAACGGTGCGGATAATTCCGCGTGTCTGCACCGTTCTTGGCAGGGATGTGGTTCAATGGATTGCGGAAAAGGATGTGATGTGATGGGCGGCAAGGGTTCGGGTCGGAAGTCAAAACCTGTGGAACAACATATTCGTTTGGGCAATCCTTCAAAGAAGAAGTTGCCAACCAAACAGGAACTTGGGCAGATTGTCGGGTTTCCTACTGCGGTAATACCTGAGCCGCACCGCCCGCTTGGGCAGACGGGGCGCGGATTGTGGGAACAAATCTGGTCATCTGGTGCTGGTTGGTTATCGCGTGGCATGGATGCGGAAGTGGTGTTGCTGGTGTGTGAAGCATCGGATGAGCGCACGCGGCTTCGCGTGAAGTTGCAACAGCAACCCGATGCGTGGCGAGATAGGCGTGCCTTGCGCGAATTGGAAAGGCAAATCATTTCGTTGCTTTCGCTTATCGGGTTTTCACCAGCAGACCGCGCTTCATTGGTGACGGGTGCGCCGCAGGGCGGCAACTTGACGGATTTGCATAAGCGCATCGCGGATAAGCGTGCTACCCGATAAGGCGTGGCAACCCGCCTACTTCACACAGGGCGTAGATGAAACCAGCGATGGTGATGAACTGATTGCGTTCGCCCATCAGCATTTCAAAGTGTTGAAAGGTTTGCGTGCTGGTGAACCTTTGGATTTTACAGATTGGCAGAAGTGGTTGTTGCGCTCGCTGTTGGAACGAAGGAAGTCCGATGGGAAATTTAGGTATCGGCGTGCGCTCATCGGTTTGCCGCGCAAGCAAGGTAAATCATTGATGGGTTCTGCGTTGGCTGTGTATTCAATGATTGCTGGTGAAGCGGGTTCGGAAATCTATGCGGTTGCATCCGACAAAGACCAAGCACGAATTATCTTCGGGGAAGCGAAGCAACAAATTCTTTCTTCGCCTGTCTTGTCTGCGGAAGCGCGTGTGTTGCGCGATGCGATTGAGATGCCGCGCTTCGGGTCGGTGTTCCGCGTTCTTTCGTCTGACTTTCGCGGGCAGGCTGGTCTAAATCCATCGCTGGTCTTGTTTGACGAACTGTGGGCGCAGAAGTCAAGCGATTTGTTTGAACAGATGGTGCAAGGTTCCGGTAATCGTTTAGAACCTTTGATTGTCAGCATCACAACTGCGGGTTATGACTTGGACACGCTCGCGGGGCAGATGTATCAGTATGGGAAAAGTGTTGCGGCTGGCGAAGTGGATGATGCATCGTTCGGGTTCTGGTGGTGGGAAGCGAATGCCGATTGCAAGATTGATGACGCGAAGCAATGGCGCAAAGCCAATCCGAATATCGCGGAAGGTTTGATGAGCGAAGAAGATTTGCAAACTGCGGTGAAGGCTTCGTTTCAGGGTTCGGAAATGTCTATGCGCAGATGGCGTTTGAACCAATGGGTTCGTTCGCAGGAAAGTTGGTTGCCAATCGGCGCGTGGGAACAATGCAGGTCGGATATGGATTTGGATGTGGAACTTCCTGTGTGGGTTGGTATTGATATGGCATTGAAGCATGACAGCATCGCGGTAGTGGTGGCGCAACCACAGGATGAACGGGTGGTGGTGCGTTCTAAGATTTGGCAACCGAAGGATGAAGGCGTGGATGTTGCTGATGTGGAACATCATTTGCGCGAACTGCACGCGAAGTTTGATGTGCGCGAATTCGCATTTGACCCCGCCTATTTTCAGCGTTCGGCGGAACAACTTGCGGATGAAGGTTTGCGAATGGTGGAATTTCCGCAGAACGGACAGCGCATGATACCCGCGTGCGGTCAGGCATATGAACTGATTGTTGCCGGAAAGATTGCGCACGATGGTTCACCGACATTCACCGACCAAGTTCTTTCTGCCGCGCAACGCATGACGGATAATGGTTGGCGTTTGAGCAAAGGCAAAAGCAAACGAAAAATTGATGCGTGTATTGCTATGGTTATAGGGCTAGACAGGGCAACCCGAAAACAAACACCCATCATTGACAATGCCCCGATGGTGGTGAATGTGTGGACATGAAGAACATCTTTGAACAATTCAGCCGAAGTCGGGTCACAACCGCTATGGAATTGGTTGGTTTCGTATCTGTTTCGGTGGGGATTGGGGTGTTTTCCGTACCAATCGCGTTGATTGTTGGCGGCATTATGTTGATTGCCGCAGGGATGTTGGCGGCATGAGCATCTTTCGCAGGCGCGAAACACGCGCACTTCCATCCACGATTGACCCATACGGTGTCACAGCGCGACCCTTCTTCAACAATTATTCTGGCGAAGTAGTCAATGAAACAACCGCGTTCGCACATTCGGCGGTTCTCGCGGCGGTTACTTTGCTTGCTGACAGTATCGCATCAATGCCGCTTGAATTGACGCGCACACGCGGCGGAAGAATTGAGCGTTTGCCAACCCCATCAGTTCTTATCAAACCGAACGAACATCAGACGATGTTTGAATTCGTACATCAAACGATGGTGACATTAGCCATTCATGGCAACGCATACATCTATGCGCCGAAAGGAAACAACGGGCTTCCTGTTGAGATGCGCAACCTGCATCCGCACGAAATCAAGAATGTTGTTTATAACGATGAAGGCGAAGTGATTTATGAAGTTGGTCGCAACAAACTGACGAACAAAGACATTCGCGCAATCCATTGGTTGATTTTGCCGAACCAGCGTCGCGGCATCTCCCCTTTGGAAGCGATGCGCAACACAATCGGAATGGGTATCGCAATGGACAGATTTCTTTCACAGTTCTACGGTGAAGGCGCAACACCGCAATCTGTGTTGGAAACCGACCAACCGATAACCAGCGACCAAGCCGCAGTTCTTCGTGATACTTGGGAAGAAGCACATTGGAAGCATCGTCGCCCCGCAGTTCTTTCAGGCGGATTGAAGTGGCGCAGTATCACCACCAGCGCGGCAGATATGGAAATGATTGCGCATCGGGAAAGCATCGTGCGCGATATCGCCCGCGCATATCGCATCCCATTGTTCTTGCTTTCGGGTACGGGTGGCGACACGCAAACCTATACGAATGTTGAAAGCACGGGTTTGAACTTCCAGCGTTATACATTGCTGGCTTGGCAACGCAGGCTGGAAGATGCCTTTTCGGAAATGTTGCCAATCACACAACGGGTTCGTTTCAATAGCGATGAATTCACACGCGCCGATTTGATGACCCGCGTTCGCGCTCAACAGACGCAAATCATGGCAGGCACGCTTACACCGAATGAAGCACGCGAGATTGAAAACCGTGAACCGTATGAAGGTGGCGACCAATTCGTTATGGGTGTTGCTGGAACTGCAATCGCTGGTTTGGAAGGTGGCGATTTGCCAACATTGGGAACAGACCAAATACCGCCTGAGCGATAGCATAAAAAGCCTGTTTTTATTGGGGTTTTTGGGTAGTTGCAATCCTTCCCTAAATGTGCCTATACTGAATGTATCGGGATAACGAAAGGGAACAACAATGACCAACCAATTCAACACACCATCATTCAGGCGAGACATGAAACATCTTGCGCAACTGATGGAACAAATCAACTTGCTGGGTGATGGGAATGGCATCCCTGTCCTTGCCGATGCCATCACCAACATTGACCTGTTCATTCAGACGCTTTGGGAATACACAAATGATGCGCAAGCCATTCGCGCAGAAATAAAATTCAACATTGAAGGCTTGCGCGTCAAACAAATCAAGGCGAGTGCGCAACAATCCGATTGAAGAAGTTGCTATGGTGATACGGTATGCCTTACGGGATTTCGGAAAATCAACCTGATTGTTCAGCATGGGCGGCTGTGGTTCAGCGTGAAGATGGTTCTTTTCAAACGCTTGCCTGTTACGAAACCAAACAGGAAGCGATTGACCGCATGGTTGCACAATCATTGGCGGAAGAACTAGAACCGCTTGGCGAAGTTGGCGCACGCGCACTTCCCGACAATTACCGACCAGCACTTACGAATGATGTTCTAGAAGGAAGGGCGTGTGGCAACTGCGCGTTCTATAACGAAGCGATGATTGTTGGGGAAGATGATGACGATGACGAAAATGATGTTCGCGCCTATTGCACCAAATGGGATGATTATGTGCGTGGCGATTTCTATTGCAATGCGTGGCAACCGGAAAACGAAAGAATTGAACAACGGCAAATCAGTTTGATTGCACCAGACTTCATGCAAACTTCTGCGCGTCGCGGTCTGCGATTGCATGAAGAAGGTTTTTCTGGTGATGGTCTTGTGCCTGCGACGGTGGCTGATGCCCGCCGAATGGCAAATGGTGAAGCATTGTCGGAAGCGAAGTGGCGGAAAATCCCTGCGTGGATTGCGCGACATATCGTGGATTTGGATGCGGTGCAGGGTGATGAAATCACCGCAGGTCTGGTGGCGATGTTGCTATGGGGTGGCGGTTCTTCCAAGACTTCTGCACGCAGGGCGCAAGCGTATGCGCAACGCATCGTGGACAGATTGAATGAAGAAGAAGAACGGGCTGATGCACCTGCCCCGCCCAAAGACCAAATCAAAGGTTCGGATGAAAACCCTGCGGGTTCTGCCGCCGATAAGACAGGCAACATCTCGCTTTCTGATGCCGTTGAAACCAGCCTTCAAAACAAGGCTGATGAACACAACAAGCGGATGAACGATGAAGATAAACCTGTGTGGACACGGGTGCGGGTGGGTGCTTTGCGTTCGGTGTGGCGACGCGGTGCGGGTGCATTTTCTTCTTCGCACCGACCCAATATGACAAGGCAACAATGGGCAATGGCGCGTGTCAATGCTTTTCTGTATCTGGCTGAAAAAGGCAAACCAGAGAATTCAAAGTATGTGGGTGATAATGACCTTCTTCATTCCGAACATCCGAAGTATTCGGAAGCGGATAGAAATGTGTCAAGCAAGGATGTAATCTGTTCATCGTCTATGGCTGAATTACGCGAAGCGATTGCTGACCCAACCGAAGTTCGTTGGTGTGTCAAACAGGCTGACGAAAAGCGTTTCGTTGCATTCACAAATTTGGAAGCACGGCAGGATGGCGAAGGCAACAAGTTGATTGGCTACGCATCTGTTTTTGATAGCCCATCCGAACCAATGCCGTTTGTTGAATATGTGCGCAAAGGTGCATTCGCCAAAACGCTGAACGATGGTGCTGATGTTCGTTTGTTGATTGACCATGAAGGCGTGCCACTTGCCCGCACGAAATCGGGAACTTTGATGCTGGAAGAAGATGACAGGGGCTTGCGGGTGGAAGCATCGCTAGACCCGATGAACCCCGATGCGGCGCGGGTGATTTCCGCAATGAAACGCGGGGATATTTCGCAAATGTCGTTCGCATTCCGAACCATAAAAGATAATTGGAATACGGATAGGTCGGTGCGCGAATTGAAGGAAGTGCAACTTTATGATGTGTCAGTTGTGACCTTCCCCGCCTATGAAGAAACGGTTGCCGAAATTCGTAGTGGACAAGCGGCACAGGAAACCACTATCATTACCCCCATCGCTTCGGTGCGGTTGCGTTCTGCGCAAATCGCATTGGCGCGAAGGCACAGCCGCGACTGAGCCGCGCTACATCTAGCGCACTAATCGTCGCACTTGGCAACAACATCCCATCTATTCCCCCAAAGGAAAACCATGAAAGACAAACTGATTGAAAAGCGTGATGCTGTTCTTGCTCGCGCCGAAGCCATCGTTGCCGCCGCAAAGACGGATGCACGCGACCTGACCGCAGATGAAGATGCCGAAATTGCAAAGTCGCTTGACGAAGTGCGCGATTTGGATACGCAGATTGAGCGTCACGCCGAACTTGAAAAGCGTGCAAAGGAAGCCGCAGACCTGCGTGCCAAGAACCAGATTGCCGAAGTCACCAGCAAGGTGACCAATGAGCCGCGCACCTATCGCGCCAACGGTGAACATTCGTTCATCCGCGATGCGTATGCCGCACAGTTCAATGGCGACTTCGCCGCCCGCGAGCGTCTAGCCCGTCACACGAACGAAGAACGGATTGAGCGTCGCGATGTAACCAGCGCGAACTTCGCTGGACTTGTCGTGCCGCAATTCCTGACTGACCTTGCCGCGCCATTCGCCCGTGCAGGTCGCCCGTTCATGGATGCTTCACGCAAACACCAACTGCCGGATGCAGGCTTGACGCTCAGCATCAGCCGCGTGACGACAGGTAGCGCGACTGCGGTGCAGACCGAAGGTGCGGCTGTGCAGGAAACCAACATGGATGATACGAAACTTGATGTTTCGGTTGTC
>Ga0169931_10011706_pt1 | contig 12298 bp, 11 predicted proteins | sample Kivu_15m_20L_FD_129675 | JGI IMG/M metagenome (GOLD analysis project Ga0169931, IMG submission 129675) | Freshwater microbial communities from Lake Kivu, Western Province, Rwanda to study Microbial Dark Matter (Phase II) - Kivu_15m_20L... | ecosystem: Environmental > Aquatic > Freshwater > Lake...
CAATTCAGTTTCCCGTCCGGCCATACCGCCGGGGCTTTTGTCTGTGTCACTGTTCTTGCGACACTATATCCGCTGCTTTGGGTGCCATTGCTTCTGTGGGGGCTTGCGGTAGGCTCTGCCCGCGTGTTACTCGGTGTGCATTTCCCTGGTGATATTCTGGCTGGTGCGGCATTGGGTGTGTCCGCCGCAACGTTGGCTGGTTCAATGGTCACATTGTTGTAATTAAAAAAATTCCGGCAAGATCGGCTCATTTTCCTACACTTAGCGGGAAGCTAAGTGGCAGCGGTGAGCAGATGGAGCATGGCATGTTACGCAACTGGTCGATAAAGAAACGCTTAATGGTCAATACTTTGGTGGTTGCGGTAGCAATGTTGGTGATGTTGCTACTGTTAATTTACCAAAATCAGCAACTTAACCATTTGTCGCAAATACGGTTGGAAGCGGCGACCTTACAGCAGGATGTACTGGAGCTGCGCCGGCATGAAAAAGATTTTCTGGCTCGTAAAGATCTCAGTTATCTGGATAAATTTGAAAAAACTTATCAGGGACTAATCAATGACAGTCAACATTTGGCTGCGGGGCTGGATGATGTCGGCATTTCCGGTCAGGCATTGGATAATTTCATCAGACAGACAGCTGTGTATCAGCAACAATTTAATGCCGTAGTGACTGAGCAAAAGAAGGTCGGTTTGGATTCGGAAAGTGGTTTGTACGGCGAGTTACGTAAGGCGGCCCACCAGCTTGAAAACGAGTTTAAGGCGTTAAATCAAGACAAAGCCATGGTGAGTCTGCTACAGCTGCGCCGGCATGAAAAAGATTTTATGCTACGACTCGAACTAAAATACCTCGAGCGTTTTAACACTGAGTTCGCCCGCTTTAATGAGTTGTTACAAGCAGCTGCTGCGGGGCAATCATTGCAGGATGCTGCCGCAGGTTATGCTCAAGCGTTTACCGGGCTGGTGCAAGGTGTGCAAACTATTGGTTTAAAAGCGGATGCCGGTTTGCTTGGCGAGATGCGTAAAGCGGTGCATGGCACCGAGCAAAGCCTAGTTGCACTGAACAAAGATACCAGCGAAGCGTTGCAGAGTGCGGCCCGCAGCACGCAGTATCTCGCGTTTGGTTTGTTCTCCTGCGTGCTGATGATTGTAGTCTCGCTTGTGACCGCCACGTCTCATAGTATCCTGCGACCGATCCAAAACGTTTGTGCCACCATCGGTTTAATTCGCTCCGATAATGATTTTCGTCAGCGGGTTCAGGTGGACGGGAATGATGAAATGACCCGGCTGGCGGTCGATTTCAACGAAATGCTGGGGGATTTCCAGAATTTGGTGAAAAGCGTGAATCAGGCTCTGGAGATGTTAGATCAAGCCGCTGCTGAGCTGGCCGAGTCGACCACATCGACCAGTCAGGGCATGTTACAGCAGCAGTCGGAAAGTGACATGGTGGCCACCGCAGTAACCGAAATGGGCGTTACGATAGAACAAATAGCCGGCAACACCGAAAACACCGCCAACAAAGCCGATTCAACCAACCAAAGTGCGTTGAGCAGTATGCGCGAAGTGGAACAGACAGTCAGTCGCATTAAAGCGCTGTCAACGGAATTGCAGGCAGCCACAGCGGTGGTCGGCGAGTTGGAGCAAGACAGCGCAACCATCGGTTCTGTGATTGATGTGATCCGCGGCATCGCCGAACAAACCAATTTACTGGCGCTCAATGCCGCAATAGAGGCCGCACGTGCCGGTGAGCAGGGGCGCGGCTTTGCTGTTGTTGCCGATGAAGTGCGCAGTCTGGCGCAGCGTACGGCCGAATCAACCCGTCAGATTGAAACCATTATTGCCGGCTTGCAGCAACGCACCAAGCAAATTGTCAGTTCGATGCAAGCTTGTCGTGAACAGGGCGAGAGCAGTGCTGAACAAGCAGGGCGCACTTCTGATTTGTTGTCGACTATTACGGTGGATGTCGGCCATATCATGCAAATGACCACCCAAATTGCCACCGCGGTGGAAGAACAAAGTCATGTCGCCGCCGAGGTAAACAAAAATGTGGTGCGGATCCGGGATATATCACAGGAATCTGCGGTGATTGCCAGCCACAACGCGCAAATCAGTGAAGAGGTTTCAACACAGGCTAGCCGGTTACGCCAAACCATTGAAAAATTTAAGGCTTAGTTTGCAACAATAAAAAAACCGGCGTTTGCCGGTTTTTTTATATCCAGGGATGGATGGTATGCCGGAAATGCGTGGAGCGTTTTCCGGCGATATCTAGGTATCGATGTTAGTCGGCTTATCAGCAGGACCATATCGCGCAGTAAGTGTGCTTGAGGGTCAAAGCAAGCGTGCATCCCGTACGGCATTTGCTGCTTTTAAGCGCGTTAGGTAATCCTGCCATAACATTTGCTGCTGCTCGGCCAGCTGGGCAAAATAAGTCCAGCTGTACAAGCCGCTGTTGTGACCGTCATCAAATACTAACCGGACAGCATAACTACCGCAGGGTGTTATCTGGCTGATACCGACATCGCGTTTATTGGCGACTAGCCGCGGTTGGCCGTGGCCGCGTACTTCTGCTGAAGGTGACAGCACCCGCAAGAACTCAGCATTGAATTGTGCCTGCCGGCCATCGGCAAAATGCACATCCAGCAGTTTACGGCGGCGGTGATAATGCAGTTTGACCACGGTTTGCATCAATATCCTTACAGAATAAAGCGGCTCAGATCTTCATCTTTCACCACGGCGCCCAAGTGTTTTTCCACATATGCGGCATCGACCAAAATGGCTTGACCACTGTGATCGGCAGCATCAAAAGATACTTCTTCCAGCAGCTTTTCCATCACAGTATACAAACGACGGGCACCAATATTCTCGGTGGTTTCGTTCACTTGCCAAGCTGCGTTGGCGATCCGCTTTATACCATCTTGGCTAAAACTCAGGTTGACGCCTTCGGTTTTTAACATGGCAACTGCCTGCTCGGTCAGAGAGGCGCGCGGCTCCGTCAGGATCCGCTCAAAATCAGCAGCACTCAGTGCTTCCAGCTCAACCCGGATTGGTAAACGACCTTGCAGTTCTGGCACTAAATCCGATGGTTTCGCCAGTTGAAAGGCGCCGGATGCAATAAACAGGATATGGTCGGTTTTCACCATGCCATGTTTGGTGTTGACGCTGCAGCCTTCGATTAACGGCAGCAGGTCGCGCTGTACACCTTCACGCGAAACATCTGGCCCGCTGGTTTCGCCGCGTTTACAGATTTTGTCAATTTCATCAATAAATACGATACCATGCTGCTCAACTGCTTCCAGCGCCTTGGCCTTTAGCTCCTCCGGATTAACCAGACGGGCGGCTTCTTCCTCAACCAGTTGTTTCAACGCATCTTTGATTTTCAGTTTGCGCTTTTTGGTGCGCTCCTGACTCAGGTTTTGAAACATCGATTGCAACTGCTGCGTCATTTCTTCCATGCCAGGTGGCGTCATGATTTCAACGCCCATGGCCGGCATGGCTAAATCCAGCTCGATTTCTTTGTCATCGAGCTGGCCTTCCCGCAGCTTTTTACGAAATACCTGGCGAGTGCCTGAATCGCTGTCTGTCGGTTCAGTTTCGCCCCAGTTATTGCGTGGGCGCGGTAACAGGACGTCAAGAATACGTTCTTCGGCGGCCTCTTCGGCCCGAAAGCGATTGCGCTGCATTTCCTGCTCACGCACCATCTTGACGGCGCTGTCGGTTAAATCGCGGATAATGCTGTCGACTTCTTTACCTACATAACCCACTTCAGTGAATTTGGTCGCTTCCACTTTAATAAAAGGCGCGTTGGCCAGCTTGGCCAACCGGCGGGCAATTTCTGTCTTACCAACCCCGGTCGGACCAATCATCAGGATATTTTTCGGTGTCACTTCCTGGCGTAAAGCCGGGTCCAGTTGCATACGCCGCCAGCGATTACGCAGCGCAATGGCAACGGCTTTTTTGGCTGCATGCTGACCGATAATATGGCGATCCAGTTCGTGTACAATTTCGCGTGGAGTCATTTCTGACATAAAAACACCTTATTTTAATTCTTCAATCGTCTGCTGCTGATTGGTGTAAATACAGATATCACCGGCAATTGTGAGTGCTTTTTCGGTGATCTCGCGTGCGCTCAACGTAGTGTTGTTCAGCAAAGCAGTGGCGGCGGCTTGAGCAAAAGGGCCACCGGAGCCGATAGCGATCAGGTCTTGTTCCGGCTGGATCACATCGCCGTTACCAGTGATGATCAACGAAGTGTTGGCATCGGCAACCGCCAGCAGCGCCTCGAGTTTGCGCAACATACGATCGGTGCGCCAGTCTTTTGCCAGCTCGACTGCGGCGCGTAATAAGTGGCCTTGGTGCATTTCCAGTTTGGCTTCAAAGCGTTCAAACAGCGTAAAGGCGTCTGCAGTGCCACCGGCAAAACCGGCCAGCACTTTGCCGTGATAGAGCCGGCGGACTTTTTTGGCATTGCCTTTCATCACCGTATTGCCAAGCGTGACCTGGCCATCGCCGCCCAATGCGACCTCGCCGTTACGGCGTATAGAAACAATAGTTGTCATCAAGATTCTTCAGTTACGGACAATAAGCAAGATATGGGGGAGCGGGCTGTAAAATTCAAGGCCGCAGCAGGGCGCTGCGGCCAGTAGTGTGTTAAGGCACCCAGCAGTTGGCGACGCGCTGACTTTCCAACCGATTTTTATCGTTTTGCGCTTGCCGTTTACTGACATAAGGACCAACGATCACCCGGTAACGGCCATCGCTGATTTGTTTGATATCGGCGGTGATACCGGCAAATGCCAGTTTGGCCTTTAATTGCTGAGCGCCGTCATAAGCGCGGAAGGTGCCGCAAATCATCGTGGCCGGTGCTTTGGTCGCCAGCTGGGTGGCTTCCACTTTGATTTCTTTAGTTTGCAGCTCTTTGATATACGTATACGGCTCTTTTGCTGGTTTTGGTGGCAACTCGTCCTGCGTAGATGTCTCAGTTTTTCCGGCCGCTAATGCCTCTGCAGCCGCTGCATCTGCCCCAGGCCGGTGTGAGATGTGCCAAAGGAAAGCGGCAAAACCAAGCAGCAAAACGACAACTGCAGCAATCAATACCACAGGCAACGGCTTCTTTTCATTCGGTTTTTTCCGGGCCCGTTGGCTGGGCCTGGCCGTTTTTACATAATCTTGCTGGGGCATGAACAAACTACACAGGGCTAAAATGTCAGTTTACCGGATTTGGTCGCCAAATTGTATCGGTTTACCGGCTTAACTCAAATCAAAGGCGTCGATATCGACCTGCCATTTTATTTTCCGGCTTTGCGGATGCTGGCGTGCCAGCGGTAATACATCGGCCAGTGCCAGATGCAGCTGACGCCGTTCTTTCGCGTACAGTTGCAGTTGCCAGCGGAATTTGCCGGCTTTGCGTTCAAGCCCAGGCTGTAGCGGGCCAAGCAACTGAACCTGCGGCCAGTGTTGTTGCAGATAATCGGCAAACAGCTGTAAAAATTGCTGACCTTCAGCACTTTGGAAGCTTTCAGTTTTTAATACCGCGAGGCTGGCATAAGGCGGCAGCTGGGTTTGCTGGCGCTCCAGTAAAGTGCTGCGGGCAAAGGCGTGGTAGCCATTTTGGATCAAATCCTGTAACAACGGATGCCCTGGGTAATGGGTTTGCAGCAGGACTTTGCCAGCCACATCGCCACGGCCGGCTCGACCGGCCACCTGCGTTAGCAGCTGCGCCAAGTGCTCACCGGCGCGAAAATCTGAGCTGTACAATCCGCTGTCGACATCGACAATCACCACAAGACTGACCGCCGGAAAGTGGTGGCCTTTGGCCAGCATCTGGGTGCCGACGATTAATGCAGGCTCGCCGGTTTGAATAGCGTTTAAGATTTGGTCAAGGCTGCCTTTGCGTCTGGTACTGTCTCGGTCCAGCCGGTGTAACTGCGTTGCTGGGAATAAATGCTGCAGCTGTTCTTCCAATTGCTCGGTGCCCTGGCCGACCGGCGCCAGTTGCGTACTGCCACAGCCGCCACACTGCAATGGTACCGGTTGGCTGAAACCACAATGATGACAAACCAGCTGTCGGCTTTGTTTATGGAAGGTAGTAAAAGCGCTACAGCGCCGGCATTCGGTCAGCCAGCCACATTCATGGCAAATTAGCGCGGGGGCAAAACCACGCCGGTTCAAAAATAGCAGGATCTGCTGGCCGCGGCCCAGGCTGGCTTTGATTTGCTGGATAGTGCCGTCGGCCAGACCATGTTTCAGCACCTGTTGCTTGAGGTCAATCAGCTCAATGGCTGGCACTTGCTGGCTGGTAGCCCGTTCCGGCAGCGGCAAATATTGCATGCGTTGTTGTTGCACCGCATGCAGGCTTTCCAGGCTTGGTGTGGCAGAGCCCAGCAAAATCGGGATTTGCAGCAGGGCAGCCCGTTTTGTTGCCAGATCACTGGCATGATAACGAAAACCATCTTGTTGTTTTAACGAGAGATCATGTTCTTCATCAATGATGATGAGCCCCAGCTGGCGAAACGGTAAAAACAACGCCGAGCGGGTGCCTATCACGATGGCTGCCTCACCACTTTGGCTGCGCTGCCAGGCCTGCAACCGTTCATGGTCGGTCATATTGGAGTGCCAGATTTGCAGCGGTACGGCGAAGCGCTGGGCAAAACGCGACAAGGTTTGTGGCGTCAGGCCGATTTCCGGCACCAATACTAAAACTTGTTTGCCTTCTTTTAGCAACGGGCTGATACATTGCAGATAGACTTCGGTTTTACCGGAGCCGGTCACACCTTCCAATAAAAATCGACTGAACTGGCCTTGCGCTTGCGTCACTGCGCTGACGGCCAAAGCTTGAGCCGGATTGAGCTGTAACGATTTTTGCAAATCAGCTTGCCAGCAAAACGGCAGCTGTGGCTTTAATTGCCATTCGGCCAGCCCTTTCTCAAGCAGCGCGCGCACTGTGGCACTTTCGCCACTGAGCAGATAATCTGCCTGCGGGCCGTGCTGTAATTGCTGCCAGAGCGCCGCCTGTTTGGGCGCGCGTTTAAAATCTGTCACACAGGCGGCCCGTCCGGCCGCGGTGAGTTGCAGCAGACGGGTTTGGCCATCATCGACAGCGCGACCTTCCCGCAGCAACGCAGGCAGGGCGCTGATTAACACTTCCCCCAGCGGATATTGATAATAGTCAGCAGCAAAGCTTAATAGCTCGCGCAATTCAGCCGCTATCACCGGTTGTTGGTCCAGCACGGCGCTGACTTCTTTTAAGCTGAATTCTTGTGGTGGTGGGTCCAGTTGCCAGATGATACCAACCAACTGGCGTTTTCCAAACGGCACCTGCACCCGCATACCCGGTTGCACTGATGCCGCGTCGGGTAACAGATAATCAAAATGTTGAAATAACGGTACCGGTAAAGCGACCCGGATCACACTGGCGGACATGACCACTCCCTGCAGAATTGGCCAGTGTACAAACGGCGGCTGGCGGCGACAACCGGGATCTGTCAGAAACCGTGTTGTGTCGTGGTATCTGTGCATTATTTCTGCGTTTTGCCGCAGAATAAAGTTGAAAGCCGACCGCTGATCCTTTAAGCTACGCGCCCTAAATTAACTGAAATACGTATGGTGTCTGACAGAATTGCTGATCAGATAGCGATACGGCCTTAACGAGGTAACACCATGAAAGCAGGTATCCATCCGGAATACAAAGAAATCACTGCAACTTGTACTTGCGGTAACAGCTTCAAAACACGTTCTGCACTGTGCAAAGACATCCACTTGGACGTTTGCTCAGCTTGTCACCCGTTCTACACTGGTAAGCAAAAAGTGTTAGACGTAGGTGGTCGTGTTGACCGCTTCAAGAAACGTTTCGCAGTTCTGGGCGCAAAATAATCCCGAATTTCGACGTAAAAAAGGCACCTGTAAGGTGCCTTTTTTATTGCCGCGAGCAATGGCCATTTTATGCTCATCTATTGGTCTCGCTCTGATGTCCTGCTAACGGGCAAATTTTTTTACTGCATACACCGATTGTTGCTTATCTCCACAGAATATATAAAATATTGATATTTATCAGTGGCTTAATTTCTTCTTATTTCCCTGTCTTGCAACTTCATGCAATTTTTCTGCGGCTTTAAGCGCAATAATGTGCAATGTTTTTGCATAAATTATATTTTTGACTGCTCTGGTCATACCTGTTGTTGGTTTGCTGCTTGGCGCTGCGAAAAAAAGTTGTTATAACTGGTTCAGGCGAAAAAATGCGCAGACATTTAAGCCGTTGCCCACGTAAAAGCTGTCGTTCTATTGGGCTGGACAGAGGTACAACCAGCACAAAGTTAATAGGAATGCAGCAACTGGCTCTTTACAATGGGCCGCCTTTTGCGCTGACCCTCGCAAAAGTAATGGCAAATAACTAAACAGCCCACAGGGCTAAGCCTCAGGACTCTTACCATGTCAGATTTCAGGAATGCAGCGCTGAAGTATCACGCTGAACCCAAACCGGGAAAAATCAGTATCGAGATCAGTAAACCGGCCGAAACGGTGAAAGATCTGGCGTTGGCGTACAGCCCAGGTGTAGCCGAGCCGGTTCGCGAAATTGCCGAAGATATTGATAATGTTTACAAATACACTGGCAAAGGTAATTTGGTGGCGGTGATTAGTAACGGCACCGCTATTTTGGGCCTTGGCAACCTTGGTCCGATGGCGTCAAAACCAGTGATGGAAGGCAAAGCGCTGTTGTTTAAACGTTTTGCTGGCCTCGATTCGATTGATATCGAGGTAACACATCGCACTACTGAAGATTTTATTAACACAGTGGCCAATATCGCCGACACCTTCGGTGGTATTAACCTGGAAGATATCAAATCACCGGAATGCTTTGAGATTGAGCAGGAGTTAATCAAACGCTGTAATATCCCGGTGTTTCATGATGATCAGCATGGTACAGCCATTGTCACCGCGGCAGGCTTACTCAATGCACTGGAGATCCAGGGCAAAGATATCCGCAAAGTCACCATCGTTTGTATGGGCGCCGGTGCGGCCGCCATTGCTTGTATGGAACTGTTGATTAAATGCGGGGCCAAGCGTGAATACATTTATATGTTAGACACCAAAGGCGTTATTCATACCCGGCGGGAAGATCTGAACAAGTACAAAACTTTGTTCGCCAATAATACCGACAAACGCACACTGGAAGATGCACTGGATGGTGCCGACGTGTTTATCGGCGTGTCAGGTCCGGATGCATTACCGCCACAAGCAATTAAGTTGATGGCGGATAAGCCGGTGATTTTTGCCTGTTCGAACCCAGATCCGGAGATCAAGCCTGAGCTGGCGCATGCGCAGCGTAGCGATCTGATTATGGCGACTGGCCGTTCCGATTATCCAAATCAGGTTAACAATGTCTTGTGCTTCCCGTTTATTTTCCGCGGCGCTTTGGATGTGCGCGCCAGCGTGATTAACGATGAAATGAAAATTGCGGCTGTACATGCTATCCGTGCCATCGCTAAAGAGCCGGTACCGGCGGCGGTGCTACACGCTGCCCAGGTTGATAGCCTGGAGTTTGGTGCGCAATACATTATTCCAAAACCGATGGACCCACGCTTGTTGTCGCGGGTTGCTAAAGCGGTGGCCGAGGCGGCAGTTGCTTCTGGTGTCGCGCGCATCCCAATGCCGGCAAATTATATGGCGAACTAAAGCGGGTGGGGGAACCTGCATACCCCGACAATCCCAATAAAAAAACCGCGTTAAACGCGGTTTTTTTATTGCCGATGGCAGCGGTGCCTGATTTTAGGTCAGGTAGCTGTCTGCTTATTCTTCGTCGCTTTCCGCTTCCTGAATCACTGGGATTGGCTTGCCCATACTGGTCAGAATATTTCGGACTTCAACCGGAATTTGATGTGGGTTGTCTTTACGTAAATCTTCATCAGCTGGCAGCGGCTGGCCAGTGAACGCGTGCAGGAAAGCTTCGCATAACAATTCGCTGTTGGTAGCATGACGCAGGTTGTTGACCTGACGACGGGTGCGTTCATCGGTCAGTACTTTGAGTACATTCAGCGGGATTGAAACGGTGATTTTTTTCACCTGCTCTGACTTTTTGCCGTGTTCGGCGTAGGGGTGAATATACTCCCCATTCCACTTTGCCATGATAATACCTTGATTTATATAGTTGTTGTCAGCATGAGTATACTCAACCGGCCGATCGCACCGTGCTCTGTCCTGGCGCCTGTTTCCATTGGCAAAAAGTCAGATAGCGGGTAGGTCAGTCGTTGTTAACCGTGTAGAGCCTGAGTTTCACGCATTTGGCCCGGAATTTTACTTCTTTATACGCTGATAAACAAACGCTGCGCAAGAAATAATCATGATAGACGTCTAAATGTTTTGACTTCCTGAATTTTCTACTAGTATACTTTTAGCCGTCTAAACATCTAAAAATCCAAAGAGGTCAGATATGTCCAACCGTCACTCCGCCACTGTTACGGCTCGTGCAGGCATTGCGCAAGATCCCGCATATGGGGCTGTGACACCACCGATGTATCTGACATCTACTTACGAGTTGCCGGCATTTCGCCAACCGGGTAAATATGATTATTCGCGGTCGAACAACCCTACCCGTGATTTACTGGGTGATGCGCTGTGTGAGTTGGAAGGTGGTGCGAAAGGCTTAGTCACTAATACCGGGATGTCGGCGTGTGTGTTGGCCCTGCAAGTGTTGACGCCGGACGATACGCTGGTGATCCCGCATGATTGTTATGGTGGCAGCTATCGCTTATTCACCAATCTGGCCAATAAAAAGCGTGCCTTTAAGCTGGTGATTGTGAATTTTTATCAAAGTGGCTGGCAGGAGCAGGTCAAAGCCGCCAAGCCGAAATTGATTTGGCTGGAAACACCCAGCAATCCTTTATTACAAATCACTGATATCAGCGAAGTTTGTGCCTTAGCCAAACCGCTGCAGGCGTTCGTGTTGGTCGACAATACGTTTTTATCGCCTGTGTTGCAAAACCCGCTGGCGTTAGGTGCTGACTTAGTCTTGCATTCCACCACTAAGTATCTGAACGGCCACAGTGATATCGTCGGTGGCGCCTTGATTGTTAAAGATGCGGCATTGGGCGATGAACTAAAATGGTGGGCCAATTGTCTGGGCGTGACCGGCAGTGCATTTGACTCACACCTCACTTTAAGAGGCATTCGCACTTTATTGCCCCGCATGAAAGCACATCAGGAAAACGCGGCGTTAGTGGTGGATTATCTGCAGCAGCAGCCACTGGCTGGCAAAATTTATTACCCCGGGCTTGCCAGCCATCCCGGGCATGCCATTGCTAAAGCGCAACAACACGGTTTTGGCGCTATGGTTAGTTTTGATCTAGCCGCCGATGCGCAATATTTGTCGGTATTCTTTGCGGCGCTGAATTGCTTCACGTTGGCGCAATCTTTGGGTGGTATCGAAAGTCTGATCTGTCATCCGGGCTCAATGACCCATGCCTCGATGGATGCTGCAGCACAGCAAGCTGCCGGCATTGGCCCGACGCTGATCCGCTTATCGGTCGGTATTGAGGATCCACGGGATCTGCTGGCCGATTTACAACAAGCATTTGCTGCAGTGCAACAAGCGATTGAGGCTGACCAAACAAAGGGAGGAGCATCTTTGCTGCGCCCGCAGACCACACAATCTGCTTTGTCTGCTGGCGGGCAGCACAATGATGAACAACAATTTCGGGCGAATCCGGCCCTCTGTGCATTCTGGTGATTAATATGGCTGTGTCTTCTTTACATGCTTTGTCTGATGCCAACAAAGTAGTGGTGCATAAATTTGGTGGTAGCAGCCTGGCAACTGCCGAGCGTTTTCATGCCGTTGCCGATATTTTACTGGCGCAGCCACAGGCAACTGCCTGGGTCGTGGTGTCTGCGCCCGGCGATACCACAGATCATCTGCTTGATCTGATAGCAGTAGCTGCAGATGAGCAGCTATTTTTGCTGCAATGGCAGCAACTCTGCGCTCAGCTGCGTTTGTTATTAAATCGAACTTTGGCTGCAGCAAGCGCCCCGCAAGCGCTCAATACATTAAATCATTGGTTGGCTGAGTTGCCGGCGCTGGTGCAGCAGGGACGGCACAATGAAGTACTTGCCACCGGCGAGAAGTTATCCGCCTTGTTACTCAGTGCGCTATTGTCAGAGCGCGGAGTGCCTGCGCAAGCGATTGATGCAAGGGACTTTTTACGGCTGGAGCAAGCCCAGTTACAAGAAGCGCAGGTACAATGGGAGCTGTCTGCTCAGTTATTAGCGCCGTTACGCGGTGACGGCTTTCAGGTAGTCACTGGTTTTATCGCCCG
>Ga0169931_10011708_pt1 | contig 12297 bp, 5 predicted proteins | sample Kivu_15m_20L_FD_129675 | JGI IMG/M metagenome (GOLD analysis project Ga0169931, IMG submission 129675) | Freshwater microbial communities from Lake Kivu, Western Province, Rwanda to study Microbial Dark Matter (Phase II) - Kivu_15m_20L... | ecosystem: Environmental > Aquatic > Freshwater > Lake ...
TGGCCGTGGCGCTGAACTGCGGCATGATCAAGACCGGAAGCGCCAGCCGCAGCGACAGGATCGCCAAGTACAACCAGCTGCTGCGCATCGAGGAGATGCTCGGCCCGTCAGCGGTGTACCCCGGGCGCAGCCTGCGCTACGTGGGCTGAGTCCGGCCTCACGCACGATTCTGCCTTCCCGCCGCGTTGCATGGATAAATCGATGCCATGCGCGCCGCACTCGCATTCTCGCTGGCCTTCGCGGCCATGCACGCCTGGGCCGTTGAATCGGAACTGAGCCGGGCGCTTCGGACCGGACAGGTGAGCCTCACCGTGAGCGGGCTCGGTGGCCATACCGGCGCATGCGTGCTCGTGGAAGCCGAGAACCACAGCGGCTTGCCCGCGCGCTACGTGATACCCAGCGGCTGGCGCTTCGGGAGCCAGGACAGCACACTGCAGGATCTCTTGGTGGTAGGGGAGCAAGTGCTGGCCCTGGCTCCCAATGGCCGGGGAACCGTGACGTGCAGCGCGTTCTGTTGTGAGGCGAGCATGGGCGGGCCGGGCAAGGGCAGCGCATTCAACCAAGGTGCCCTTGCCGACAGCGCGCTGGTGAAGCTGGCGCGGCATCTGGCGGCGGCCAACTACGATGAGGAGACCATGCAACAAGCCGTATGGGCGGTGAGCGATGGCAACACTATCAGCGGCATAGATGCCGGTGATGCTGCAGCCACCAACGCGTTGCGGCAATTCGTTTCAACGCTCACTGGCAGGCCCGTGCCTTGGTACACCACCGCATTCGCTCAAGCCGAGCCGGGCCGCGCCTTCAACCCCAACGCCACGCGCGTAACAGGCCGCGTGGAGTTCCAGCAGCAGCATGCCGGCGTGCTAAGCATCGTGGTGAAGGACCAGGATGGCCGCACGATCCATGTGCTCGATGAGGGCCGCGACCTGCGCCAGGGCAAGTACACCATCGACGTGGAAGTGACCGTGCGCAACTGGCCCACCGGACGCTACAGCATCTGCTTCGCGTCCGATGGCGTGCTGCTGAAGAAGCAGGAATTCGACCTGTGAGGCCTGGTCAATGCACCACGACCTTGCCCAGTGACTGAGCGCGCCCATCGTTCGAGATGAAACGTGCGTGATAACTGCCCCGCTTCACCTCGTTCACCTGCATGAGCACTTGTGTGCCGTTGATTGGCTCCCAATGCACCAGACGGCCGCTCGCATCGTGTATCTCGATCAGGCCTTGAACGGAGGTCTCGCTACGCACGGTGATCACATCGCTGGCCGGGTTCGGCTGGATGGTCCATGTGGAGAGCGGAGCTGCCGGATCCGCGATACCCACCGCGCTCTTGCGCCACGCGAAGCAGTACTCGCCCGCGCGCAGATCGTTGATGTCGATGCGGCCCTGCTTGTCGGTCACGCTGCCCAGCGTGTTGCGCACCTGGTTAGGATGCTGCACCCAAGGCCAGCCCGGGTCGGGGCGGTAGAGCATCACCAGGCTGTCCTCGCGGAAGGTCAGCGAGCCGAAGTCCTGCATCAGCCCGGAGTCCCAGCTCACCGAGGGCGCGGGCCTTCCGTCGTAGGTGAAGCGGGCGCTCAGGCTGGCGCCCTCGGGCATGTTGCCGGCAATGCGCCAGAATCGATCAGGCGACACCACGTACGCGAAGGCTTCGTCCACCTCGTCGTCAGCCGCAACCCAGTACTCCTCCACGCGCGCGGTGAAGGGCGTGGGCGTGCTGTTCACGGTGAAGCGCATATCGCTGTTGGTGTATTGGCGCACGGCAGGTCCGGTGAATTCCTCCTGATCGAAGGTGACGGCCTGGCTGATGCGCTCATCGTCGTTGATCACCACGGCGATGGGCGGGAAGGGAGGGAATCCCGTCACCTCGCACGTCGGTCCGCCCAGCAGTACTGGATCGGGTGCCGACCAAAGGCTACCGTCGGCGCTCATGAATGACAACGTGAAGGGCACGTTGTTGTATTCCAGCGACGGACCGCGCTGCTTCTGCTCGAAGGTGACCACGGTCGGGTACGTGCCGTTGGGCAGCTGCGCTTCCACCGTGTAGCCCTCCACCTCGAACGCGGCCCAGCCTGGCTGCATGATCCAATCCGTGAAGTAATCGGTGAGATTCAGCCCCGTGGCTTGATTGAGGTGGTCGCGCAGCATCTCCGTGTTCACGTGTTCGAAGGCATGCATCTCCAGGAAGCTGGTGAGGCCTGCGCGGAAGAGGCTGTCGCCCATGTAGCTGCGCAGGGTGTGAAGCACATCCGCGCCCTTGTTGTAGGTGTGCTGGCCATAGGTCCATTCCTGCGGCATCTCGCTCAGCGCCCACCAGCCCTCGTCCTCGATGTGCGCGCGCAGGAGCATGTTGCGGTGGTTGATGCGCACGGTGCTGCGGTACGCATCGGTGCCGTTCACCGCCTCAATGAACAAGTAGGCCAGGTATTCCGCGAATCCTTCGTTGATGTACATCTCCTCGGCGCGCTCGCAGGTCACCAGGTTGCCGAACCAGTGGTGCGCCAGTTCATGGGCCATCACATCCTGATAGCTCAGCGAGCCGTTGGCGATGCTCTGCGGATAATGGATGCTGGTGGCATGCTCCATGGCACCCTGCGGGGTGAGCACGTAACCCACGCGGTCCCAACGGTACGGCCCGAACCACTCCTCGAAATGGTTGAAGGCCTCATCCAGGTTGATGAAGGAGTTCTTCATGGCCGTAGTGTCCTGAGGGCGCGCCACAAGAGTCGCGGGCACCTGGGCCCCGGTCATGCTGGGCAGCGTGTCATGCACCACGGCGTAGTTGGCGGCGGCCACCGAGGCCAGGTAGGTTGGAATGGCCTCGTCGATGCTCCAATGCCGCTGTATGGTCGAGGGCGTAGGTTGCGATTCGCTGAGGAGAACGCCGTTGCACCAGCTCGTCCACGGCGCGGTGGTGGTGACGATGAACTCGAAAGTGCTCCGCTCTGTGAAATTATCGACGCATGGGAACCACGCACGGCCATAGCTGTGCGGCACGCTGGTGAAGGCCACGCCCAAGTTGTAGGAATAAGTGCCGGTGGTGTAGAAGCCGCCGAATCCACTAGGGTCCACCACCGGATCGCCTTGATAGAAGATGCTCAGGTCAATCTGGTCATTCGTGGCGTAGGCCTGTGGCAGCGTGATGGTCAGGTCCTCGCCGTTCTGGGTGAAGGCAAGCGGATCACCTGCCTGAGTCACGGAATCGACGGTGAGCGCCAGCAGCTGCAGTTCAAGCGTGCTCAGCGCGTCTTGCCGGGAAGCGGCTTGGATGTCGCAGCGAGCGCTGATCACATTGGCCTGCGTAAGGTCGAGGGTGATGCGCTGGTGCAGGATGTCCCATGGCCAGAGCGCCATTCCGCCGCCCTTCGCCTGGCCGTGTCCGTGCTCGGCATGCTTGGTCGATTGGCAATCGTGCTGCGCGATGGATGAAGAGACGATGAGGAAGGCGAGCATCAGCGGCACGCAGCGAACCAAGCGAGGGCTCAGCTTGTTAGGAGGGGAAGGCATTGGCCAAATGTAGCCCGGCCCAGCGCGGCTTTCGTCCTCCCGGCCGCATCTTGGGATTCCTACCTTTGAACATCCCCCACGCTCCGCATGAAGCCCAGCACCGAGCTGCACGACCTGATCAAGTCGCTGACCAAGTCGGAGAAGCGCTTCTTCAAATTGCACAGCGCCCTGCAGTCAGGGCCGAAGAACTACCTGAAGCTCTTCGAGGCCATCGACAAGCAGCCCGTCTACGATGAAGAGGAGGTGAAGGCGCTCTTCAAGCAGGAGACCTTCATCAAGCACCTGCCCTCGGAGAAGAACCATCTGTACAAGCTCATCCTCAAGGCGCTGCGTGCCTTCCATGCGGAGAGTTCGGTGAGCGGGTTACTCAAGCAGGAGATCAAGAACATCGAGATCCTCTACCAGAAGGCGCTGTACGACGAATGCAACAAGCTGCTGCACCGCGCCAAGCGAATCGCGCGTGAGAACGAGCGATTCTACTACTGGTTCGAGCTGCTCAGCTGGGAGAAGGCGCTGCTGGAAGAGGCCTACGAGAGCGGCGAGTTCACCAAGGACCTGGACGCGCTGATCGAGGAGGAGCGCGGCGTGATCGAGAAGCTGCGCAACCTGGCGGCCTACCACATCCTGTACAGCAAGATCAATTACGTGTTCCGCAGCGGGGGCTACGTGCGCACCGAGGAGGAGCACGCCATGGTGGCCGAGATCAGCGAGCACCCGCTTATCGTGGGCAAGAATACCGCCCTTTCGCGGCGCGCCGCCACCATCTGCTACTACACCCAGGGCTTCTGCCAGTGGGCCAGGCGTGATTGGCGCCTCAGCCTGGAGAAATTCCAGCGCGTGAAGCGGATCCTCGATGAGAACCCTTCCATCAAGGCCGACCTGCCCAAGCGCTACATCCGCACGTTGAGCTACATCATCAACGCCCAGACCGAGCTCATGGACCTGGATGCGGCGCGGGACAACATTGCCTTGATGCGCTCCTTGGAGGATGAGCCCGGCTTCGGCGGCATCAACATCCAGAGCCAGATCCAGGCAGTGGGCCTGCTGAGCGAGCTGCGCCTGCTGGATCGCGCGGGCGAGCATGCGCGCGCCGCCGAGATGACCCCGGCTGTTGCCGAGGCCATGGAGGCGCTGGGGCCTCGTCTGCACAAGGAGAGCGCCCTTGAGCTGCAGTGGATGCTGGCTTGCGTGCACTTCGGCGCCGGGCAGATGAACAAAGCGCTGCACTGGCTCAACAAGGTGCTCAACGACAACGAGCAGGCGCTACGGCAGGACATCTTCACCTATGCACGCCTCTTCAACCTGGTGGTGCATTACGAGCTTGCCAACTTCGATTTGCTCACCTACATCTTGCGCAGCACGCAGCGCTTCCTGGGCAAGCAGCAGCAAGTGCTGCAGGTGGAGAAGCTGTTGATCGAGAGCATCAAGAAACTCGCACGCGCCAACGAAGGCGCGCAGAAGCACGAGCTATTCTCCGCGCTGCATGCGCGGCTCATCGAGTTGCTCAAGGATCCTGCGGAGCAGCTCGTGCTCAAGTACTTCGATGTGCTCTCCTGGGCAGAGGCGCATGCCACGGGCCGCTCCTTCAGCGAAGTGGTGCGGCAGCGCGTGCGGCAGCCGGCTTAGCGGCGGTCGGAGACCAGCGGCATCACCTTGGTCACTTTGAACTCCGTGCGTCGGTTGGCTTGGTGCTCGTCCTCCGAGCATTCCACGTCGTCGCTGCAGTGGTTCACGAGCTTGCTCTCGCCATAACCGCGCGCGGTGATGCGCCCGGCAGGAACGCCCTTGCGGATCAGGTAATCCACGGCGCTGCGCGCGCGCATGTCGCTGAGCAGCAGATTGTAGGTGTCGCTCGCGCGGCTGTCGGTGTGCGACCCCAGCTCGAAGCTCAGGCCAGGGTTGTCGATGAAGAGCTGCGCCACCTTGTCCAGCTCAAGCGCTGCATCCGGGCGGATCTCCCACTTGTCATAGTCGTAGTAGATGTTCTCGATCACGATGGGCCGGTCAACCACGACGCGCTTCAAGCCGAATTCCTCGCTGTAGTCCTTGCTGATGCGTTGCCCGCGTGTGTCCACGCTGCGCCGCTCGGTGAACGCGCCATCCTTGCTGGCCAGCACCTCGTACAGCTTGTCCACGGTGAGGGGGAAGCTCACCTGTCCGTCGTCGTTGGTGAGCAGCGTGATCGGATCGGCCTGCAGCGGCTCGAGCAGTATCACTTCGGCGCCCGCCATCGGCGACCCATCCTCATCGTCGAGCACGGAGATGCTCAGCGTCAAGGTGGGGTCGTTCTCCGTGAAGCGGTAGATGCCGTCCTGGCCTGCGCGATTGCTGCTCAAGTAGCCCTTGCGGCCGTCCATCATCGTCAGCCCGAAATCATCGAAGCGCGTGTTGATCGGGTAGCCGAGGTTCTGCGGCGCGCTCCATTCGCCGTCGGCCTTCACGGTGCGGAACACGTCAAGCCCGCCCAGGCCGCGGAGGCCGTTGCTGGCGAAGTAGAGCGTGTCGCCGCGAAGGGTCGGGAACATCTCGTTGGCGGCGGTGTTCACGGTGGGCCCCAGGTTGCGGGGGTATCCCCAGCCATCGGTGGTGCGCTCGCACGCGTACAGGTCGGTGCCGCCGAAGCCGCCGGGCTTGTCGCTGATGTAGTACAGCGTGCCGCCGTCGGCACTCAGGGCAGCGTGGCCCGCGCTGAAATCATCGCCATTGTGAGCGAACGAGCTTACCTGGCCCCAGCGCCCATCGGCCTGGCGCTCGGCGCGGAAGAGCATCAGGTGGCTGGTTCCGCCCTCGTCCTTGATGAGGCGGAAGCGGAAGTAGTCGCTCCGCGTGAAGTACATGGTGCGGCCATCGGCGCTGATCACAGCGGGCCCTTCATGGAAGCGGCCGTTCACTTCGCCCGCCAGCGGCTTTGCGGCCATGATGCCGTCCCGCGAGTCCACGGTGCAGAGGTCGAGGAAGGGCGCGCTGTTCCACGGGTTGGGCCTGCCCGGCGCCTGGTCGCGTTCGGCGGCGAAGAGCAGTTGGCCGCCCATCGGCACGGCGCAGAACGCGCTGCGCACGCCATCGATGTGCAGGGGCGTGATGGTGAATAGCGTGGTGTCGGCGAAGAAGGCCTCGCGGTCGGCTATGGCCATGCCCAGTTCGCGCAGCAACGCGTCGTCAGGCCGCTCGGCCATCTCAGCTTCGAAGAGCTGCGCGGCTTCGCCTACGCGGCCCAGGCTCATGAGCGCGCGTCCGTAGCTCAAGGCCTCAGCGCCTTGCAGCGGAGCCATGCGGTGGGCGACGGAGAACCAATTGGCGGCCTTCGCCGGATCGTTCAGTTGCCGGTAGGAATCGGCGGCGCCCAGCGCGGCATCGCGGTCTTGCCTCACGGCAAGCGCTTTCTCATAGTAGCGCACGGCATCAGCGTAGGCCATGCGGTCATGGGCCTTGTCGGCCATGGAAAGGCGGTGCTGCGTGCATCCGAAGAGGCATGCAGGTCCAAGGAGGAGAAGGAGCTTGTTCGCGCGCATGGAATCAGAAGTATCGCGGGGTCTTGATCCGCACCAGGTCCTTGCCGAAGTCGATGCCGAGCATCACTTCGTGGCTGCCATTGGTGTATGTGCGCAGCTTCGAGGTGGTCATGTCGTAGGCGTAGCCGATTCGCAGCTGCGGGTTGATCTGGTACTCGGCCATGATCACCAGCGCGTCACCCGTGCGGTAACCCAGGCCCAGCCAGATGCGCTCGCGGTAGAGCACGTTGCAGTTGATGTCGGCTTCCAGGGGCGCGCCAGCCGTGAACTTCACCAGCGCACTGGGCTTCACGTCGAAGCTCTCGCCCGCACGGATCACTTTGCCGCCATGCACATAGAAGTGCTGCGTGAAGTAGTGCTGCAAGGCTTGCGGGGCGTCAAGCGTGATGCGGCCGTCCGCTGCGTAGATCGTGGGAACGCTGAGGCCGAGGTAGCCTGAAGCACTGTACCAGTATAGGCCGAAGCCGAACTTGCCCACCGGCTCGTTCACGATGTCCTGCTGGTAGAGGGGGTCGGCAGCGTCCCAGTAGCGCAGCTCGCTCAAGCGAGCGCTGTAGATCGAGAGCCCGGCCCGAAGGCCCAGCGCGAGCTTGCTACGCTTGCCAACGCGCAGGTGATAGGCGTAGTGGCCGCTGATGTCCAGGTCGCGGCTGATGCCGATCTGGTCATGCACCAGGGAGAATCCGAGGCCCATCTTGTTGTTCATCACCGGCCCGTCTATCGCGAGCAGGCTGGTGCGCGGAGCGCCTTCCACCTGCATCCATTGGCTGCGGTGCAGGAGGCTGCTGCTGGTGTAGCCGTGGCTTCCCGCGTAGGCCGGATTGAGGAAAAGCCCGTTGAACATGTACTGGCTCACCATCACTTCCTGCTGCGCGTTCGCGGCGGCAGCTGAGAGGAGCGCGGCGAGGGCCAGGATGAGGCGCGTGTTCTTCATGGCGTGCTTGGATTATCGGCGCAGGTCGACGTAGCCCTGCAGGGTGCGCTGGCCATCGTTTATGCTGAGGATGATGAAGTAGGTTCCGTTGGGCAGCGGCTCGCCGCTCGCATTGTCGCCCGCCCAGTCGTTTTTGTAGTTGAGTTGTTCGAATACCACGTTGCCCCAGCGGTTCAGCACCGTGATGAGGTTGCCGGGGTACGCGTCCAGGCCCTCGATGAAGAACACATCGTTGTATCCATCACCGTTCGGCGTGAAGCCAGTGGGCATCACCAGGTCATTGGGCTCCTCCAGGGTGATGCTGCGCGTAAAGGTGCAGCCATTGGCGTCGGTGATCGTAACGGTGTACGTGCCAGCGGGCAAGCCGCTCTGGCTGCTGGCGGTGGAGCCATTCGACCATTGGTAGCTGTAGGGCGGTGCGCCGCCAAGGACCACGATGCCCACGCTGCCATCCGTGCCGCCATGGGTGCTCACCTCGTAGCCGCCGCTGTAGCTGCTCGTGCTCACGTTGAGGTCCATCTCGGCATTCTCCTGCACGGTCCACTGCCCGCTCCAGGTGCAGCCGTTGCTGTCCGTGACGGTGATGGCGTACGCGCCGCCATCAACTCCGTTCAGGTCCTGCGCACTGCTGCCATTGCTCCAGGCGTAGCTGAATGGAGCCGTGCCCGCGGTCATCTCCAGATCGATGGCGCCCGTGCCCGTACCATGGCAGAGCACGTCGGTCGTGGTGGCCTGCCCCAACGCGGCTGGCGTGGCGTTCACCACCACGGTGGCGGCGGCCGTGCAGCCGTTCGCGTCCGTCACGTTCACGCTGTACGAGCCACCACCAAGGCCGGTCAGGTCCTGTGCGCTGCTGCCGTTGCTCCATGCATAGGTGAACGGTGCGGTACCGCCGTTCACGCTCAGGTCCACCGCGCCATTCGATGCGCCGCAGCTGGCGGTGAGCGGCGCCGTGCTCGCTGCAAGCGGCAGGGGAGCCGTGATCGTCGCGCACTGCTGCGCGCTGCATCCGTTCGCATCGGTGATGCCCAGGCAGTACGTGCCTGCGCCCAGGCCGGTGATCGCGGCATCGGTGCTGCTGAATCCGCCCGGGCCGGCCCACAGCAGCTGGTAGCCGCCCGCACCGCCGTTCACGGTGGCGGTGATGCTGCCATCGTTGGCGCCAGCGCACGACACGCCGCTTCCGTTGAAATCAGCGGGCTGCAGCGTGGCGATGATCGGCTGCGGTGCGGTGAGCACATGGTCCAGGACCACGGTGCATCCGTTCATGTCGGTGACGGTCACGGTGTAGGTGCCTGCCGCGAGACCGCTGAGGTCTTCATCGTTTGATGCGAATCCGTTCGGCCCGCTCCAGCTTATGCCGTAGCCGCCGTTGCCACCGCCGTAACTCAGGTCGATGCTGCCATCCGCTGCGCCAGTGCAGCTCACGCTGAAGCCGTTCTGCTCGCTGATCACCGCGCTCGCGTAGAGCACCGTGTCCGGCTGCGTGAGCGTGACCATGGTGGAGAAGGTGCACTGGTTGGCGTCGGTCACCACCAGCTCGTAAGCGTAGCCTCCGGCTGGCAGGTTGAAGATGTCCTCACTGCTGAAGCTCAGGCTGTCGGGCCCGCGCCAATCGAAGGTGTACGGACCGCTGCCGCCGGTGATCGTGGCATCGATCCATCCATCGCTCGCGCCGAAGCAGCTCACGTTCGTTCCGCTCGGGTACACGCTCACGCTGAGCGCCGCATCCACGGATGAGGAAGGCTCGGTGAGCGTCACAAGCGTGTCCATTGGACAGCCGTTCGCGTCGGTGAGGGTGATCTGGTAATCGCCCGCCACAAGCTGGTTGTTGACCAGCGCTGCAGAACTGTAACCGCCCGGTCCGCTGATGAGCACCGTGAATGGCGTGGTTCCGCCAGTGGGCGTGAGCTCGATCACGCCGCTGCTGTCGCCCTGGCATGGTAGGTTGAAGAGGCCATAGAAGGAGACGTATGTGCCGGTGATGATGGGTGCCGGGCCGGTGAGGTCGACGTTGAAGGTGCCCGCGCAACCGAGGTCGTCCGTTACGAGCACGCTGTAGCTGCCGCTGGCCAGCGCGCTGGGGTCTTCATCGTTGCTGCTGTAGCCATTGGGGCCGCTCCATGTGAGAACGTAAGGCGCGGCACCGCCGGCGAGGCTGAGGTCGATGCTGCCTTGGGCGTCATCCGGGCATGTGTTCGCCGTGGTGATGAAGCTCGCGGCGATGGGCTCGGGCGCGTCAAGCACCACGGTATCCTGGCTGGCGCAGCCATTCGCGTCTGTCACGTTCAACAAGTACTCGCCTGCGCCGAGGCCGCTGACCGACGGTTGCGTACTCGCGAACCCGCCGGGACCGGTCCACTCGATGAAGTATGGCGAGGCGCCGCCGTTGATGGCCGCCGAAGCGCTTCCATCGTTGCCGTTGCAGCTCACCTGGAATCCGCCAAGGTCCGCGACATCGATGACGACAGCCAGGGTGTCCGGCGCGGTGAGCACGATGGAAGCGGAGCCAGTGCAGCCGTTGAGGTCGGTGGCAATCACCGTGTAAGCGCCTGCGGCGAGGCTGGCGATGCTAGTGTCGCTGTTCGTGTAGCCATCAGGTCCGCTCCAGGAATAGGCATAGCCCGGTGTTCCGCCCGAAGCGCTTGCCTGCGCGGCGCCTGCGCTCTGACCCGCGCAGGGAATGGTGTAGCCCCCGCTGTATACAGTGCTGTTGATCGTGACCGCGACGAGCTGCGGCTCGTTGAGCGTGACGCTCGCGTTGGCATCGCAGCCATGCGCATCGGTGATGGCGAGCTGGTAGATGCCAGCCATGAGGCTGTCGGGTGCGGCATCGGCCGAGATGTATCCGCCCGGACCGCTCCAAGCGTACGTGAAGGGCGCTTCGCCTCCGTTGATGTTCGCGGTGATCGAGCCATCTGCCGCTCCGTTGCAGCTGATGTTGCTGCCGCCCGGTTGCAGCGCCGCAATCAGGTCGATGGCAATCGCTTGCGGCTCGGACAAGGTGTACGAAGCCATGGCCGTGCAGCCATGCGCATCGGTGACCGTCGCGGTGTAGGTGCCCGCTCCGATTCCGTTGAGGTCCTCGTCGCTGCTGCCTGAGCTCCATGCAATGCTGTACGCCGCCACGCCGCCCGATACGCTCAGGTCTATGGCGCCATCCATCGCGTCTGCGCAGCTCACGTTGCTGTTGTTGATCGCGCTCAGTTGCGCGCTCAAGGTCAGCGGGGCCGGCGCGGTGATCACGTCGAAGGCGGTGGCCACGCAGCCATTCGCGTCCGTCACCGTGGCCTGGTAGCCTCCGGGACTCAAGGCGCTGAGATCCTCCGAGGCGGCGGCGAAGCCCATGCCGTCTGTCCATGCTACGCTGTAGGGCAGCACGCCGCCTGCGATGCTCAGGTCAATGGATCCGTCGGCGGTGCCCGCGCACGAGGTGTTGGTGCCGTCGGGCCAAGCCATGGCCTGCGCGGTGGCGCTCAAGGCAGCGGGCTCGGTGAGCGCGCTCGTAGCATTCGCCGTGCAGCCGTTCGCATCGGTGATGACCACGCTATACGCGCCTGCCACCAGTCCGGAGATGCTCGTGTCGTTGCTCGTGTATCCGTTGGGGCCGCTCCATGCCGTGCTGAATGGCGCAGCGCCACCCGTTATCTGCAGGTTGATCGCGCCATCGGTTGAGCCGTTGCAGCTCACACCGTACCCGTTCAGCGATGTGTCGAGCGCCGACCCGTTAAGCGGATCAGGCGCGGAGAGCGTGGCCTGCTCATACAGGCTGCAGCCGTTGCCATCGGTGATGAGCACGGTATAGATGCCCGCGGCCAGCGCGCCCAGGTCCTCTGCATTGCTGCTAAAGCCATCGGGGCCACTCCAATCGAAGGTGTAGTTGCCATCGCCGCCCAGCACGCTCAGGCTGATGCTGCCATCGGCCTCGCCGGCGCAGGTGATGCCGTAGCCATTGTTGCTGCTGGTGATGATGTTGGCCTGCAGCCCGCCTGGCTGCGATACGAGGTAGCTGTTGACGTACTGGCAGCCGTTCGCATCGATCACGATCACGGTGTAGCTGCCTGCGTTCAATCCGGTGATGTCCAATGTGGTGGCGCTGAATCCGCCTGAGCCGCTCCACAGGGCGGAGTAGGGCGCTATGCCGCCGGCAATGCTCAGGTCGATGGAGCCGGTCTGCGAGCCCAGGCATTGCGCTGGGGTGATGCTGGGCGTGACAGTAAGCGCAGCAGGCTCGGTGAGCACGAAGCTCGTGTCGATCTCGCAGCCCAGTGCGTCGAAGGCGTTCAGGTAATACGTGTCGGGGTCCAGGCCGCTCAGGTCCTCGGCGCCGGTGCTGGTGCCCCA
>Ga0169931_10011709_pt1 | contig 12297 bp, 6 predicted proteins | sample Kivu_15m_20L_FD_129675 | JGI IMG/M metagenome (GOLD analysis project Ga0169931, IMG submission 129675) | Freshwater microbial communities from Lake Kivu, Western Province, Rwanda to study Microbial Dark Matter (Phase II) - Kivu_15m_20L... | ecosystem: Environmental > Aquatic > Freshwater > Lake ...
AATTCAACGTTGTCGTTTACACCGAAACCAGAGATATTACACCACTGTTTAACCTGTGCAAATGTGGTAAGAGGAGTAAACTTCTTAACCGCTTGTCTGTTTTGTAGGTTAACACCTAACGCCTTGGAACTGAATGGGTTTGGTAGTGAGTTGTTGACAAAGTTTTCATCAAGATTGCCAGTGTATCCATCAACTTTTTCTGGTACAGTGTAAAGAGTTGCAGATTCTAGGTCAATATCTTCTGAAATTGACTCAACCGAAGGGATGAATGGTTCTTCTTTTGCCCATCTATCTGCAAACGATACAGTAGTTGTACAACCAGAGAAGAATACGTTCTTCGAAGGTACACCTGGAGTATTGTTGTTATAGTTAATAGTATATGTGTGTCCTGCATCATTACCAGATGCGTTAGAAACCTTTCTGATGAGAACAAGTTCGCCAGTAGTAGTTCCCTTGTAGTAAACATATGTAGAATATCTGTATGTTCCACCTGTTGGGAATTCACGTAGAGTTACTGCACCACGATCTGGCCATTCAGTGAAGTCTGAAGTGTTGATGAAGATACTTTTTGGGGAACTTGGAATTGGAGCACCAACAGTATTAACAACTACGTTTTGAGTTAGATTAGATCTAAGATACTTAATATCCTTTTCACTAGCACTTTGACCATCATCAATTGGGTTTGACCAGTGTTTGATAACAGAAGTATAACCAGCAGTTCCTAGGATATTTTCAAGATAACCCTGTCTCGAAGTATAGTTCTGATTAGAATTTAGAGTTACAATGTTAGTGGTGTAATCAATACCAGTGTAGTTAAGAGCAACAGAAATGATTGGGTTTAGATATGTTCTAATTGAACCAGCAAGTTTGAAATCATTGATATCAACATACTGAAGTTTCATGTTAACATCAACGATACCATATGAAGGAATACCAGAAGATTCCTTGAGTTTGATGGTTGTCGAAGTTGTGGTTAGAGCAACAGAACCAGCATCAATATTATCAATTAGAGTTCTGTTTAGTGGTTGAACATATACTCTGTTGTTATCTAGAGTAACGTTAGATGCAGAGATAAGTTGTCTCTTAATTCTCCAAGCATCAAGGAACTTAGGTGAAACATAAAGTCTATCATTGGTGTCAGTTGAGATAAAACCAGTCTTTTCTGGTCTTGCACCTTTAACGAAACCGTATGCTTCCTGATTTGCTTCTGGGAACTTCTCACCATTTGCAATTCTTGTGTTAGCAATATAGAGTCTCTCATTAATAATGAGGTTTTGAATAGTTGCACGGTCGGTAACACTAAGTTTTGCGGTGTTGAAGAAGTTGGATAGTGCCTTGAGCGCAGACTGACCAGCACTGTTCTTCGAAGTAGTTGCAGTTACGTTAACAACAGCGTTAGAGATTCTGTTTTCAATGTTTTCAATATCAACGTAATTAGATTCGGAAGACTTACGAACTTTAGGTACGTTTAGAGTTACGGTTGATGTACCACCTGCTTGTACAACGGTGGAACCGATGTAGAAGTCACCATTTGAGTTAGTACCAGATGATGCAACAAAACCACCAGCGTTCTCATAACCTTGTGCAATGAACTGTTCGTATGGCTTGAGTACTCTAGTCTGTAGATTTGGGAAACCAGTTGAGTAGTTACCAGAACCTAGACCGATATATTCCCAAGTATGTGAAGATGCACGGAGAATAGATGGTCTGTAAAGAGGAATAGTTGGAGCAGCAAGTGTAATCTGAGTTGCATCAGATGAAGTTGGAACAGTATAAGTTGTGTTCTTTGCAACAACTGCAATTCTTCTTACGTCTGATTCTCCATCAATACCATAGAGGTTTTGTGAAGTTGTTGAAGAAATTGTAGTCTGTAGACCGTTGATACCGAATCTGAATGAACCAGAACCGTAGATGTTAACATCGCCAGTTGTATAATCTGGTGCAGATGATCTGTCATCCCATGATACAACTGGAGCAACATCAACTCTGGATCCAGAAGCAGCAGTAGCGCCCGCATATCTAAGGTCAAGTGCTTGTACGAGTCTGTGTACAGTTTCTGCAGTTACCGAAGTTAGTGATGGAAGATCTTTGAAAGGTGTTGCAGCGTTACCAGAATAATAATATGTTGAGTTTGGAACTGATAGATCCTTAACTCTCTTACCACCACCAATTGCTTCAACTAGAACACGAGAATCTGTTTGTGGTGGGTTCCAAATTCTTCTGATGTCATAAACTGGACCTTCTTCGTTAATTGAAGGATAGAGATAGTTAATGTTAGATGCAACTCTTGTATCCTTATCATAGTTATTGAGTTCTTCAATAACGTTGGTGGTGAAAGATGTACCTGCAGTGATACCTAGAGGTCTTCTTGTAATTGTTTCTGGATTGTTGCTATTTCCATCAACGAATAGGTTAACATCAGCACGAACTAGTGTTAGATAATACTTACCATCTCTGATGTTCTTTTCCCATGAAGTAATTTCTTCAACGTCATATACCATGAATCGATAATCGGTATATGGTAGACCATCAGCACCATTTTCTGGACGTGTGCCCTTAATAATAAATCTCTTTTCTGGTGGTTTTGGAATTATAGTTGATGACTTAGGAATCGTATACTCAACTCTCCAGAGTAGGTCTGCAGGTTGTGAAGCACGACCATCAAGGAACTTGGAAGTAGTTAGAGTTGATGGGAAACCATCAAAATACTTAAGAACAGTAATATTGCTGGTTCCAGTTACGATCTGAATCGAACCATCTGGATTTGTCCTTTCTGTAGTGGTGAAGACTGCTTCTGAAGTGGTTGCAAAAATAAATCCAGACAAGAATGCATCAGTCGCTGCATCATCAGCATTTACTTTTACATAAACCTTGTTAACACTAGAATCCCAGAAGTAACCTTGTCTTTGTGCGTTACCACCAGTTGTTTCTGCAGAAGTTGTACCACTTAGAGAAAGTGTAGCAGTAAAGACATTTACACCACCAGATTCGTTTTCAACTGTTGTTTGAATCTTTGCTTGTGCTGCAGGAACAACACCAGTAGTGCTGTAGTAGTCTCTGAATAGGTTGTAGTTACCGTTACTACCAAAAGTTAGGAATCTCTTAGTAACAGTACTATTAGTTGTGTAGTTAAAAGAATCTACGATCAATTCTGGAATGTCATTCTCAGAGTTTAGACCACCAATATCAAGGTAGATTCTGAACTGGTTGATATTAGAAATGAATGTTGATACACTTGCCTCATTATATGTCTTATCACCTTGTCCGTTCTTCTGCCAAGTAGTTGAGTAATCAATTGCAAAGAATTCTGCAGTACTTGGAGTTGAAGAAATACCTCTTGGTGGGATAAGAGCAGTGATCTTACCTTGTGCTGCAGGAGCAAACGAAACAAATTGTGAACCCTTTGCACGTAGAGAGATTTGACCGAAGTTAGAGTTGGAGTTGGTGATCGACATATCACCACCAGTCTCAGATAGGAACTGGTCTGCATAACCAACTGCGAAAACCGAAACTACCTGAATGAATGCACCATCAGTTGCTTTGATGTGGAAGTGTCTCCACTCTGGACGATACTCAGCATCTGGATCTGCATAAATTGGTGGATTGGTGAGACCAGCTGGATCATTATAGTTTGTATTATTAACATCACCTTCTGCATCTTTTGGTTGGAAGAATGCATTTGGATCTCTTTGTAGGGAGATACCAGTGAACTGTGCAACAACCATCGACTTGAAGCTGTTCTCAGCAACCTTATTACCATCGGTGTGCATACCGCAAAGACCGAAGACAGAACGAAGTGAACAGTTGAAGATGTATGGTGAGCAAGAATTAACAGTATCGATCGTGGTGTTTCTACTTCTATCACCAACGATTTCGTATTCTTCTCTTCTTGCTTTTCTAGCGTTACCACCATCAAGTGTGGTATCCCACTGGTCAATCTTCTTGTAATATGACTCTAGTTCACCATCAGAGGTTCTCTGATCAGCATAGGTGAATGAAACAACTCTATGGTGGGAGTAGTTTGGATTTGCAGCAGTAGTGAATGTTGGAACACCGTTGCTATATGAAACGGAGTCAAAAGGAGCAGTCTTAGCATCCTTGAACGTCATCTGCCAGAAGTAACAACCACCAGTTACCTTGAAGATTGCAGTTCTCTCAAATACACCTGGAGTCTTGTTGACAAGAGTTGTGTATGTATCTGGGTTAGTGATGATTGTAGTAACAATCGATGTTAGGGTTGTAAGTGCAGTATCAATGTCCGCACAATTTCCACTACCTTGCGTATAATCAGTACCAGCAGTATAAGTTGGTTTTGCGATTGCACTACCATTAATTGATGTATATGCATACGAACCGATGAATGCATGAGCTGCCTTGATTGCAACATCTCTTGCATAGTTAAATGCAACAATAGTTGCTGCTCTCTCAGTTGGACTGTTTAGAAAAACATTAGTGGTTCCATTTGTATAGAATTCACCGACGATGAATGAGTTTGCGTTACCACCTTGTCTTAGGTCAGTAATCAAACCATCAATAAAGTATCCAAGGTCTCTCTTGCATTTATCATTAACATAAGTTAATGAAGGATACTGACTTTGAGTATAAAGGAATGCTTGCTCCTGGATATAACCACGAGCTTTCTCAATCATGTTTGCTGCGTCATATGCGATATGACTGATTGAGAGGTTGTCACTGGTATCTGAACCTAATGCACTGGATGGATTTGGTACGTACTTAGGACGAATAACGGTCTTTCTAAGATCGTAACCAACAATCGAAGTACCTCTAGGAACGATAACACCACCGTTCTTAGGGTTGAACTTGTATAGTTCAGTTGCAAAGTTGCTGAAAGTTAGGTTGTTTAGTCCAATAACACCTGGTCTGTTATCAATCTCGTAGTCACCAGGCATAACCATAATGGTATATGCTTCAAACTTATCGTTCTCATAATCTACGCCTGGAGTTGAACTGCCGGTATCTGCTACATAACTTCTTCTTGCGGCTTCAAGAAGTGCTCTTTCAATTGTTTTAAATGGTCTGCTTACGTTACCACCATCGTTGTCAATTGCGTCAGTTGCGTTGAGATCTGACTGGTTGACATATAACATAATGTTACGTGCATTCACAAAGTCTGGGTTAGTACCACCCAGAATCGTGCCAGTTGTGTCAGCCTGGTCACGGAATGATTTTACTTTACCATCTGATGTGATTGTAAGTCTTTTAACACCAGCAGTAGCAAAAGAAATTTCATCAGGGCCGGACTGGTACATACCAGTGTTTTCGTCCCCGTTGAAGGAAATTGCAGGATTAGTTGGTGTATTATTACTATCTAACTTAATAACAATTCCTGGAGCAATACCGCCAGAAGTAACTCTAGTAAGAGCCATATTTTATCTCCGAGATGTTTGGAACATACCTGGATTTATTTATAGATTTTTTCCCTCCAAAAACCTTGTATTTATCAGTTTTTTATCCGTCTATTTTTAGAGAAAATACGGAACTAGTCTTGAGGTAAATCTTCAGGATTTTCCAGTTCTAATTCAAACATTAATGGGTGTGCTTGCTCATCAATTAGATAAAAAGATGACTTGTATAGATCCTCTGGTTCAAATGTTCGTTGTTTATCTGCTGCTTCTAGATATGCAATATCATATATTACTTCTTCGTCTAAATCATCAAATGTAAAAGGTACATCATTAATAAAGTACATCTTCACTATCTGAGAACCATTGTTATACCAACAATAAGCCTGAGTGATTTTGTACTTCATGGAATTCCTATACAGATGTACTATTTAATACTCTTATTTTTACCTCTATAGGTATTAGTCTGTGCATGACAATTGGGACACAAGATACGAAGATTTTCTAAACGATTATCATATTTGTTTCCATTAATGTGATCAAGTTCAATTGGTGCTGGTTTTCCATTCCATTCAGTTATACCGCAACACTCGCACTTGTGTTCTTTAAGACCTTCTGACAATAAACGATTTTTAAGTTTATATGATTGATACGAAAACTCTCTATCATTAACTAATAAGGATTCTATCGGTTTTTTTATTCTATTATTAGTTTTTCCTCTCATATGACCTTGGCCAGTCATATGAGAAGTATCCAATCCCATATTTTTTATTGTTTGTTTCAAAATACCATAGTTTCCTCCTGCTTCTTTCAAACCAAGTTTGAATAAAACTTGTCTGTAACTTTCAGAAGTTTTTACAGCATAAATTAATTGTTCGTCAGTATATTTTCTTTTTCTTCCCATATAGGTAAAGGTAAGTTAATTATATTTATATACCTTTACCGTAAAATGTCACCTGCGGGACTTGAACCCGCACGGGCGATGCCCGACGCATTTTAAGTGCGTTTCGTCTACCACTTCCGACAAGGTGACAAAAAACCCAAAAAGGCCACAGACCGATTTTTGGCCGGGATTTTTTTTCGGGGATTTTGGTAAACATGGCCCAATTTTCGCCTGAGAAAATTGGATTTAAATTATACTACGGGTTCCGCAAGAAATCAATAGACGTACTCAATCATTTCCTCAGTCAAGTCTTCATGTGTATTAATAAAGTCACACATTCTAACAAACTCATCTGCAGTATTGTTTTCTACCGAGAGCACTTCACCATTATTGCTGTACATTGTAACCACCCTGGTCAATACATTCACTTCAACTTTGTCCAACTTTGATTTAGGATTAACAGACATGATAAGGAACCCGTATACCTGTCTATCATACCACAGAATCAGTTGCTTGTCAAGTCAGTTGATTGAGACGACAGGAGCTGTAATCTTGAGAACAGCAGCAGATGTGTTAAACAATAATCCTTCTGCTTGATCGTTTAATAATCCAGTAGTACTCTTGAATGCGACACCAGTAATAGAATCAAATGATGCAGCTGCTTTTGTAAATGCTGTAACACCGATAGTAGATTCTTGGTCAACACTGAGTTTGTTTTCTGTCCATGTTCCCATACCAATTTGGTTGTGACTTCCACCCCACCATTCAGTTTCTACTCCCGTTTGGAAGATACTTGATAATCCTAAACCTTGTTCAAAGTTAGTTCCGACTCTACCATATAAATTGTTTCCACCAATTAATTTCAAGTTGTTAAGACCAACGAAGTTATTTCTAAACAAGCACATAACATTATGAGAACCTAAACAAGTATGATTCTGTTCAGTAGACCATGTTGTTAGAATCGGAGCAAACGTTTCCATCTGACCTGATACAGAAATACCTAGTTTAGATGCAACTAGTGCAAGACCATTGTTTGCTTCTAATTTTGAGTCATTCTTGAAGTATGTGTTATGTTCTCCCGCATATGTAATCTTACTTTCTCTATTGACAGCAAGATTATACATTCCAAGAACCTCAACATGCATATCTTTACCAACTTTTAAGTGGTAGTTTCCATCAACAACTAACTTGTAGTTGCCATGGATAATAACTTCTTCATCTTTGACAGTAACTTCTGTCTTTGTTGATGAGTTAGTAATTCTTACATCACCATTATCGTAAATATGAATACCAGATTTACTAGGTCCATGTTCAACAACTAATCTAGAATTATATGGAGTGTCATCCAACATAACCATTGTACCATTCTCAGAGAATGTACCTATAATCTTTGAATACTCTGGATTATATCTGCCAGGCAATCCTTTGATTTCAATATCAAAGAGAGATGCTCCACCGCTACCGCAAGAACCTAGATTGGCAATATCACACATAGAAAATGTGATACTAAATGGATCTCTTGTGTCTCTATTACAACCAATGTTCAATAATCCAAAGATAAAGTCAAGGATACTTACAACATTTAAACTTGCTAAATTTGAAAGATTTGAAATATCACCAATTGAAGAGAAAGAACTAATAATATCATTGACAAGTTCAAAAATTTGATTACCAAGTTCTACTAGACTAAAGATGGTATTGAATACTGCATCGACAACACACTTAATCTCTCCTAAAAGACCTATTGCACCATCAATAAACTCCATGATTGCTGATTCAATACCAGACATCAATGCATCCATTAATGATTGATCAAGAATACATGCAATCTCTTTTAACAAGAACAAGATTACATCGGTCAGTAACTTACCAAAGAATGGAGTTGCACTAATCGCAGCGGTTGCAATCGCATTCAAGATTTTAGTGATCTGACCCATTAAGAAAGACTTGATTTGATTTACCAACCACCAGAGAGCATCTTCAATAAACTCTAATGTGTTATCAATTGTCTTTTTCAGATCTACAATATTCTGAGTGAATGTTCCAGTAAGATCTCCTTTCTTTTTCGAGTCCTTTGTACCTTGATACTCACCTTTTGCGATGAGTTTTACCTTTGTCCCCTTCTTGTGTTTCTTTGCCTTTGTTCCGCCAAATCCTCTCTTAGCAAGAACAAATGCGATCTTACTTTTATTGTTGTACCCAATTCTTTCTCCATCAATTTCAAGTATACCAATTGTGGGAAACTTTGATGTATCCTTTACTGGAATCGTTTGAACTTCAGAATCAATATCTGTGGTAAGTTCTGTGTCTTCATTATCAATTGACTGAATATATCTAACTGTCTTTGCAAGGTTATTAATGGCATAACTGATGTTTGACATCAAAGTTTTGTCACCGCCATTCTTACCATCTGCGATCGGTGCATCCTTTACTACACCAGATGGATTTGCATCAGATTCTGGCGATGAAGCAGCTGCAGCAGACATCGGTGCATTCGTTACAATTGCTGCTTCACTAGCACCTCGATCAGTTACATCAGAATTTACTTTAGTAACAGTATTCTCAAAAGCGCTTGGATAGTCCCATCTATTTTGAGACTCTGGATCAATGATCTCTTCAATTTTGCCAAGCAGAGATCCAATTACTACTGGTTGTTGGCAATCTGGATAATCTAGAAAAAATCCTACAACAAAACTTCCTGGTTTCAGTTGGTTTGGAGCACTACCAACACCATTTGCACTCGCAGAGTCAGTAGGGGCCATCACAAGAGCCCAAGGTAAATCTTCTGGTTGTTCTTTTGGTCTATGATACCCCAGAATATTTACTTTTACTCTGCCTAGTTTTGCGTCTTTATCATCAGAATTCAGTACGGTTCCCAACCACCATCTGAAATCATCATTGCCAATAAAACTGGTAGTTGGTAATGTAGGATTAGTTGAAGCCATAATTAACTTTCATAAATTCTGCACTCTAGTGCTTCTGGATTTTCATCACAATATAATTCGAATGGAGATGGATCATGATCGTCTTCTGGATGACGGTCACGATATCTCTCTAGTGATTCTAATTCTACTTCTGCATGTCTTCTTGCTTGTGGAGAAGATAATGCATCATCTAAAATATTCCTATCTTTTTTGATATGATCGTCTATTGTTGACATGTGTAACTCCTTAGTTTTTGCCCTCTAGCATGATTTGTCCGCCAGTTTCCTTTGAATCTGACACAGGTTTGCCACCAAAGGAATCCCTAGTTAAGGTTATTGTCGTCCTCAGTTCTGATCTATTTAGGATGGTATGTTTAATTGAGTTCACCATGTACCTTCCACTCACTCTCTCATCTTCTTTAACAGATCCGTCTGGTTGTTTCTCTGGAGATGGAATTGATAAGTAAATCATGTTGCCGCATCTGTTTTCAAGATCACCAGGAACAGTAATTTCCATGTGATTATATTCTAAGAAATAGTATCTATAGAAAGCTTTCTCGAAATTTTTATTTACATTATCAATATTATTTTTCTCTGTTGTATCTTGACCTTCATCCCATCCCCAAGTATTAATTGTAGTTGGTCTGTAAATAAATCTACTACCTCTCTTTAATAATTCTACTGGTCCTGCATCAGTTTTATATGGTTTACAGTCCTCTGCATGATTACTTTGTGACCAAAATTCATCTGCAGTTGTTTTAAATACTCTGTACGATCGATGATTCACATCTACGTAAATACAATCATGAGCAAAAGCACCTCTTCTTAGGTCATCATAGATGTCGAATGCTTTTGGAGATGCATAATTCATTACGCGATACTTTTCCTTCTCATCTACACCAGAAGATCTAGTATTTGCTTGGAAGAATGTATACTTTACACCTTCTTTTGGATATACTGGTTGATTAATTAATTTATCAATAGACTTGTAATTAAACCCATCAAAAGTTTCATAGAATAAAAATCCAACGGAATCTTTTTTGTCTACGGGAACACTTCTTCTGGCTAACCAAATGATAGTATCAAATGGTCTCCAGTTAGGAACATACATTGTAAATGGATATACAGACTTATCGGTAACTAGTTTTTTCCCCGTAAGTTTTCCTTTCTTTAAAATATCATCTACTATTTCTTCCGATTTTTTTCCTTTAATCTTTTCGCAAATTCTAAAATTCTCACTTCTCAAAGCTTCAACAGATACACAAGTCATAACATAGACTTGGTTCTTTTCTTGCATAGTTCTACCATCAATTTTATAGATGTAAAAATTTAAATCATATAAAATTTTATTGCTATTGATAAGTATTTGAACTCTTTCTTCTCCCATGATAGGAAGTTTATTGATTAAGTTTTGCCCAATATCTTGAACTACAACCGTACATTGTAAACTGGCAGACAAAACACTTTCGTATAAAGTGATTTCTCCAACTAGCATTTTGATGTCAATCTTTTCCCCATTGTGAGGATACAGATTAACTTCCTTTAGAGAAAAATCACCTGGAAATTGTTGTGTCATTAGATCTTGTTAAGATTGTTTGTCTCTGAGATGCTGTTACTATTTAGACTGTCGCTGGAGAATGCTGTGCCGACAACGTTGGTTGGTGCATTTACAAATATTTGAGTTGGTTGTGTATTTGCAACTAGAGTTTTCATCTTATTGTCAAGAGAGAACATTTTACTCATCTCAGGCAACTTCGATGGAGATGGGGAAGATACTGGAGGTTTTGGTTGTTGTTTTGGTTCTGCTGGTCTAGTTGTGGTTTGAGCGTCGGTACTAGATCCTGGATTCAATAACTTATAAAGATCTCTAATCATATCGATATGAGATCCAGAAAGCTCAAATGATTTTTCTTCCTCTTGTTTCTGTTGATCTTCTGGAGTATCTGCACCACTAACCTGTGCATTTGGATTGGATGGATCGGCCGATGCTGTGCCAGTATATCCTCCCCCAAATCCCTTTGGATGAACTAGAGCAACAATACCTTTAGTTCCAGATCCATATACTGCTCCAACTCCATCAACTTGAGATTGCCAATGTCCACTCCAAAGTTTTCTACCACCTTGTTTTGCAATTGCTGAATCATTTCCCGATGAGCTTCTTGAATTATTCCAATCCGAATGTCTGGTAGAAAATACTAGTGATCCACTAGGAATTTTATTTTCTTTTACTGCACTGGTCCACTGTTTAAGATTCATCACCTTCACAGAAACATTTCCATAAGGTGAAGTTATTAATTTTTCGCTACCAACATCTACAGAACCATAACCAAAAGATTTCACAGCTTGAGCCATCAAACCTCTTGGATTATTTGGATCTCTTCCAGTTGATACATGAGGGGCTCCAATGTTTGCTTTATTGGCTTCTGCAGTTTCAAGAACTCCAGTTGTACACATTCCCTCTTCAGCAGTTATCAATCTTGTGCCATCACCAAGTTTTGCAAGTTCTCCGCCTTTTGCAAAACCTTCTAAAAATTTAGCTTCTAGTTCATCTCTTCTTCTGAGTTTTGGATTTTTTGCATCTCTAGTTTTAGGATTATATTCTCCTCCACCGTCATAAAGAGGAATTTCTCCACCAGCAGATGCTAATTTAACTCCACTGAAGGAAGGAACTTTTGCAATTCCTTTACCAGTATAATTAAAATCCCATCCAAAATAATTATCGCCACGTTTTCTTTGAATCTGACCTCTTCTTGCACGCTTTGAATATCCAGTAAAATCTGTTCTACCTTGAACAAATTCTGTCGCTTTTGCTTGAAGACCAGAATTTGTAATTGCTTTTGCAGCAGATGCAACATGATTTTCAGATGCGCCAACTGCAGCTGCTGCCGATTTAATGTCACTAATATTCAACCACTGTGAATTTGGGTTTCCATTACCCCTAGTTGGTCCATTTGGATATCTCCATGTTGGTTCGTACTGCCATGTACTGATGATAAGATCTTTTATAGTTTTTCCACCATAAGCTCCAGAAGCTAGTCTATTATAGATTGATTGAGCAACGTCTGCTTGACCCTGAGGATCTCCATCTTCTCTGGAAGCAACTGCAGCAAGAGTCCAGAAATCTGCAC